>Ga0335082_10000318_pt1 | contig 48805 bp, 43 predicted proteins | sample Lox_Sample_41_FD_206718 | JGI IMG/M metagenome (GOLD analysis project Ga0335082, IMG submission 206718) | Soil microbial communities from Loxahatchee National Wildlife Refuge, Florida, United States - Lox_Sample_4.1 | ecosystem: Environmental > Terrestrial > Soil > Wetlands | place: USA...
ATCGGTTCAGGCTGAAGAGCCTCGATGCCACCACCGTCGCGGCGCAGGTGGAACTGGACCGTGGCAAGGTCACGCTCCGTGACGTGCAAGCGCAAGTGTTGCAGGGCAGGCATCAGGGGCTGTGGGTCATCGATGCCTCCGCGCAGCCGTTGCACTATCGTGCGAGCGGGACTCTACAGGGCATATCGCTCGCGCAAGTGGGCGTTGCCATGAACGACCCCTGGGTGACGGGGACCGCAGATGCCAGGTTTGATCTGGCGTCGACAGGCGCGACCTTTGCCGATCTGCTTGCGCATGCGGACGGTCAACTCAAGTTCGCCATGCAGAACGGAAGTTTTTCCCGCCTCGAACTGCCCGACGCAGCCAAGCCCTTTCCCGTGCACCTGTTCGCCGCGCGCCTGCAAGTGAAAAACGGGACCTGGAATCTGAACGCAGGCAGAATCGAGTCGCACGACGGCATCTATCAGATCAGCGGGACGGCTTCTCCGACGGGGCTGAACATGGTGTTGACGCGTGGGGACGAGCAGTCATGGAACGTCACCGGAACGCTGCTCAAGCCGCGCACAGCGCGGGCGGGCCGCACCGAAGCCCGAACCGTGATTAAGCCCTAGGTCAGGTCACAGGTGACAGGTGTCAGGTCTAAGGTTTTCTCTCTCGCGTTCCTGATCGTCGCTGGACTCTGGTCCGGAGGCGACACGCCGCGCACTCCAGTTCAGAGCGCCGAGCAGAAACTTCACTACGTGGATGAGAACGCAAAACGCGAGGTCCCCGACCCGCGTCCCACCGAACTCTCGGAGACCGAAGTCAATGCCTACCTGGCATCCGGGAAAGTCCGTCTGCCTGCGGGAGTGGAGGCCTTACACCTCGTCGGCACTCCCGGAGTCATCAACGCACGATGTCGAGTGGACTTCGACAGGGTGCGCGCGGGACGCGCGAACTCGAACCCTCTACTGCGCCTCTTCTCTGGTGCGCACGACGTCGAGGCTGACGCACAGGCATCGGGATCGAATCATCGGGGTCATGTCCACGTGAATTCCGTTTCCATCGATGGAATCGAAGTGCCGCATTTCATACTGGAGTTGTTCGTGGAAAAATACGTAGCACCACGCTATCCAGGGGTGGGATTGGACTCAACGTTCGCGCTGCCTGACAAAATTGAAACGGCCACCGTAGGGTCCCACCGATTGACCGTGATTCAGCGCTGAGAGTTTCTCGCTGAGAGCCGGGAGCTAAGAGCTCAGTTCTGCGGCATGTACCCCTCTCCTCGCAGCACTTTCCCAGGCAGCTTCCCAGTCATTTTCCCGTTCTCGATCACCGGCACACCGTTCACCAGCACGTACTCCATCCCTTGCGAAAGCTGGTTGGGATTGTCGAAGGTCGCGACATCGTGAACTGTTTCCGGATCAAAGACCACGATGTCAGCCCACATACCCGCGCGCAGCACACCACGATCGGTGAAGCGCATGCGCTGAGCCGGTAATGCTGAGAACTTGCGGATCGCATCTTCCAGCGTCAGTTTCTTCTCCTCCCGAACGTACTTGCGCAGGATTCGCGGAAATGTTCCGTAGGCCCGCGGATGCGGGTGCTCCTCGCCCAGAATTCCTTCCGGTGACGTGCCCGACGAATCATTGTCCACAGAGACCCAGGGTTGCTGCAGCGCGAGCGCAACGTCAGGCTCCGCCATGCCGAAGACGGCGCATGCGGTGAAAGCGTTGTCTTCCACGAGCAGGTCGAACAAAGCATCCATCGGGTCCTTGTTCCAGGCCTTGGCAACGTCACTCAGGCGCTTGCCTTGAAACTGCCTGAGTGCCGGATTCTGGACAACGCCGATCATCACGTCTTGCGGGCCGGAGATTTCCAGCCACTCGTTGTCCCAGTCCTTGGAGGGAGTGTCCATGTCCTTGCGAATACGCGCGCGGGTTGCGGGATCTTTGAGGCGCTCGACCAACCTGGCATCACCTCCGTCATGCGCCCACGCCGGAACAAATGCGGACATGCTGTTGAACCAGGCGGTGTAGGCATAGGTGTCCGTTTCCACGTCGACGCCCTCGGCTCGCGCCTTGTTGACGCGGGCGATCAACTCCGGCATTCGCCCCCAATTGCTTTTGCCCGCGGTTTTGAAGTGCCAGATTTCAACCGGAATGTGCGCTTCCCGTCCGATGCGGACCGCTTCGTCGATCGCCTCCAGCACGCTGTCGCTCTCGTTGCGCATGTGGGTCGCGTAGATGCCACCGGACTTCGCCGCCTCCGATGCCAGCGCGATGAGCTCGTCTGTCTTGGCATAGGGCGCGGGTGCGTATTCCAGCGACGTGGACACGCCAACGGCGCCGTCACGCATGGCGTCACGGACCAGCGCTCTCATCTTCTCGAGTTGATCCGGCGACGGTTGAACGTCGGCGTCACCCAGGATCATGCGGCGCACCTGGGTCGCGCCGACGTAACTGGCAAGGTTGATACCCATCCCCTGCTTTTCCAGGCGCGCGAAATACTGGCGCAGCGTGCGCCAATCTGGATCGATCTTGTAGTGCTCATAGCCGGGGCGGTCGGCTTGAATGATGGCGTCGTTGAGCGGCGCGATCGAGCCACCCTCGCCGGTGACTTCGGTTGTGATGCCCTGAAAGATCTTCGAAGGCAAGCGTGGGTCCACCAGGATCGTCAGTTCCGACTGGCCCAGCATATCGATGAAGCCGGGGGCGACGACTTTGCCTTGCGCGTCAATCGTGCGCATGCGTGCCCGGTCAGTCAAGCTGCCGATCGCCGCGATTCTTCCGTCGCGGATCCCGATATCACCCGAGTACCATGGAGAACCGGTGCCATCGACGATGTGGCCGTTGATGATGACGAGATCGAAGGGGCGGTCAGCAGCCAGAGCACGCACGGACAACGCGAGTACCACCACGAAAACAAGTCGACGAGCCAGAGTCATCACGATTTCCCCGAGTCCGCCATGGCAGATGAATCCGCCGCCATGACAACGTTTCCGCCACGCGGGCGGCCGATCAGAAAACCCAATACGATCCACAATCCGAGCGCCAGCCATTCCCACGCGCCAAAGTGGCCGGGCACGAAATAGAGCACCTTCATCAGGAGCATGGCCAGCGCCACGAGGGCTCCGAGCCAGGCAATGGCGCGGTCGAGGGCGGCGGGTCTCATGCAGAGAAACGCGCCGCAGGCAGCGAGCCATCCCGCTGCCGACGCCAGCGAGCCGACCTCCGAGATCGGGACAAGAATGGCACTTCCCAGAAACATGCAAAGACCCGTTGCCACACCCACCCAAGTCACCGCCGCCGCGGGCGTCTGGTTCACGGGATGCACGCCGCCGAGCCGGCTGTCCACGAGGCCCCGCCGTCCCATCGCAAACAGCAAGCGGGTAGCGGCTACGAAGTTGCCATTGAACACCTTGAATAGTGACAACAGCGCTGAAGCCAGTATGATGCTGACGATCCAGCGCGCGCCGATGGCGTGCTCAAACGCAACCGCCGTCATGAAGGGGACACCGGTCAGATCATGCCATGGCGCCACAAATCCCACGGCAGCAATCACGATGATATAAAACACGAATCCGACTACGATCGCCGCACAGATCGCGCGAAAATAGCCGCGGTTGCGAAACTCGGGACTGGCTTCTTCCGCGGCCTTGGTCACCGATTCATAGCCGGTCATGAAATAGGGAACGATCTGCAGCACGAGCAAGATCGAGACCAACGGCGTGTGTGTAAACAGCGGCGGAAAGTTGGCCGTCGATCCGCGCGTGACTCCAATCCCCACAAAGATCACGAACAGAGCGAGCGTTCCAAATGTCGTCCAATTCTGGAAGATTGCGCTCAGGCGAATGCCGCGATAATTCAAAAGCGTCAGCAGGGCGGTCAATCCCAGGCCGATCGCGAGGTGCGGCAGATACACCGGCTTTCCCGCGACACGATAGAGTTCCATCGAATTGAGTGATGGGAAAATGTAGCCTGCAATGCGTCCGACGGCCACCGCCTCCCAAGGACACACGATGAAGTAGGCCAGCATCATCATCCACCCGGTGAAGTAGCTGACGGGACGCGGAAAAACGCGCGCCGTATAGGCTACCTCGGCGGACGCATCGGGCATGGCGGCTACCAGCTTTCCGTAGACGTAACCGATGGGCAGCAGCAGGATCCCTCCGATTGCGAAGCCGAGAATTCCGCCCAGGGATCCGCCGCGCGTCAGCCAGTCATCCATCACCACCAGCCAGCCCACTCCGACCATCGTTCCCCAGCCGAGGGAGAAGTAATCGGTGACTCGAAGTTTTCGCGCGAGTCGGGTCATTGGAACTCAGGGGCCGACAAATCATGGTTGGCATCATGGTTGACCCGCTTCTTCCCTGAGGGGACACGGCGCCAGACGCACCGGCAGCTACTGGAAAGTAAGGGATGAATCAGAGAATTGACTGGCGCAACCCGAGGTCCCGCCAGTCTTGTAGGCTTCATGGGCGCGAATTATAAAGCATCGCGCCCACAGCCTCAGGCGACCGCGTAGCGCGGCCGCTCTCCCGGCGCCTGCAGGATGCAGAGCGCCTCTTCCAGGGAGGAAACTTCGAACACCGAGGTCAGCCGCGTGGCCTCAAGCACCCTCAGAACAAAGGGGGAGGGATTCACGAGCTTCATTTGTACAGAATGTTGCCGCGCCCAACGGCGAATCAGCAGCAGCGTACCCAGACCGCCCGCATCGACCTGCTCCACTTCCGAAAGGTCCACAACCAAAATCCGGGCGTGTCCAAACTGTTCCACCTGCCGGCGAAACTCGTCCAAGGCGGTTCCGCGAACCATCCGGCCCGCGCAGCGTAAAACCGCGATGTCATTCCGACACTCGACTTGGAATCGCAGCTCCATCTCTCTATCCATACGAACCAACCCGGGAAAAGTTCCCTGCCGGCACTTCAATCTTTAGACGACCACACCGGGGAAAAGTCATCGGAGACGGAAGCCCCCAGTTCTTAAATGTTTAGATGTATTCCGGCCATTTGGACGCAAAATAGTTTGGGCGAAAGCCAGTGGCTCCAATCACTTTGGGAAAATCGGTTTGGTGATTCGGGCGGCGCTACGCGGGAACGCCCTCATGTACCACGACCTTCGAGTCGAGAGCTGTCGAACACCCCAGCGAGCGCGACACCAGGCAAACGCGCTCCGCCTTGTCGAGCAGGCGGCTCATGCGTTCGCGATCTGCTTCCTTCTCGATCGTAACCACCGGACGCAGCACGATATGCGTGAAGCGGAATCCACCCTCCTGCTTCTCGATCGTGCCCTCGACGGCGAGTTCCAGCGCGTGGAACTCGACCTTGGAGGCTTCGGCAACCGCACGCAGAGTCGCGACGTAACACGTTCCTACCGCCGCGACGAGGAGGTGCTCAGGAGTCCAGAGACCCGGCTCTCCACCGAATTCCGGAGGCGACGCGAAGTTGATCGTACGAGGAATACCTTCGGCGTCCACGATGCCACGTTTGTGTTCGGTCCAACGAGCGGTAGTGCGGTAGGAATAGCTGGTGCCCATGATTCGCCTCCTGTCAGTCAAGCTAGCAGGCGAGTGCACAGGCGGCAGTGAGCGGCATCACTCGATGAAGTGAGCCGTACAGCTGTGGGCCGTCGGCTGTGGGCAGTGAGCTGACAACTGGTTCACGGTTTCCCGGGCTTCGTCCCCGGCGGAAGTACCGCCATGTTCTCCGCTTTCCAGCGCATCGCCGCGGTGATGCGGGTGCGACCGCTGGGATGATCGAAGAAAATCATTTCCTCCAGCGGGCTGGGATCGAGTTTGCGGTAGTCGCCCAGCTTCAGATCCACGAGAGCTTCGCCGTCGGGTTGGCGCGCAGCGTTAATCCCAAAGATGTCGGCTTCGTATTCCTGGGTCCGAATCCAGGTGTTCGTGACCGGGGTCAGCACGAAGAAATAGATCGCAAAGATCAGCGTCGCCAGCGGCAAAGCAGCAACGTCACCAATTTCACGCACGCCCCACCGTTCGCCCCACCGCGCCAGACTCCAGTTCATTCCCCAGCTGAGAAACGCGAACCCAACCACGAAGACAATGGCGTAGAACATCACATCCTTATAAACATGATGAAGCACGTAGTGCCCCATTTCGTGTCCCATGACCGACTGAATCTCTTCCGGCGTGCAGCGGTTCAGCAGGTTGTCATTGAGAACGATGCGTTCGGTTCCCAGAAAGCCGTCCACGTGAGCGCTGATGCGCGTGGACTGCCGGGAGGCATCCTCTTCATAGACTTCGTTCACCGGAATTCCGTTTGCCCGCGCAAGGCTGAGGATCGATTCCTTGATCTTCGCGTTTTCGAGCTTCTTGTACGTGTTGAATAGAGGCGCGATGTAAACAGGACCGATGAGAAAGATGATTCCGGTAAAGAAAACGCTGGCAACCGCTCCCCACACCCACCAGCTGTTTCCGATGCGGCGGACGATCGCGTAGAGACCGACGACCGCGACGCTTCCAAGCACCGCGCCCACGGCCAGTCCCACCAACTGGTCCCGCATCCAGGGACCGAACGTCTGCGTAGCCAGCCCGTACTTGTGCTCCCGGATATACCCTTCATACACCGCCATCGGAAACTCGACGATGCTGGTGAAGAGAAGAAACTGGAGGAAATAAATCAAGTCGCGAACGCCGCGCCAGGAAGACACGCGTCCAGCCCAGTCGCGCATGCGGGCGGAAAGGCGGGTCTGAAGAAGAAAGATGGCGATGATCGCTCCGAGAACAAAATCCCATAGCTGCAACCAGTAGCCGCCCTCGAAATACGCGTCGGAGCGAGCTTTCTTGTCTGGAGGAATGGTGGCAAGATATGCGTCCACAGCGGCTTTCACGTCAAACGCCGGACCCGATTGGTCTGCCGCCGCGTTCGCAGCCGGAGCGGAGGTAGCAGGACTCGCCTGAGGATCAGCCCAAAGAAGTGAAGCGACCGACAGCACGAAAAGCGACACAGCCAACTTGCGCAGCAGCACGATAGACCTCGGAGCAAGAGATAACTGACAGCGCGCATTGTACGGAACCGGGGTCAGAAGTCAACGTTGTCTCAAGTAGGGGTGAGAGATCCTACAGGCCGGCTTCGATCCTGGAGCGTGGATCGAGGACATCGCGCAAGGCGTCGCCGATGAAGTTGAAGGCCAACACGGCCAGCATGACGGTCACCGCCGGAAACAGCACCAGGTGCGGCGCGTCAAACAGATGGGAGCGCGCGTCATTGAGCATGGATCCCCAGCTGGCGGTTGGCGGCGGCACACCGAGGCCGAGGAAGCTCATGGTGGCCTCGGCGAGAATCGCACCCGCCATGCCAATGGCAGCCTGCACAATCACGGGCTGAATGATATTCGGCAGGATGTGGCGGAGAATGATTCGCAGATCGCTTGCACCCAGCGAGCGGGCCGCTTCGACAAATTCTCTCTCTCGAACCGCGAGGACCTGCGCCCGTACCAGACGCGCGTAGCCGACCCATCCCCCCAACGACAGCGCCAGCACGAGGTTGAAGATCCCTGGCCCGCGAAACGCCACAAACGCGATGGCAATCAGAATGCCGGGAAACGACAGAAATGCGTTCATCAAGACGATGTTGACGAAGCGATCAATACGTCCGCCATGGTAACCGGCAAGACTGCCGACGATGAGGCCGAGTAGCAAGGAACACGCCACCACGCTGCTGCCGACAAACATCGAGATTCGCGCGCCCCAGATGAGGCGGGAGAGGATGTCACGTCCAAGCTCATCGGTGCCGGCCAGATGGTGGGAAGACGGCGGCTGTAAGCGGTTGGGCAGATCGATGTAGGCGGGGTCTTGCGGGGCAATCCAAGGCGCAAAGAGAGCGCACAGCGCGAATGCCGCAACCAACACGACGCCGATCGCCGCCAGCGGATTGTGGCGGGCAAGGCGGGGGAGCGAGATGGCGGCGGAGGACATTGGTCGTTTTTACAAGTCTGGAGGTTTCGAGTGGCTCATTGTCTGATCCTCGGATTCACCGCCGAATACATCAAGTCGGTCATGAAGTTCACCGCCACATACGTCAGCCCGATCGCCAGTATGCATCCCTGTACCAGGTAGTAGTCCCGATTGCCGATGGCCTGAATGGTGAGCCGCCCAATCCCCGGCCAGGAAAAGATCGTCTCGGTAACGATCGTACCCGCCAGCAGAGCGCCGAACTGCAGCCCCAGCACGGTAAGAATGGGGATCATCGCGTTCCGCAGCGCATGGCGATAGACAACCGTCCGCTCCGGCAATCCCTTGGCTCGTGCCGTGCGGATGTAGTCCTGTCCCAGTTCCTCGAGCATCGACGTTCGCACCATACGCGTCAGGATCGCCGCCAGCGCGCCGCCCATCGTGATTGCGGGCAAGACGAAGTGCGCCAACGAGCCGGAGCCAGACACCGGTAGCCATCCTGCCTTGATGGCGAACAGCAGCATCAGCACCGGACCCAGGGCAAAGTTTGGGAATGATAGACCGAACAGACTGACTACGCTGATGACGCGATCGTCCCAGCGATTGCGTCTTCGGGCCGATCGCACCCCGGCGGGAATCGCGAGTGCAATCGCCACCAGCATCGAGGCCAGCGTCAGTTGCACGGTCGCCGGATACCGCTTCAAAATCAGGCTCGTCACGCCTTCGTTGAATCGCAGCGACTTCCCCAGATTCCCGTGCAGCACGCCTTTCCAATAATTCAGGTATTGTCGTCCCAGCGGTACGTCGAGCCCGTAAGCGTGGCGCATGGCCTGGATATCTCCGGCTGCCGCACCCTCGCCGAGCATCTGCTGGATGGGGTCGCCAGGCACGAAGTGAATCAGGACGAACACGACGGAAACAACCAGCCAGAGCACCGGGAGGGTGTAAACCAGCCGTGAGAAAATTTGGCGAAGCATGCGGAGCAGCTATTCTCTCAATTCAAGCGGCAACCGCAAAGCGCATTGGCAGGGACTCCCTATGCCTCGGGTAAAATCAGTCCCGATATTTCGGAGGTCACGTGCGCAACACGATTCTTCGGATACTACTTCTATTCTCTTTCGCCCCTTTGATCCACGCTCAGGCAGCCGCCACTGCCTCGTCCGACTACCAGCCTGAAGGTTCAATCCGAAACTACTTTCTCGGCGCCTGGAAACTGGTGGCAACAGAGGTTCGTTACCCGGATGGCCACACAACTCCCTATCCCGACCTGGGACCCAATGCAACCGGCTTTCTCCTGTACACTCCATCGGGCCACATGTGCGCGCAATTGATGAAGCCCGGACGGCCGAAGTGGGTCGACGCAGAACATCCCACTGCCGCCGAGGCCGCTTCCGCGCTGGACGGATTCAATTCTTATTGCGGAACCTTCGAACTTCGCGAAAGTGAGCGGACCATGATTCACCGCCCTGAGACCGCCTGGAGTCCGGGTTGGGTCGGATCGGAACAATCCCGGCCCTACCATCTCATCAACCCGAACCGGTTCTTCTTCCGCGGAGAGGACCCAGTAGACCAAAAGGACGGAACACGAATCGTTCTGACTTGGACGATCACCTGGGAGCGTCTAGCAGCGAAATAGACTAGAACCGGTCTCATGAACCAAGCAGAGTGATGGTTGCCTGTTCGCTTCTGGACATCTAAAACCGACACTGGACACCTTTGAACATTCACGTTCGATAACGGTATTCTCTTTTCCTTTGCCATCAAAGGGTTACGCTTTGTACTGGATTGGTAAGACTCTTGCCGCAAGTGAACGCGGGCCTTCGCACTGGTCTGCACATTGGGACACGGCTGTGCGAACAGGAGGTCGAACCTGAGATGGGCGGACTGGCACAAGATCTTCGCTATGCGCTGCGGCAGTTGCGCAAGAACCGCGGTTTCACCGTTGTCGCAGTTGCGATCCTGGCGCTCGGGATCGGAGCCAATACCACGATTTTCTCGGCCTTGTACGACATCTTACTCAGGCCGCTGCCATTCAAGCATGCCGATCAGCTGGTTTTCATTCGCAAACAAAATCCGGCGCGCGGCTGGACAGATAATCCCATTGAACCGGCGGAGATCCTCGCATGGCGCGACCAGAGCGGCGCATTTGAAGATATGGCTGCCTTCACGGGCCATTCTTGCGTACTGACCGGGTCGGAAGCAGCAGAAGAAGATCCCTGCGAAACAGCTTCCAGCAACCTGTTCTCGATGCTCGGGGTCAAACCGTTTCGCGGCCGCACTTTTCTGGGCGATGAAGACAAGCCAGAAGGCGCTCGCGTTGTGATCCTAAGCTATGGTCTATGGCGCCGGCGCTTCGGAGCGGACGAAACGTTGATAGGTCGTTCGATCGATATCAGCGGCACGAGCTACACGGTGGTCGGAGTCATGCCATCCAGCTTCTCGCGCCTGTACGCGACGCCCGGGTATCCTTTGCCGGAGCTGTGGACTTCGGGTATCGCGCTTTTCCCAGATGCGGGGAACGACTACTTCGCGGTGGGACGCCTGAAGGCAGGAATCACGCTTCATCAAGCCGAAGTCCGGATGAACCAGGTTTCAATTCGGCTGGAGCGCGAGGATCCCAATTTGGCCGGGTGGCGCGCACAGCTCGAAAGTCTGCGCGAGACGCTCTCTGGAGGCACGCGCCCAGCATTACTCGTGCTTATGGGAGCGGTCACTTTTGTCCTACTCATCGCTTGCGCCAATCTGGCAAATCTCCTGCTTGCACGGAATTCAACCAGGACAAATGAATTCGCGGTTCGCAGAGCGCTTGGAGCCGGTGAAGGGCGACTCGTTCGTCAACTCCTGACTGAGAGTGTGCTGGTTTCTGTTGCCGGCGGGATCTGTGGAGTGCTGATAGGCTCGCTTGGCTGCAAAGGATTGGCCGCTTTCGCACCGTTATCCTTGTCGCAGTCCGCCCCCGGATTGGCCAGTGGGGCCGCGGATCCGCGCGTCCTTGCTTTCTCGCTTTTCACGATGCTGGCCACCGGCTTGCTCTTCGGGGTTGCGCCCGCTTTTCACGGTGCCCACGTGGATGTGAATGCCGCCTTAAAAGATGAGAGTCGAACTTCTTCGCAGAGCCGCCGTGGCCGCGGGTTTCGTCGTGTGCTCGTGATCTCTGAAATTGCACTGGCAGTTGTGCTGCTGATCGGCGCAGGACTCATGGTCAGAACGCTGACCTTCCTCAGCGAAGTGAACCTGGGCCTCAATCCTGCCAACGTCCTTACTTTGCGCATTCCCTTTTCAGCGGAGCGTTATAGCAACCCGCAAGCAAGGGTCGAATTCTGGCGCAAAATCGTTGCCGATGTCGAGAGCCTGCCCGGCGTGACCGCGGTCAGCGTTTCGCGTGGCGTGCAGATCAATGACTGGTCGGGGCAATTCTTTGTTACAGCGGAGCACCCGAATCCTGCGCCCGGGCAAGTCCCGGATGCAAACTACGTCATCGCCGGCCCGGACTATTTCCGCACTTTGCAAATCCCATTGCGGATGGGACGAAGCTTTGACGACCACGATACCGAGAGCGGCCAGCAAGTCGTGATCATTAATGAGGAATTAGCGCGCCTGAACTGGCCCGGACAGAACCCTTTGGGCAAGCAGTTGCGAGTAGGCCCCGCTAGCGCGCCGTGGCGCACCGTGGTTGGAGTTGCAGGAAACGTTCTAAGTCAGGGTGTTCAGTGGGGTGTTAATCGGGAACTTTACATTCCTTATCAACAGTTCCCTTGGCTGATAGACGGTCCGCACAACTTGCTCGTGCGTTCAGCGGCTGGTGTGAATGCTCAAAGTTTGGTGCGCGCTGTGGTCGATCAGATTCATCACGAGGATCGAGGGCTGGCGGTTGCTGACATCGCGACCCTCGATCAACTCGCGACTGAACCTCTCCAGCAGCAGAGGATGGTGATGGCGCTGCTGGTCGCATTTGCAGGACTCGCGGCGCTTCTTTCCGCTTTAGGAATTTACAGTGTGCTTGCTTATCTGGTTTCTCGTCGCACGCACGAAATTGGTGTGCGCAGGGCGCTGGGAGCGCGCTCGGTGCACGTCTTCGGGATGGTTCTGAACGAGGGAATACGCATGACCGTGTCCGGCGTCATCGTGGGACTGATGGTCGCATTGGCACTAACGCGACTCATGGCCAGTTTGTTGTTCGGTGTGCGCCCGACTGATCCAATGACCTTTACAGCGGTGGCATTGCTGAGTGCGGCGATTGCTCTTTTGGCGTGTCTCGTCCCGGCCCGCCGCGCGGCCAAGGTCGATCCCATGGTGGCGCTGCGGTACGAGTAATCGCTCAAGAGCACCTCGACAGGATCCCATTCAACACTGCTCGCCTGTCCTGCCAGGGACAGCCTCGACCGCCGGGGCGTCGCTGCGGTCGCAAAACTGGTTCGATCAGTTTCCATTGGGCATCGCTGAGTTCCCATCGTCCTCGCCTGCCCTCCTGGTGACCGGTTTTCAACGGTCAGTAAAAGCAGGTTCAACCGCCATTTATGAGACCAGTTCTAGTCTCGGGCAAGCTGTTTCGCAGCCACCGGCTCGATCCGCACGGACGCCACGCGATTCCCTTCCATCTTTTCGACAACATAGCGCCGCGCTTCGTATTCAAGCGCATCTCCCTCCTGAGGGATCTTCTGCAGCCGCGAAAGCACAAATCCGGCCAGCGTCTCGTAGCCTTCGTCTTGCGGCAGCTTGAGCTCGTATTGCGCTTCCAGGTCGCGAATATTGACCGAACCATCGAGCGACAGCGGCGCATTCGCGTCCGCGACGCCCGGCGGCACTGCGGCGACATCGAATTCGTCCTCCAGTTCGCCGACCAGTTGCTCGATGACGTCCTCCACGCTGATCACCCCGGCGGTCGAACCGAATTCGTCCACCACCACGGCCAGATGCCGTTTACGCTGCTGAAATTCAACCAGCAATTCGAGCAGTGATTTCGTTTCCGGCACCACCAGCACGTCATGCATGATCTGGCTGATCTTCATGGCGGCAATCCGCATCGCGGAAGCAGGACTGGAGCTAAGCGTCAGCCGGAAACGCGTCCACCGCATCAGGTCCTTGGCATAGAGTACCCCGACGATGTGCTCCGGCCCGCGCTGCGGGTCGTATACCGGAATCCGCGAATGCTGGTCCTCGACGACCCGCGACAACGCATCATCCAAAGTCAGGTCCGCGGGCAGAGAGAAGATACGGGTCCGCGGAACCATGACCTGCCTCGCCGCGATATTTTCCAGTTCGAGAGCGTTCAACAGCATTTCCTCCTGGGCGGAGGAAAGCTGCCCCGAATGATGCGCTGCCGTGACGATCAATTTGAGTTCGTCGGCGGAGTGTACCGAACCATGCCGAATGTCGCGGGTGCCGAAGATCCGCAGCACCGCGCCGGCAATCCGGTTCATGAATGTGATCAGCGGCCCAGTGACGGTGAGGAACACGTCCATGGGCGCCGCCACCGTCAGCGCGATCCGTTCTGCTCGCTGCAAGGCCAGAGACTTCGGCACCAATTCGCCCATGATCACATGCAGGCCAGTAATCAGTACGAAGGCCACCCCCACCGCGCAGGCGTGGGCGTAAACAGCGGCATAGGGAATGTGGCCAATCCAGCTTTCGAACAGCCGGGCCAGCACCGGCTCGCCCAACCAGCCCAGCGCCAGGCTGCAGATGGTGATTCCCAGTTGGACTCCGTTGACCACGCGGCTCAACTGCTGATGGAGTTTGAGGACGGTCCGGGCGCCAACCCGGTTGGCTTCGATCAATTGCTGGATTCTGGTCTCACGGACGCTGACCAGCGCGAATTCCGCCGCGGCGAAGAACGCATTGGCTGCCACCAGGAGCAGGATCAGGAACACCCGCAGCAGCACATACGCAATCATGGGAGCGTTAATTCTAACATTCCAAAGGGGAAAGAAGGTCACAGGTCACAGGCGCCAGCGGATGTCTGGTGAGGCTCGTGCATCGGGCTGACAGAAAAGATGACGGCAGCATGTCGCTTCGCCGTGACTTGTCGCCGACCCTGTGACCTTTTTTCTGTCCACCTGTCTAACCCTTGGTTCCCGCAAGCCTTTCCTCGACATCGATTTTCGAGGAACTAATCACTGACACATCCCGTAATACAGGGTGAAGCTTGAGAATCAATCTTTCGTACTTCCAGGTAGGAGGCGGTTGTGAACGGTAACGGAAATGGCAAGAAGAAGCGGCGCAAGAGAATTATTTACGGTTCGATCGCAGCCGTCCTCGTGCTGGTGATCGCGGGCGGACTAATCGCGGCCACCAGTGGCGGCACCAAGATTGATCCCTCGAAGCTGGCAAAAGTGGAGAAGGGCGATCTGGCCAAAAGCGTAGTGGCGACCGGCAAGATCGAGCCCATCACCAAGGTCGAGATCAAGTCCAAGGCCAGCGGCATCGTGAAGAAGCTCTACGTCGAGTATGGCGACAAGGTCAAGAAAGGCCAACTCCTCGCCGAATTGGATAAAGAAGAGATCCAGGCTCGCGTCGACCAGGCTCGTGCGCAGCTCGAAGCGTCCACCGCCAGCCTGAATGGTACGCGCGCTGATTTCGACCGCGCCAAAGTTGACGCCGAAGGTCCAGACGTTCCCCTCCTGAAGCGCGCCTACGATCGCGCCAAAGGCATGGCCAAAGAAGGAGTTGTCTCCGCCTCCGCGCTCGACGATGCGCAGAAGAACTACGAAATGTCGCTGAACAAGCAGAATGTCGCCAAGGCGCAGGTGCAAGTCCTCCAGGCCAAGATCGGCCAGGCACAGGCCCAGGTGGCGCAGGACCGCGCCAACCTGAAACAGCTGGAAGAGCAGTTGAGCTATACCAGCATCGAATCTCCGATTGACGGGATCATTCTCTCGCGCGACGTGGAAGTCGGCGACGCCGTCAGCTCGATCCTCGTGCTAGGCTCCTCTGCGACGTTGGTGATGACTCTCGGCGACACCAGCGAAGTCTACGTCAAGGGGAAGGTCGACGAGAGTGACATCGGCAAGGTCTACATGGGGCAGCCCGCCCGCATCAAAGTCGAGTCCTACAAGGACAAGACATTCACCGGCAAGGTGAACAAGATCTCGCCCATGGGAGTGGAGAAGGATAACGTCACCACCTTCGAAGTGCGCGTCTCGATCAACAATCCGGAGGGCGTCCTCAAGGCCAACATGACCGCCAACGCCGAAATCATTCTGGAAGAGCACAAGAGCGTGCTGCAGATTCCGGAAGGCGCGATCATCTACGACAAGGACAAGAAGGCTTCGGTCGAAGTGCCCGATGCCAAAGGTAAAGAAGGCAAGAAAAAAGTTGCCGTCAACATCGGGATTTCGAACGGCGCCAAAACCGAACTGCTCGGCGGTCTGAAAGAGGGCGATCAGGTGGTGCTGCAGTAACACGAGTTGTCAGGTGTCGGGTCTCAGCTCTCGTGAGAACCACACAACCGTCACGGCACTCCGAAAGCCTGAGGCCTGACACCTGGCTAAACACCTGAGATCTGGGCCATGACCTTCTCCGAAATATTCCGCCAGGCATTCGCCACGTTCCGAGCGCACAAGATGCGCACCTTCCTCACAATGTTCGGGATCGTATGGGGAATCGCGTCGGTAATCCTGCTGGTGGGCCTGGGGCGAGGCTTCATCGTAGACCAGAAGAAGCACATGGAGACTCTCGGCAAAGATCTCGTCATTGTGTGGGGTGGCCGCACCAGCGCCCAAGCCGGCGGACTGGCTGCCGGCCGCGAGATCACGCTGACCATCGACGACGCGCGGCTGATCCGCAGCGATTGCTATCTGATCAAGAACGTCAGCCCGGAATTGCGCCGGCAGGTGCCTGAGGTCAGCGCCTTCAACTCGGCGAATCGCGGCGTGGTGGGAATGTGGCCGGCCTATCAGGACTTCCGCTCCTTGAAAATCAGTTCCGGACGCTTGATCACCGACGAAGATGAGAATGAAGCCAGGCGTGTCGTTGTCCTCGGCTCTGCCGCCCAGCAACAGCTCTTCCCCGGCCAGCCTGCCGTCGGCTCCATGATTTCGATCAAAGGCGTACCCTATGCGGTGATCGGCGTTCTCGAGAAGAAGAGCCAGAACTCGAATTACAGCGGCCCGGATAACGACTACCTGTTTGCCCCGTATTCCTCGGTCGCCAGGGATTTTCCTCCGCCCCAGAAGCCGGGCATTGTGAAGGGCTATCTTGAGGACATCGTCTTCCAGGTCGCCGACCCGACCACGCATGAAGACGCGGTCCTGCAAGTTCGCCGCGCGCTCGGCCGCGTGCACCACTTCGAAGGTGACGACAAAGATGCGCTCTTCATCTGGGACACCATGGACGGCGCCAAAATCCTGGCCCGCATTTTCGATTTCGTCACCCTGTTTTTCGGATGCGTCGCCGTCGTCACGCTCTGTCTGGGCGGCATTGGCGTGATGAACATCATGCTGGTGTCCGTCACCGAGCGCACGCGGGAGATCGGCGTCCGCAAAGCCGTGGGCGCGACCAGCGCCGACATCATGCGCCAATTCTTTGCCGAATCTGCCCTGTTGACGGTTGTCAGCGGCAGCCTGGGATTGGCCGTCGGGATTGGAATCTGCGTCCTGACCGCTCTGGTGCCTTTGCCCGACTTCGTTCCGCACCCGATTGTTTCAGTGATTTCGATCGTCGCTTCGATACTCACTCTTTCTCTGATCACGCTGACCGCCGGCATGTATCCGGCTCAGCGCGCAGCAGAAATGCCACCTGTGGAGTCGCTTCGTTATGAATAACCTGATTCGCCATCGTGCAGTGCGCGTCCTGTTGTTTGTGCTGGTCAGTTCGCTGGCCGGTTTCGCCTCAGTCGCCGGGAGCTTCGATCGATCGTTCCAGGTCACTGGACCGGTGGATCTCGAAGTCCTCACCCGTTCCGGCGACATCACCGTCCGTAGCGGTCCGGCCGGCACGGTGACCATCCATGGCAAGATTCACGCGGGATACTCGTGGTTTGAAAAGTCCTCGAAGGACGACGTCCAGGAACTGGAGAAGAATCCTCCGCTGCGTCAGACGGGCAACAGTATCCGGGTGGACTACGTGAACTACCGCAACATTTCCATCGACTACGAAATCATTGTCCCAGAGAACACGACTGTCCGCGGCCATAGTGGAAGCGGCAATCAGAGCGTGGAAGGGATCAAGGGAAATGTCGACCTGGAGGCAGGGTCAGGCGACATGGAACTCTCGCGTGTCACCGGCGACCTGCGCTTCCAGACCGGTTCGGGCAACGTGCACGGGCGCGATCTGTCTGGTCCGGTCCGGGTTAAGGCCGGGAGCGGCGACATCGAAATCGGCGAGGTGGGCCAGGGCGACGTGGACGCTCGAACCGGCTCCGGCAATATCACTGTGCGAGGCATCAATGGCGGCTTTCGCGCTGAAGCCGGCAGCGGCGACATTCGCGCCGACGGCGCGCCCACCAGCCTGTGGAGCATCCGTACCGGCTCCGGCAACGTTGACATGCGCGTTCCCTCGAATGCTTCCTTCGATGTGGACATTTCCTCGAACTCCGGGACGGTGACGGTGGATCATCCCGTAACCACCACCGTGCAAGGACGCGTGCAGGAACGCAAGAGTGTTGTCGGAAGAGTGGGCAACGGGGGCCCGACGATCTCCGTGCACACCGGATCCGGCGATATCCATCTGGACTGAAAGTATTGGGTGCGCAGAAAAGACTTCCCTGTGACCCGTCACCTGTGACCTGTGACTTGTTCTCATGCTCCTAAAGGAACTCATCTCGCAAGGCTGGCACGCGCTGAACCGCAATCGCTTGCGCTCGGTGCTAACGATGCTGGGCATCGTCTGGGGCCTGGCTTCGGTCGTCCTCCTGCTGGCGTACGGCCAGGGGCTGGGCGGCAGCGTGATTCACGCCTTCATGAACATGGGCAACAACGTGATTGTCATCTGGCCCGGGCAAACCAGCCTGCAGGCCGGAGGACAACGCGCCGGCAAAGCTGTCTCGTATGAATACGCCGACGTGGAAGCGATTCGCGACGAAGTGCCGCTGGTGCGCGCCGTCAGCGCCGAAGTCGACCGCGACTTCGGATACAAGGTCGGCACCCGCGTCGTTTCGATGAACACCCGGGGCGTTGAACTTCCCTACGGCCAGATGCGCAAGCTCGACATCGAAGAGGGACGATATTTCAACGAATCCGACTTTTTGGAACATCGCCGCGTCGTGATTCTCGGTTACAACGCCGCCAAGCGGGCCTTCCAGGGCGCCCCCGCCGTCGGCCAGAATGTCAGCATCGGCGGCCTGGATTTCGAAGTCATCGGCGTGATGCGAAACAAAATCCAGGACTCGATGTACATGGGCCCGGACAACGAGAACGGATTCATTCCCTTCCCGCTCTTCCGCGATCTGAAAAACATCAAAGACCCGCAGATGATCATCATCCAGCCCCAGGCAGCCGAGTTGAACAAGAAAGCGCTGGCCGCTGTGCGCGAGGTCATCGCTCGCCGTCACCACTTCGACCCGAAGGATGAGAAAGCCACCCCCGAGTGGGACACGATCGACAGCAAGCAGATGGTCACGGCCTTCTCTCTCGGCCTCCAGGCAGTGCTGGGCCTGATTGGCTCGGTCACTCTCGCCGTGGGCGGCATCGGCGTGATGAACATCATGCTCGTATCGGTGACCGAACGCACCCGCGAGATCGGACTGCGCAAAGCCATCGGCGCGCGTCCCCGCCACATCCTGGTCCAGTTCCTCCTCGAGGCGCTGGTACTCACATTCTTTGGCGGGATGTTCGGAATCCTGGTCGCTTTGTTCCTGACCTGGGCAATCCCTCCCATGCCTCTTTACAGCGAGTTCTACAAGACGGCCAACCACGAAGGAGACATCTTCCTGCAGATGTCCAGTACGGTCGTCATCGTTTCCTTCATTCTCCTCTCGATGATTGGCATCATTTCCGGGTTTTTCCCAGCCCTGAAGGCCTCGCGCATGAGTCCGATCGAAGCCTTGCGTTGCGAGTAATCATCGGTGTCGAATTGACTCCCGGTTCACAACTGCGTCCTTGACGTGTTCCCGCACGCGCCCGATACTTTCGTCCAACGGAAAACTTCGTCGAGGCAGAACATTGGCGCGCCCCATCATCACTCTCACCACCGACTTCGGCACCACCGATCACTTTGTCGGAACCATGAAGGGTGTCATCCTGGAACAGGCTCCCGATGCCCAGATCGTGGATATCAGCCATGCCGTGCAAGCCTTCGACGTGCTCGACGGCGCGCTGACGATCTCGCAGGCCTACTCCTACTTCCCCGCTGGAACGGTGCACGTGGTCGTCGTCGATCCCGGCGTGGGTACGGCGCGGCGGCCGATTATCCTCACCGGTGATCGCCACCTATTCGTAGCCCCTGACAACGGCGTGCTCTCGCTGGTATACGATCGCGAAGAAAGGCTCTCCGTGCGCCAGATCACTGCCGAGCACTATTTTCTTCAGCCTCGCAGCAGCACCTTCCACGGGCGTGACATTTTCTCGCCCGTCGCTGCCTACCTGGCGAAGGGAGTCGATCCTGCCCGTTTTGGCGACGAAGTCACCGACTACGTCCGCTTCGCGGCGCCTCGCCCCAAGCCGATCGATGAACGCACTTTGCGCGGTATCGTTCTGAAAGTCGATCGTTTCGGCAACCTCATCACCAACATCACACCGCAGGATTTGCCGGCGCTGTTCGAAGGCAACCCGCGTCCCTTCAAGATCTCCGTTGGAAAGGGCCAGGCCACTCGCATGTGCACGAACTACGCCGAGGGCGCTCCGGGAGAAGTCTTCGCCATTCTGGGAAGCATGGGTTTTCTCGAAGTGGCCGCCAACCGGGGCTCTGCGTCTCAGGTGCTGGGCGCGGGGAAAGGCATCGAAGTCAGCATCGTGATGGAACCCGGCTGACGAAAACGAAACGGCGCGGCCTCGCGACCGCGCCATTAGTCGCGCAACGCCACCCTACTGCGGCTTTTGGTCGGGCGGATTCGGCGGAGGACCGCCCATGCCTCCATGGTGCATCATTCCGGGGCCCATCATCCCCGGCCCCAGCGAATCCATCTCTTTCATCATGTGCTCCATGTGGCCGACCATCATCGTCCACAGATCGACGTTGCTCTGCCAGCGCGCTTTTTCTCCAGCGTCGCTGATCTTGGCCACATTCGCTTTCATTTGGTCGAGGGTTGCCTTCATTTTCTCCACGTCCGCCTTCATGGCGTCCAGGTGCTGCTTGTGCATCTCCATCATTTTCTGACGCTGCCCTCCGTTTGGCCCCGTCATGCCGGGTCCACCCATGGGAGGCTGGGGCGACTCTCCTTGACCCCAAGCTACTGAAGCTGCACACAACATCGCTGCTAGTAGAGCCCTGCGATTCATGCCGTCTCCTTTCACTGCCCTACGGATTTCGAGTCTGGGGATGGACATAGCGATCCATCTCCCCGGTCCACTTGAGAAATCGCCATAGGTTATGGCGCTCAGTCCACAGGAATTCCCAAAATTCCAGGAATCCGATCTGCGTCATCTTGACGCCGGTATAGGTCTCGATGCGCCAGAGAAGATACGGACTCCGCCACGGGGCAAGCCGGTGGCCGCGAGTGGAATTCCACACGAAGCGCAGCATAGGACGCATCAGGACCAGTATAGCGGCACGCGCAAGAGAACACGTCACAGGTGTCAGGTCAGAGGTGCCAGGATCCAACCATCTCCTGGAGGAAGAGGGGCATGAGCTGTGAGCCGTGACCTCGTCTCAGGACAACTTCTTCAGCCTGCGTAACAGCGAAGTCGGGTGAATGCCAAGCACGTGCGCAGCTTGGGTCTTGTTGTTGCCGGTAGCGGCGAGCACCAACTGGATGTACTCGTCTTCGTATTCGCGCAAGGTCACGAACTGCTGGCCAGTCGGAGACACGTCATAACTGGACACCGTAGCATCTTCCTTCACCGTCTCACGGTGATCACGAATCTCCTCGGGCAGGTAACTGGCGTCAATGTCGCTATCCGGCGCAAGGATCATGGTTCGTTCGATCACATTCTTGAGTTCGCGGATATTTCCCGGCCACGGATACTTCTGCAGTAATTCCGCCGCCGCCGGCGTAAAGCCGGTAAACGATTTGTGCAGTTCCCGATTGAAATGCTGCACCATGTCGAGCGCCAGGGGCAGAATGTCTTCCCTCCGCTCGCGCAAGGGCGGAATTACAAGCGGCACCACGTTCAAGCGGTAATAGAGATCTTCGCGGAACTGGCCTTTGGCGACCGCTTCTTTCAACTCCGCGTTCGTCGCCGTGACCAGCCGCACGTTGACGTTGATCGGCCTGGTTCCTCCCAGCCGCATGAACGTTCCTTCTTCCAGCACGCGCAGCAGCTTCGCCTGCACGGCCGCCGACATGTTTCCGATCTCGTCCAGGAACAGCGTTCCGCCATGCGCCCGTTCCAGCAGGCCTTCCTTGCGGCGCCGCGCGTCGGTGAATGCGCCGGGTTCAAATCCGAACAGTTCGCTCTCCAGCAGGTTCTCCGGCAGCGCCGCGCAGTTCAGTTCCAACAACTGCTGGCTGGCGCGAGGGCTGGCATAGTGGATCGCTCGCGCCAGCACTCCCTTGCCCGTCCCGCTCTCTCCAAGAATCAGAATCGTGGTGTGGTCGGCCTCCGCCGCCTTCTTTGCCACTTCAAGCATGGCGCGCATCGCCGGATTGCCGGTCACGACGCGGCCAAAGTCGTACCGGCCCTTGGCGCGCTCCACGTCGCCGCGGACACGAACGCGCAGTGCCAGCATTTCGCTCGCCCGCCGCAGCGTTGCCATCAGATCGGCAAGATGGAAGGGTTTGATCAGGTAATCGTGCGCGCCCGCCTTCATCGCCTCCACCGCCCGATCCACCATGTGATACGCGCTCATCATCAGGATGATGGCGGCGGGATTGGCGGCCTTCATCCGGCGCAGAACCTCGACTCCATCCATGCCCGGCAGCACGATGTCGAGCAGGGTGAGATCCGGATTTTCCTCCGCGAAGATCCGCAGGGCGTCCTCGCCCGAGGCCGCGGTCAGCACTTCGTACCCCTCCTCGCGCAGCCCGCGCGAGATGGTCCGCAGAGTCAACTCTTCGTCATCAACGACCAGCACACTGTAAGGCATAGCGATCTCAAACCACGACTTGCGACTGCTCGCTCTCCGCGTCGGATTCCTGCTCCATACGTAGAGGAATTGTCAGCACAACGGTTGTTCCTCGCCCTACCACGCTATCCACCCGCATCTCGCCCCCGTGGCTCCGGACATACGCATGGCTGATACTCAGCCCGAGTCCGGTCCCTTTCCCTCGTTTGGTGGTGAAGAATGGTTCGAAGACGTGCGCCAGCACCTCGGCCGGCATGCCGCACCCTGTGTCGCTCACCCGGATCTCAATGCTGTTCACGTAGGTCAGTTTCGACGCCGAAACCGTGATCCGCCCGCCTTCCGGCGTCGCCTCCGCGGAATTCAGCAGCAGGTTCATCAGCACCTGCGAGAGCTGGTTCGCGTCAGCCCGGATCGGCGGAAGATCGGCAGGAACCTCATTCTTCAAGTTCTTCCCACGTAGCATCGGCTGGTTCTCCAGGAATGCGATCGTGTCGGCCACCAGCCGCGCCAGGATGATCTTGCTCCACACCGGCGGAGACGGTCTGGCGTAATTCACCAGGCCCCGCAGAGTCGAAGAAATGCGCTTTGCGCCCGCGATACATTGCTCAATCTCGGCACGCTGCGCCGGATCCTCGCAGCCCCTTAACTCCAGTTCGAGATGGGAAAGAATCCCCAGCAGCGGATTGTTGATCTCGTGCGCCGCTCCAAGCGCCAGTTGCGCCAGCGCCGAATACTTTTCGTATTCCGAGAGCTGCGCCTCGAACTGCATCTTCTGCCGATTCAGTTCGCGTTCGTCGTACAGCCGACGGAACAATTCTTCCTGGGCGGAGTCGCGTTGCCGTTCACTCTCTGCGGCGCGCTGCGCGGCTCCATCGATCTGTCGCTTCAACTGCCGGGACTTGCGCACATAAAACGCGACGAGAACCAGGGCGGCGAGGTTCGCGAGCGCCCCGATCGCCCAGGCGTAGGCGGGCAGAGTCGCTGCGCCGATACCCCCCAGTGCCACCAGGACACACGACACCTCTCCGCTTTGGATGTGCGGAATCATCTGCTACCAGCTTGCTTCACCGCCACCCGACACGCAGTGATGGGAATCACTCGCAACACGCACTGCGCTCACACCCCGTGGAGGCCACAGCACTACGGTAACGCAGTGCAACTGCTCAGTTATCAGCTACATGACCCGCCCATGCTTAAATGTCCAGAGGGGTCGAATTTCCCACCAGATGGCGTCCCAATCTCACTCCTCCGAAGACAGCGAGCGCGGCGCGAATCGCAAACTGATCCTGTGCCTCCTGCTCGTGGTGTGCACGCTGGGGCTGTACAACGGCGTGAATCAGAACGGCTTCGTCAACTACGATGACGACGTCTACATCACTGCCAATCGCCATGTTCAATCAGGCCTGAGTGCGAGCACTGTCGGCTGGGCATTCACGACTTTCGACGCCGCCAACTGGCATCCCCTCACGTGGATCTCGCACGCTCTCGACTATCAACTCTTCAAGCTGAATCCGGCCGGCCATCACTACGCCAACGTCCTCTTGCATTGTGTGAACGCCGTGCTCCTGTTCCTCATCCTGATAGGGGCTACGGAGAGTATGTGGCCTTCGCTCGTAGCCGCCGCCGTTTTCGCTATTCACCCGCTCAACGTGGAATCGGTAGCATGGGCAGCCGAGCGCAAGAACGTTCTCAGCATGCTCTTTCTCCTGCTCGCGCTGTGGGCGTACCAGCGCTATGCGCGAAAGCCCTCGGTCGCGACGTACGCGCCCGTCTTCATTTTGTTCGCCTGCGGACTCATGACCAAGCCACAGGTCATCACTCTGCCGTTCCTTCTCTTGCTGTGGGACTACTGGCCCCTGCGGCGCTTGAAGCTTCGAACCAACGCCCCGGAATCACGCGGTACACCCACGCGCTCCGTCGGCGCTCTCATCCTGGAAAAGATCCCTCTGTTCGCTCTCTCTGCGGCAAGCGCGATCGTGACCATGGCAGCGCAACGTTCCGGGGGAGCGGTGCGCTCCGCCATCGAATATCCCTTTGGCATTCGCATCGAGAACGCAATCGGCGCCTACTTCGACTACATCGGACGCATGCTCTGGCCGATGCAACTGGCCCCGATGTATCCGCACCCGGGCGATTCCCTGCGTCCTTGGCAAATCGGACTCTCTGCCGTGTTCGTGGTCGCTGTAACTGCCCTCGTGCTGCGTTTCCGTAAGAAACGCTATCTCGCCGTCGGATGGTTCTGGTATCTCGGCGCCCTCGTGCCGATGATCGGGCTGGTGCAGGTAGGACTGCAGGCCACCGCCGACCGCTACATGTACTTGCCGATGATCGGCCTGCTCCTCATGCTGTGCTGGGCCATCGCTGACTGGGCCGGGAACCGATACAACCGTGCCGTTCTCGTAGGAACTGCGGCTGGGCTCATACTCGCCGCGCTGGGCACGCTGACCGTTCGCCAAGTCAGCTTCTGGCACGACAGCGAGACGCTGTGGAGCCATGCCGTTGCCATCACGAAAGACAATTTCGTCGCCCACGTGAACCTGGGCGAAACCTACTTGAACCAGGAGCGGACCGACGACGCCGCAGCACAATTCCGCATCGCGGTGCAACTTCGTCCCGGGGATCCAATCACGCACTTGAATCTCGGGACCTGCGACCGCCGCGCCGGGAAGTACTCGAACGCGCTGCTTGAAGATCAGGCTGTTCTTCGCCTGACTTCCGACAAAGGCCTCCGTGTCTACGCGCTCGTCAATATGGGCACTGACTACCGCCATCTCAAGGATTACGTCAACGCGAAACAGAGTTACGAGGAAGCGCTTCGCCAGAATCCTGCGACGGCGCGCGCTTTCGTCGGTCTGGGCGTCGTGGCACAGAAGTCAGGCGACACCGCGACCGCGGCAAAACATTATGCCAGGGCGGTTAACCTCGAACCGAGCGACGTGGGATACCTGCTACTGGCGCAGGCGCTCGATAAGAGCGGGCAGGGAGCCGCAGCACAGGACGCGTTCCACCACGCACAGCACATCTCTCCCGACTTCAGCCGTGCACAACAAGCGGTCGCCGACTTGATTGCCGAGTGAGCCCAACGATTTCTTGCCCGCTCCCCGCGCCGAATCCCGGTCAGCTTTTCTTTCCCGTAACCGCGAAGAAGGCCGTCGCCTCCTGCTCAACGTTCCTGCTCCCGCATTTCGGGCACTTGATTTCCGTCTCGTGCTCTCGCAGGGTCAGGGTCAATTCGAAGGATTTGTTGCAGTCGTTGCAGACGTAATCGTACACGGGCATGGGGGAACCTCCCGCTGGAATGCGATAGCAGAATTGTAGCGCGGAACCCTGTGGAATGTTCGGCGCACGAAAGCCCGGTGGCAGCGACGTGGCTGCCAGCGACGAGGCCCGCATTCCTGCCGGAATCACTGCGGCGGTATGAGTGCAGACCCCGTGAAGTCGGCAGGCAGGATCTCTATGTTCATGACCTTCAAAATTGTATTTCCTCGATTGTAGGCGCGATGTGTCATATCCCCTGGTTCAAAGAATGCGTCACCGGCCTTATAGACGGTCGTCTTGTCACCTTTCACGTAGGTAAACTCACCCGCCATGATCACCCGAACGCCGGGACCGGCATGATTGTGGTCGCCAACGTATCCACCTGGCTGGTATGTGACTTCCGAGACGCGAAACTTGTACTTGCCATTCAGGTCGGCAAGGTGTCCGGAAATAACCTGCTCGAAGCGTTGTACAGGTTGTACGTCCTTCATCTCAACCTTGCTTTGTGCAGGAGTGGTGTCGCGCGCAAACGCGAACAATAGAGAAACTGAAATCGCACAACCCAAGACGATCTTCCGTCGCATGGCAGTCTCCTCCGGTCGCGCCGTCACAAGCCTGCTCGAGGAACTAGCAAGCTATTCAAAACTGAAACGCATGTGGGTCACTTACGGCGACCCGCCTTCGCCACGGGACCGCTGATTGAGGACAGTGCCTCAAACCTCCCTACTTCTCGGCCACGTCCACGCTTGCCCGCGTATTCTCCCAGTCCATGTTCAGCGTGCACTTCTTGCCCGCCTGGTCAAAGGCAATCGTGAAGTTCTCCACCGGCCCGGACGTCTTGGATGCGCTCATGGGCACGCGAACCAGGTCATTGCTTTCGCCGGGATAATCCGTTCCCCATTCCCCAGTCTTCTTGCTGATCACCAGCGTCCACTTGTCCGCAGCAGGAACGGTGAAGATGGTGTAGCTGCCCGCCGGAACGTTCTGCCCGCCGACGGCCACATCGGCCGTCGTGACAAACGTCGTTGACTCATTCGCGCCCGTGCGCCAAATCTGTCCGTAAGGGACCAGGCCGCCGAAGATCTTCCGTCCCTTCATGCGCGGGCTGGAATAGTCGATCTTCACTGTCTTTCCATCCGAAAACGCACAACTGGCGCTGGCGGGCGGGCTGGGACGTTTGGATTTGTCCTCCTGGGCCGAAGCCAGGCTGGCAAGGGTGAAAAGTACCAAGGCAAGGAAGGCAAACTTCTTCATGACGAATCCTCCTGAGAACAGCAGAAATGCTAATGGCGAATGGCTGAATTATACCCGCTACAATCTCCTCATGGCCGTCTTCGACGACAAACAGGAAGAACTCGAACATTTCGAAACCCGCATGGGCGTTCCCCGCGGTCGCCTCGCCGTCACCATGGACCTCGTCACCGACGCCATGGCTCTCATCGGACAACACGGCGTCTATTGCCAGAGCCAGCGCTGGCCGGGCAAGCCCGTGCTCGACATTCAGATGGTGATGAAGCACCTGACGGACGCCAAGGAACTCATTCAGAGCGTCATGGAAGAACTCCGGCCCCGGACGTAACTTTCACTCCGCAACACAACGAGTGAGAATAGACAGTATGCAGCGCAAAGTTTTCTGGACCGTTTTCGCCGGACTCGGCCTCCTCGCCGATTTCCTCCTGCCCCTTTGGTGGGCGCTGGGAGCAACAATACCCATCTTCTATGTTTCGTGGTGGGTCGCCTACCGCAGCGACTGGTTCTAATTCGTTCTACGGCCGCACCGTCACCATCACCACTCCGTGCGACGGCACCGCTGCCCCGAACTTGCCAACGAAGTTCCCCACATCCTTGTGCAGCCACAGATCGCGCACCGCAGCGCTCAAACCGTGCGGATACCCGATCTGCTCCCAGTTCGCGACAATCGTTTGCTGCGTTGTGCCGCGATTGAAGAGAATCACCGCCCGGCCGCCGTCTTTAAGTTGCTTCGACCACACTTCCCGGTCGCCATCCTTCCACACGCGCCGTCCCTCGCTCCCCAACGGGTCTTGATCGACGGCGATCACTTCCTTGTTCGTCAGGATGTCGTGAATCTCGGGCCGCATGGTGTTCAGATCGTTGCCAGCCATCAGCGGCGCTGCCAGGATCGCCCAAAGTGAGAAATGCGACCGGTACTCGACATCAGTCATGCCGCCGTTGCCGACTTCCAGCATGTCAGGATCATTCCAGTGTCCGGGTCCGGCGTACGAATAAAGGTCGGCGACCAGATCCACGATGTCAACAGCGCCATAGCTACAGCAATTGCCCGGTTCCCACTCCTTCTTGCCCGCCCACCGGTCCTGAATGTCGCCGGTGGCGCGCCACAGATTGCCGCCCACTTCTTTGCCCCAAAGCCAGGGACTTGCCTTTCCCCACTCACAGATGCTCAATACAATCGGCCTTCCCGCGGCATCGAGCGCCGCGCGGATGTTCGCGTATGACGCTTTCGCATCCTGCGTGGTCGTGTTGCACCAGTCGTACTTGAGATAGTCCACGCCCCAGGCCGCATACTGCAGCGCATCCTGATACTCGTGCCCCAGCCCACCTGGGCGCCCCTCGCAGGTCTTCGATCCCGCGTCGGAATAGATCCCGAACTTCAGGCCCACCGAGTGCACGTAATCGGCAACCGCCTTGATGCCCGAAGGAAATCGCTGCGGATCAGGCACGATATCGCCGTGCGCGTCCCGGCTGACCTGCCAGCAGTCGTCAATGACAACATACTGATAGCCGGCGTCTTTCATGCCCGACTTCACCATCGCGTCGGCGGCCTGCTTAATCAGGCTCTCACTGACGTTGCAGGCGAACTTGTTCCAGGTGTTCCAGCCCATGGGAGGGGTGAGGGCGAGGTTGGCGGAAACGGTGGATTGGGCAGAAACAGCGGCGGCCAGAAGAAGCACACTGAGAAGAAGAAAGATTACACGACGCATGAATATTCTCCGGAAATTCCGCACCAAGTTGTATCAGATTGCGGGGAACAAAGTAGTGTCATGCGGAAGGACTGGGCTTCAGGTGTGCATAGGTACGTCAACGCGTCTTTACCATTGCCTCCTTAAGCAGCCGTTGCGACCGTTGGAAGTTGTCATCGCCGGCTGAAATTTCGCAATCACCGCTATCGGACATATCACTCAACGAAGGATCGCGAAGAGGGCTCCGGCCGCAACCGGCCAGCAGAAGGTAGTCAAGCGCGGTCCGGCCTCGCGCATCTTTGAGTTTGGCATTCGCACCGGCGAGTAGGGCCTGCTTGATCGCATCTGTCACAGCATGAGCAGCCAAAATCATCAGAGTGGAAACGCCCTCTGCGTCTTGTGCGTTGACATCCGCTCCCGCCCGGACCAACACTACTTCGAAACGGCGATCGAAGGCCGCCGCCATCAACGGCGTATAGCCTCGCGGCGAAGAGTAGTTCGGATTGCCCCCCGCCGCCAGCAGAAGGTCGATGGCCTCCGGGCTTTCCATGCAACCGTCGTGTTCGCACCTCTCAGTTGTCGCGTACATCACTGCAGTCCACCCACTGGAGTCGGCCGCGTTAGGGTCCTCGCCTTCATGAAGCAAGGTTTTGACCGTTTTTGCGTCGGCGCGCGCAGCTGCTTTCATGAGCTTTGTCAGGCCCGGCTTGGGTCCGTATCCATCACGCCGGATATGGCTCAGCGGCTCTTCCCGTGGATCCCCATGGAGCCAGCGATGCGTATCGGCGGCCTCATCCACCGCGTATTCCAGACCTTCAACAAACTCGGGTGCCGAATCGGCATAGTTGGAGACGGTTTTTTTGCGGTCACCAATCCGGACTTCGAAGGTGGTGGTCGCGCTATCCGTGATCATCCTTGCGTACGACTCACAAAGCTCCCAGAATTCGGAGGACGAAACGCGATCCAGAAGTTCCCGGGCGACCGAAGAGCCGACATTTCCGGAGTCCTTTCGTTTTTGAGTGACAAAGCTCCGGCCATTCCAATCAACGATTCCATTCGCATGAATGCGAACGGTATAAACCGGGCAGGTTCCAAAGCATCCCGAACGCGACATTTCGATGAAGTCGTCCCCGCCGCGTCCGACGGGAGGAATTTTCTCTTTCCCAGACGGGCATCTATGTTTCTGTACGCCATCGATCGTCGGGGTTGCCGCAATCACCCGCACATAGTTGAACGACTCAATCACTGTTTGGACATTGACCCCATCGGGAAGTCCCAGGTCTTCGTTGGATAGTTCAAACGAGATCACCGTCTCGTACCGCTTGTCAGCGGGAGCAGTGTCTTTGGGAACCTCGAACCTCCATGTCTTCACATTTTCCGTAGCAGCGGGAGCCAGCATCGGATGACCCGATAGCACATTTACCGAAGCGACTTCCCCGAGGTGGTTGACGAAAAACTCCAGATGTACTTGCCCCTGAATCCGTGCCTGACGCGCGAGTGGCGGATAGTATGGCGGATCCCACGACTTCAATTTGAGCAAAGGTGGGTTTTGACCCGTAGCGAGGGCAACTGACAAGGCGAAAACGACAGCTCTGGCCAACCAAGTACCTGACATAGGCTTTCTCAGCCTCCCTGTCTCCGTGCTTGATGCCGTCTTATCCCAGCCCGTACTTCCCGCGCTCAATCGTCTTCTGCGCGATCTGCTGCCGCAGCGCAATCGGGTTGAAAGGCTCGTGCTTCGCCAGCCGGCGCAGGATCGCTAACTGGGTCCGCAGCATGTCACCCTCGGCCACGTCCGCGACGACCTTTTTCGCTGCCGCTTCTACCTTCTCGGATGCCTGCGTCAGGTACACGCGCGTCATCGCGATTGGCAGAGCCGCTGCTGCCTCGCCTTTTTGCTCGGCGATCTTCTGCGCGCGCAGCACAGCCGTCTCCATGGCGTAGATCTCGATCGTCATATCGGCAATCGCGCCCATGACTTCCTGCTGATCCTGAATCGCCGCCATGTATTTCTGCGTGGCCGCGCCAGCCACGAACAAGCCAAGCTTCTTGGCGTTTCCAACCAGCTTGCGCTCGTCCGCGAGTGGCCCTTCGATCTCCTCGCCTATCGACGGACCGCTCAGCACTTCGTCCATCAGTTTCTTGATCGCCGGCATGAGCGGCAACTGGTTGCTCATGGCCCGCTTCAGCAGGAATCCCGTGATGATCAGTCGATTGATTTCGTTCGTGCCCTCGAAAATGCGATTGATGCGCGCGTCGCGATACGCCCGCTCTGCCGGGTACTCTTCGACGAATCCATAGCCTCCATAGATCTGCACCGTCTCGTCGACGATGTAATCGATCATCTCCGATCCCCACACTTTCAGGATCGAGCACTCGACCGCGTACTCTTCGATCGCTTTGCGCGTCTCTTTGGCCGCGTCCGGGCTGGCTTTGTCGATGCTGGACAGCAAATCGTCCATCATTCCGACCGTGCGATACACCAGCGACTCACCCACATAAATCAGAGTTGCCATGTTGGCGATCTTCTCGCGAACCAGTCCAAAATCGGCAATCACTTTCCCGAACGCCTTGCGCTGCCTTGCGTAGCCCACGGCATTTTCCAGAGAAACGCGGCCGCCACCCACGCACATCGCGCCAAGTTTGAACCGGCCCACGTTGAGAATGTTGAAAGCGATGACGTGTCCCTTGCCAATCTCGCCCAACAGGTTTTCTACCGGCACCTTGCAGTCGTTGAGGATGATCGGGCAGGTCGACGATCCGCGAATCCCCATCTTGTGTTCTTCGCCGCCGACAGAAAATCCCGGGAAAGTCTTCTCGACCAGAAACGCCGAAAATTTCTCGCCATCGATCTTCGCAAACACGGTGAAGAGATCGGCAAACCCGGCATTGGTAATCCACATCTTCTCGCCGTTCAGGATGTAGTGCCTGCCGTCCGGCGAAAGCACAGCCCGCGCGCGGCAGTTCAGCGCATCGGACCCCGATGAGGCCTCTGACAGCGCGTACGCTCCGACCATCTCTCCGGCCGCCAGCTTCGGCAGGTATTTCTTCTTCTGTTCTTCCGTTCCGAAATACACGATCGGCAACGTGCCGATGCCGCTGTGTCCGCCCCAGGTCGTAGCGAAGCCGGCATATTTGGCGATGTGGTCGGCGATGACCGCTGCCGTGACTTTGTCCATCTCCAGGCCGCCGTAAGCTTCAGGAATCTCGACGCCGCTTAAACCCAGATCGCCGGCCTTTTTCAGCAGGTCGCGGGTAACGGAGAAATCCTTGTGCTCGATCTTCTCCGCCTGCGGCAGAATCTCGTTGTTCGCGAACTCTTCCGTCGTCTGCCCGATCAATTGATGTTGTTCGGAGAAGTCTTCGGGAGTGAACACTTCGGCGGTCTGCCGCTCTTCGAGAAGAAAACTTCCGCCGAGAATCTTGGTCTTGGAAACTGCTGTGGTGGCCATGAATAGTCTGTCCTGACTCAGACGTTGCCGCAGTTACCTTCGAGTCCGCTGCGGCTACCTGCGGTATCAAAAAGTGTATAAGCTGAGGGTGCAATTTTCTACCTGAGGCGGAACGCGATGGTAACGGACAGTCACCTGCAACCGGCAACAATTTCGCCGCGCAAGCATAGATCCTGGCTGACCACAATGCTCGCCTTCTTCGCCGGAGCACTTGTGGCTGCGCTGGTTCTATTGTTTGTCCTGCGCACCTCGCAAAATGCCCTGTCTTCCTGGTGGCAGCGCACGACTCGTAGTGACCTAAGTCAGCCAACGGTTGTCGACCGTATCCAGAAGTTGCAGCGTCTCGAAACCGTCGTCTACACCATGGACAAGATTGTTACCGGCGAGAAGGAGAGTTCGATTCTCCCCAACTTTCTCGTGGGCGACCGGCTGCTGCTACTCGTCCACGGCGAAGTGATCGCAGGCATTGATTTCCAGAAACTCAAGGGCAGCGATGTGCAGGTCAGCGGCAAGAAAGTTCGCGTGCATCTGCCACAAGCCGAGCTTCTTGTCACGAAGCTCGACAGCAGTAAAACACGCGTCTACTCGCGGCAGACGGGCTGGCTCGTGCCGACCGATCCCAACCTTGAATCGCAGGTCCGCCAGGATGCCGAGATGGACCTGCGCCGATCAGCCCTCGCCGACGGCATTCTGCAAAAAGCCCAGGACAACGCCCGCTTCACCATCACCAGCCTGATGCAAAGCATGGGCTTCGAGGAGATTCAGTTCGACTAGCTACGGTGCCTGTGGCTTCGGCACAGGATAAATGCCCGAACGTCGCCGGCACTGATCGTACTGGTCTTTCAGCATCACGTAGCGATCCGTCTCCTGCCGATAGTTCATTTGCATTTCCGTGCATTTCTGATTCGTTGGATCACTGGCGCATGCTGACTGCTGGGCGGCGCCCGCCGAACGCAGCACCTTCTCCTGTCGCGCAAGCTGTTCCGCCAACTGCTGACAGGGATCGACCGATTCCGTCCTGCACGCTATTCCGTCCCAGCGTTCTCCCGGCAGGCAACTCGTGCTCCGGCTCTCGCAGCGGCGGGTCCTCGGATCCCAAGCTTCACCGGCGGCGCATTGCGGTTGAATCTCGCACGTGCTGCCGTTCCAGTATCCCCCTAGCGGGCACTGGTTGACGGGCACACATTTGCCGGAGCCGTCCGCGAAGGTCCCTGCCGCGCACACGGGGCACACTTCCCCGACCTTGCAGCGCTTGGGCGGCTGAATCTTGGCAGAGAGGTCGGGCTCGGTGGCGCAGTTCTCCCCCTTCTTGCAGCGCTTGGGCGGCTGAACCTTCCCTTTGAGATAGGATTCCGGGTCTTTCTTCGAATGCCTCCAGAACAGGAAAAAGTTTCTCTTCTCTTTCTCCGGCTTGGCATCCGTTTTGAGTGGCCGGTCGGTGGGTACCGGCGCTTGGTGCTTTGTATCGCGGACGGAACGATCGGTGTCCCCGCGCAACGGATGCGTTCCGGATGGCGGCATGGCCGTCCCGGTTGCAGAAACATTCGACCGGCCCGAGTCGCGGTGCGTGTCGTTGTCAGGAATGTTGCGATCGCGCGGAGTTGGCTGGCCGCCAGTGTGAGAGCTTCTGCTGTCCCCGGAGTCGCGAACGGTCGAGCCGCGCGACGTGTCCGAGGCGGAACTTCCTGAACTGTGGCTGCTCGAAGAATGCGAGGACGAATCGTAGCTTCCCCCGGAACTGTGCGAGGAACTTGAACTGGAACTTGAACTCGAGCTTGAACTCGACGAGCCCCCCGAATAGCTTGGATAACTGGAACTGCTGCTGGAGGAACTGCTGGACGAACTGCTGGAGCGCGAGTCAGAGCCCGTGCTTTCGCTGCGATGTTGCGCCAGCAACAGCGGAGACAAGAAGAAGAGAGATGCTACAGCCAGGGACGATAGCCTCATGGGCCACCTCCGGGCGACTGGCGGACTCTCTAGCGAAAATGGTCCTCGTCAGGCGTCGGCAATATGCTACGCCGAACTCATGTCAAGAAGTGTAGTAACTCAGTAGAGAATTGTTAGCGCCGATCCATTTCGGTCCAGTAATTTGACCCTAAGTGACGTTTTCGAATATTCCAGCCGCGCCCATCCCTCCGCCGACACACATCGTCACCATGCCGTAACGACCTTTGCGGCGCTTCAGTTCGCGGATCACGCTAGCGCTCAGCTTCGCCCCGGTGCACCCCAAGGGATGTCCGAGCGCGATTGCTCCTCCATTCGGGTTTACGCGCTGGGGATCGAGACCGCCCTCCTTGATCACAGCCAGGGACTGCGCTGCAAACGCTTCATTGAGCTCGATCACGTCGATGTCGGAGAGGTTTAGGCCAGCCATCTTAAGCGCCTTCGGGATGGCGAACACTGGGCCGAGGCCCATCTCTTCGGGTTTGTAACCAGCCGTCGCGAAGCAGACGTAGCGCACGAGAGGAGTGATCCCCAGGTGTTTCGCACGAGCGGCCGACATGACCACCGCCGCCGCAGCGCCGTCAGACATCTGCGACGAGTTTCCCGCCGTCGTGACTCCTTTCACATGAAATGCCGCTTTGAGCGCGCCCAGTGCTTCGAGCGACGTATCGGCGCGGGGACCTTCGTCGAGCTTGAACGCGATCTCCTGTTTCTTGGGCTTCGAACCATTTGGCGTGGTGAAGCTCACGGGCACGGGCACGATCTCGTCTTCGAACCTGCCGGCCTGGATCGCGGCCAATGCCTTTTGATGGCTGTGCAGTGAGAACTCGTCGCACTGCTGGCGCGTGATACCGAAGCGATGCGCCAGCCGCTCGGCAGTCAGCCCCATCGAAAGGTAGGCGTCGGGATAGTGGTCCACCAGCCACGGGTTGGGCGAGATTTTGTTGCCGCCCATGGGGATCATCGACATCGACTCGGTGCCGCCGGCGACGATGACTTCGGCCCCGCCGGTCATGATGCGCTCAGCGGCCATGGCAATCGCCTGCAGCCCTGACGAGCAGAAACGATTGATGGTTACCGCCGAGACCTCGACCGGCAGTCCAGCGCGCAGCGACGCGATACGCGCCACGTTCATGCCTTGCTCAGCTTCAGGCATGGCACAGCCCACGATGACGTCTTCAATTTCTTTCGGATCAACTTGAGGGACGCGAGCCAGCGCGCCCTGGATCGCGATGGCAGCCAGTTCATCAGGACGGGTGGAGCGCAACGTGCCCTTGAACGCCCTCCCGACAGGAGTGCGGACGGATGAGACCAGAACGACTTCTCGCATGGGGAAACTCCAGGGTTATTGTAACGCTCTCTGCCGCCCACCCTGCGGAGTGTTCCACGTGGAACATTGTGCGTATCTAGTATGGTGTATAAATATGTATGTACGAATGAACTTAATGGCAGGCACATCAATGCCTTGGGGGGCGGGCCCCAGGTCCCGCTTTCGCGAGAACTGAGGATGCCCAGAATGCAGTGCTGTTGCGGGACACAGTCAATCATTGACGATTCAGCAGCGACCGATAAACGCCCGGTTTTCCGCTGGGCCCGGGTCACGATCTACTTCGCTTGCTTCAGTTGCTGCTTCCATCCCAGAATGCGCGCCTTGTTGGCCTCGGCTTCCGCTTCAGGGACCATGCCCTTTTTCTGGTAGAGGATGGAGAGGCTGGTATGGGCAAGGACATCGTTGGGGTCGAGGGCGGAGATGCGCTGGGAGACTTCGATGGCCTCGTCCAGGCGGTTCAGATCCTGCAGCGCCCGGCTCAGGCCGTGAAGGGCGTCGGTGAAGTTGGGATCGGCGGACAGCGCTTGGCGGAATTGGTCGACGGCTTCGGAGGCATGGCCTTCCGCCATCAGGTCAAGGGCGGCGTAATAGTGGTCTTCGGCCTGGTGGTGGCTCGTTTGAGTGGATGGATCGTCGGGCATGCGTCGTCCTGGGGCGAGGATAGCATGCAGCGGTTGTGCTCCCAGGCAAGACGCTGAAGGCGCCTCGCCCGAGGATCGTACTTCTGCCGTTCTTCCCATGATTCGCGGAGGTCGATCATGGTTGGGTTGGATACGGTGTGTTGGCGGGCCTCCTCTGAGGTTTAAATTTTTACCTGTCACCTGGCAACCTCCCGAAGGGCAAATTCTTCCAATCTTCTCTCCAAATTTTCCTTTCGCGGATAGGAAAAACTTTGCAGGGTGGCACTTCCGGTCTGGTAGGATAGACTTTTCCATAGATAAGTCGCCGCTCACCAGCATCTTACCCATAAGAGCAGCGGTTGGAAATGGTCTTCGGCGTGCAAACTACGAGGTAGAAAGTGGCTTCCCCGGCGTCTCCAGGTTGCTCCGAATGGCTGCCAGAATCGGCATTCCTGTCGGGGAATTCATTGTGGCCAGCGCCTCGCAGGCTGGCCAGATGAGGTAGTGATCATGGAATCCCAGGTTTCGCAGTTGACCCTAGGCCTTCTTCCCGAATCTCGCACCCCCTGGGAGAAGTTTCTTGTTGGCTATGGAATTCAGTCGCTGGTCGTAGCTATTTTTGTCCTCGCCGCACTTCTGTACCCTGAGATCCTGGTGATGCCGGTTCACGATTATCACTTCGTGAGTCTGGTGAATACGCCGCCTCCGGTGCCGCAGGAACCGGCGCCGGTACGGAACTTTCCGATTCCCAAACTGCCTGCAAAGCCAGTTGAGATCGTAGCGCAAAGGCCAGAAGCGCTGCGGGTACCCGCGGAATTGCGGGCTCCCAAGAAGCCTGAAACGCCCGATGTGCAAGCCCCCAAGGTTCAGTTGGCGGCGAAGCTGGAGTCGATTCCAGAGGCGAAGCCGGCGATCCCAAAGCAACTGGTACGGACGAATGTGTTCGCCACTGGCAGTTCCGCGACGCCTACCATGGCGGCCGACCCGAAAAAGGTTCAGACGGGCGGGCTGGGTGATCCCAACGGCGTGCCGGCGCGAGAAAACAATGGGCGTCCAATCACGATCGCCAAGCTGGGCTCCTTTGATCTGCCGGCCGGCCCGGGGTACGGGAATGGCACAGGTGGATCGAAGGGCGCACGCGGCGTCGTTGCCAGCGCCGGATTTGGAAACGGGGTGGCCACGGGCGACAATTCCGGACGTGTCTCCGCCTCGCGCGGGACGGTGCGCCAGAGCGGCTTTGGTGACGCGGACGTAGTGGCTCCATCCCAGCCCAAAGCGAAGGAAGCGGAGCCGGTTGTGAAGACTATTCCGGCGGAGATCACATTTAAGCCGCGCCCGGTTTACACTGAAGAAGGAAAGCGCCTGAAAATTGAAGGTGAGGTTCTGCTGCAGGTTGTCTTCACCGCCAACGGCCAGGTGCAGGTGGAGCGCATCGTACAGAGTCTAGGCCATGGTTTGGACGAATCTGCCATTCAAGCCGCACAGAAGATTCAGTTCAAGCCCGCGCTGAAAGACGGGCGGCCCAGCGATTTTCAGGCGGTTTTGCATATCGTGTTCCAACTCGCATCCTGAGAAAAGAATGAAGCGGAAAAATATGTTTCGCCCCCATTTCGCTGTTCTCGCCTTGCCATGCCTGTTTGTGATCGCGGCGTTGGCTCAAACTGAACCTGCGCCCCCACCACAGCTCTCCACTCGGGATACCGCCAGCCAGCCAACCACCAGCGGCGCCGCCACCTTCGATCAGGTGATTGACCGCTCGGTGGAACGCGAACATTTCTTCATGGCCCAGATGCGGCAGCTGCATCCCCTGGTGGAAACCTACCTGCAAAACCTGAAAGAGGACAAAGATCTCGGCGCGTCCGTTCCGGAGAGCGACCTTTATTTTCTGGGCCGCCTGGACATGAGCAGCGGCACCGACGACCGGACGTTCTCGTCGCCCACTACCGGCGGCCTGGGGAAACGCATGCTGGGCAAGCTCAGCAGCGTCTACACGATGAAATTTCTGCCGCTTGGCTTTGCGCAGATGGTTGTGATGGATGAGGATTTTCAGCGCAAGTACTACGACTTCACGTTTGTTCGGCGTGAATTTCTCGGGGAAGTGCGCTGCATCGTGATCGATGTAGCGCCCAAGAAAGACGCGGGCAAAGGGCGATTTCTGGGCCGCATCTGGGTGGAAGATCAGGACTACAACATCGTCCGCTTCAACGGCACGTACTACCCTCATCCGCGCGGCAGTTACTATCTCCACTTCGATAGCTGGCGTCTGAATATGCGGCCGGGCGTATGGCTGCCGGCTTTTGTGTACTCGGAGGAATCCGATCTGAAGTATCGTATCGGTCAGACCCTGCATTACAAAGCGCAGACCCGCCTCTGGGGCTACAACCTGAAGGATTTCCGGCGCAGTTCGGAGTTCACCGATATCACCGTAGACGCGCCGCAACCGGTACAGGATCAGGCGCAAAAAGCGCAGGATGCATCCCCGATCGAGGCGCAACGGGCCTGGGAGCGCCAGGCTGAGATCAACGTCATTGATCGCCTGCAGCAGATCGGCCTGCTGGCGCCGGAAGGCGAGATCGATAAAGTTCTACAGACCGTCGTAAACAACGTGATGATCACCAACAACCTCGATATCCAGCCCGAGGTGAAATGCCGCGTTCTGATGACGACTCCTCTGGAGTCCTTCACCATCGGTCACACCATCGTGATGAGCCGCGGGATGGTCGATGTTCTGCCCGACGAGGCGTCGCTGGCGATGGTACTCACTCACGAGCTGGCACACATCGTGCTCGGCCACAAACTGAACACCAAGCTCGCTTTCAATGACCGGATGTTCTTTCCTGACGAACGCACCTTCGAACGGATGGACTTTGGCCGCGACAAGAATGAGGAAGAAGCAGCCGACAAGAAGGCCCTCGAACTGCTCAATAACTCTCCGTACAAGGACAAGATGGCGACTGCCGGCCTGTTCCTGAAGGCAGTCCAGGCGCGCGGACCTCAACTCAAGAATCTGATCCGGCCTCACCTTGGCGATAGTTTCGTGAACGGCGACGCCATTCGGATGTCGACGTTAATGACCGCCTCTCCTCAGTTTGACTTGAAGAAAGTTGATCAGATTGCCGCTCTGCCACTGGGTGGCCGTGTGAAGGTGGATCCCTGGAACAACCGTCTCGAACTGATCAAAACCAAACCGGTAGCTCTGAACTCTCCGGCCGAGAAGATGCCATTTGAGGTCACGCCTTTCTTCCCATTCCTGACGAGATTCGAAAGCCCCTCTCCGGCGAATGCGACTCCGGCCGCCGCGGCTCCAGCCGGTGCACCTTCGACCGCTCCGCCACCGGCTGCTACGCCCCCGGCCACAACGCCTCCCAGTCCGGAGAGCAAGCCTGCGGCGGAAAAGACGGCAGAAACTCCGTCCGAGCCGTAGGGCAACAGCCGGGCGCGATTGACCCAACAAGAAGCATGGGCTTCACGCCTCCCGATTGGTGTTGCCCACATGCCGAACGCAAGACGGACCCCGCTCGACTGAAGCTCAGAGAGGAACCACGAGGCGAGGCAAGCTTCTGCGGATGGAATATGACGGAGGAACACCAGAGCCGGGGGTATTAGCGGGATGAGGTGGTTCCGCTAGTTCGACAACTGGCTCTGCACTTGTGAGAACACGTTATTGGCGTTGCCGCCGATCAGCCGGACCGTGCCAATGACGATCACCAGAATCACCGCCAGCATCACGGCGTATTCGGCAACGTCCTGCCCGTGATCCTCACTCCATAATTGACGGATGGTTGCGATCACTGTTTTAAACCCCCAAACGCGACGTTCGGGCGCAGCAATACCTGCACACAGGTACCCGTTCGTCGACTCTGTGTAGACTAACTCGCGTGGCCCCTTCTTCCCAATAGCACAGCAGTGACTCCACATGGCACTTTCGTGCCTCGCCCCAATTCGCGAACCGGACAATTCTCGCTAAACTATTGATTAGACAATAGTTTTGATCGGAAGACCCTGATTGACCGCGAACAAAGCAAGTTCCAAGCGGGTGGAAACACCCAGCTTGTCGAAGATATTGCTGAGGTGGTGCTTGACCGTGTCCTCGCTGATTTTGAAGTATTCGGCAATCTCTCGATTGGCGTAACCTGCGACCACTGCCGAGACGATCTCCAGTTCACGCGGCGTCAATCCGAATTTCTTCTGTTTCGATTCCTCGGTGGAACTCTGCATCAGGTTGCGAAGGTACTGGACCAGATTGGAGACACTGTCTCGTCCGACCCAATATTCGCCGGACATGACAGCGTGAATGGCCTTCAGAAGAAGTTGGGTGGCGGAGTCCTTGAGTACGACGCCGCGAGCGCCGAGCTGTAAAGCTTCGACGACCTGCTTTTTCTCCGCCGCGGCGGTGAGGAGAATGATACGTACCGATCCCGCGCCGCTACTCGTGCTGAGATCGCGCAGCGCATCGAGCCCGGTGTGATGGGGCATAGCCAGGTCGAGAAGGAGAATATCGGGTTTGATCTCGGTGGCCAGCTTAACGGCTTCGCGCCCGTCACAGGCTTCACCTACAACCTTCATGTCCGGTTCGGTTTCGAGCAAGCGCCGTAGACCGTCGCGGAAGATCGGATGATCGTCGGCAATCACAATGCGGATGGGATGACCGTGTCTATCCATGGTTCGACCGGCGGGGTGGAGGAATGCGGACTTCCAACCGGGCGCCGTGCCCCGGATTTGATTCTATCGTGAGTTCGCCCGCAAGCAAGCGCACTCGTTCTCTGATTACGGCGGGGCCTCTCCCGGTGCTCGCCAGCTCGGCTTCGGACAGCTTTCCGGAAAAGGGAAACCCTCGTCCATCGTCTTCCACGGTGAGCTGGAGATTGCCCGCCCTCTGCGCGAGTCGTACCAGGACGTTGCGCGCGCCGCTATGCTTACGAACGTTCACCAGGCTCTCCTGGACGATGCGAGCGAGTTCACGACACACCTTCTGGGGCAGGTCGACCTTCTCCAGTTCGCTGACGAACTCCGCCGAGATGCCGGTCTCGCGCCGGAATCGTTCCACCGTGTCGGCGACGAAGCCGGGTAGCCGCTCGGCATCGACCTCAAATGACTTCATGGCCTGCATGAGTTCGCGTAACTTCAGTACTTCCTCGCGGAGTAATTTCTGGATGCGAGAAAGTTCGCCAACCACCACGGGCTGCTGACCCGATTGTCTGCGAACCACATCCAGCTGCATTTCCACCGCGATCAGCGATTGAATCGCTCCATCGTGCAACTCGCGAGCAAACCTGGCCCGCTCCACCGCACCGGCCCGCTCCCGCAGGCGGCGCATCAGGTACACGTTGTAGACCGCGGGGCCAACCTGTTGTGCGAATTCCTGCAGAAAGCGCATCTCTTCTTCGGGTTCCCCCATCATCTCAGGGTCAAAGATATAAACGCGCCCTGACCACTCGCGGCCGAAACCAAACTCAACCGAAGCCGCTGCCTGGAATGGTTCCACGCGTCCCAGACGATCCAGAAATCCGGTGTCGATGTCACGCACGCGTTTGCCACTTTGCTCCAGAGCCACCACGCTGAAGCCATTGGAGGTGCGCTGCGCATAAAAGGCATCGGCCGGCGATTCGAAGAGGTACGAGGTCTCGGTATCGGGCAAAGCATCGCGCCAGCGGAGGCTGGGAGTGCCATCGGTGCTGCGATGGACCTCGGCGAGAAACACACGATAGCTATTCGATTCCTGAGAGGCGCTCAACACGCGACGCGCGCCGTAAAGGTTCAGGATTTCGCCGAAGATTTCCGATAAAGTGTGGGTGAGACCCGCTTCCACACGGGCGGAACTGAGAACCCTCGTCACCACCATGCGCTCAGCCCGAAGCTTCTTTTCATTCTCGGACATGTAGCCGAGCAATAGCCCAAGCACCATCAGGTAGACGGAACTCATGAAGAGTTGTTGCGCGTCGGGTTCCCTCAGGCTCGGGGCCAATCGGGGAAGATGCCAGGATTGCAGCCAATGGTCGGTGAGTTGGCCCAGCCCAGCATTCAAGACGAGCGCTTGTGCCCAAAGTAGTGAGACCGCCACTGCGGAGGTACCGAGCGTCTCCCACAGTCCCCAGCGATACGCCGCCGCCGCCATCACAAACACGAAGAACAGGAAGAACGGACCCTGCTCTGCAGTCGTGAACATCGACATCAGCACAGGCCACACGATGTCGGCGCTGTGCACGACCAGGCGGAAAGCGCGAGTCGAATTGTGACGGAAGCGAACCAGAAGCATCACGACAACTGCGTGCACCAGGTACACGGTAAGCAGCCAGTACAACCAGCCTGAATACGCGACACCGCGCACCGGTTCCATCCACAGCGTGACCAGAGCGGCAATGGTCAGGGCGACTCGAGCCGTGGCCAGCCAGCGTTCGGTGCGCCGGATCTCGCCAGAGGTAAGCGGCGCCCGGAATCGCCAAAGATCGCGATATCGAGGAATGAGCCGGATCAAAGTATTCTCGTGGTTGCGTGCTCATTCTAAGATCAATTGGAGCGGAACTCCAGAACTGTCAAGCTGGCAGAGCGTGAGGGAATGGCCGTCACCCCTGCGTTCCTGGCCCTGCTGATGCAGCTATCTCGATAAGTGGGGCCAGTTGCCATGGTGATTACCCTAGTAATCGCTTCCCGCCGCTTGGGCGCTCTAGAATGGAGGCCGGAATCTTCTCTTGGCTGCGCGCGACAAACTCTGGATCGTCCTGCTGACCTGCCTGGTCCTTGCTCAGATCGTGGTGTCTCTGCTCGTGCCGCAGGGCGCGCCCCTGACCATCGTGAGCGACCTGATCCAGGGAACTCTATTGCTGATGGCCACGGCCGCCTTCGTGCCGAATTCCTTTCGTTCCCGCACTCCGGTTCGTCGCAGCCGCGGCTTCTGGATTCTCATGAGCCTGGGCATGCTGTTCTGGCTGACTTATCAGGGGATGTGGAATTACTTTGAGGTTTTGAAGCGGCAGGATGTGCCCAACCCATTTCTGGGGGACATCGTCCTGTTCCTCCACCTGGTGCCGATGATGGCTGCCCTGGCGCTGCTTCCTCACCTGGGTGAGGATGATCGCGACGCCCGGCTGCGCACGCTCGACCTCGCTCTTCTGCTGATCTGGTGGGTGTTCCTGTATGTGTATGCGGTGATTCCGTGGCAAACCGTAAACATTAACGCGCTGGTATACAGCAATAACTTTAATGCGACTTACCTGACCGAAAAACTGGTGCTGCTGCTCGCACTGGTGACGCTGACCTATCAGTCCCAGGGCGGCTGGCGCTATTTTTATGCAAATCTTCTGGGCGCCAGCGCTTTGTACGCTTCGAGCTCCTACGTCGCCAACTACGCGATTGCGCACCAGACGTACTATAGCGGCAGCATTTACGACATTCCGCTGATGTTCTCGATGGCGTGGTTGGCCCTGCTTGGCAAGTTTGCGGCTCGCTTCCAGATCTCCGAGCCACGCCCCTCCCAGCCATTTCTGGGTATTTGGATTACCAGGCTGGGCATGATTGCACTGTTCAGCCTGCCGTGGTTTGCCCTCTATGCACAAGTGGAACAGAACTGTCCGACGGCGGTCCGGGATTTTCGCAGCACCCTGAGCCTCCTCGCCATGATCGTCATGGGAACGCTCGTATTCCTTCGACAAAAGCTGCTTGGAAATGAACTGGGTTCGCTGCTGGAAAGATCGAGACGTTCTTTTGAAAACCTGAAGACTCTGCAATCTCAGCTGATTCAATCCGAGAAACTGGCGTCCCTGGGACAACTGGTCGGTGGGGCGGCGCATGAGATCAACAACCCGCTCACAGCGATGCTGGGATATTCCGACCTGTTGAGCTCGTCCGCCCTGCCTCCGTCGGAACAGGCGTTCGCGGAGCGCATTGCGGCGCAAGTGCGGCGCACCCGAACGCTGGTTGCCAGCCTTTTGACGTTCGTGCGGCAGTCTCCTGCGCGATTGTCGGGGATCGACGTAAATTCAGTTGTACAAACCGCGCTGCGCCTCTTGACGCCGCAGTTCGAAGCCCAAGCCGTCGCCGTTCAAGTGGAGCTCGGCCACGCGATTCCGTCTGTGCTTGCGGACTCCAATCAGCTCCTGCACGTGTGCCTGCATCTGGCCGGCCAGATCTCGAATCAGCCGCAAGAACGATCCGTGCTTCGCGTCCGCACCTGGCAAGAGGGTGATTCCGTCATGACCGAATTCAGTCGCATTGCCGTTCCTGCCGAGAGTCCGTTCCATCCTTTGCAGGACACGCACGCGGCCAAAGCGGCTTCCCTCTCCCTCGGCGCTTGCTGCCGGATCGTACAAGAACACGGAGGGCGGATTCTCGCGCAATCCGGTGAAGGCGGGTACCTTGCCTTTCGCCTGGAGCTCCCCGTGGCGACGAAGTCCGCGAGCCAGCCATCCTTTTCGGTCCGTCCCAGTCATGCAGGGGCGGGAAGCTAGAAAAGTCAAAAGTCAGAGGTCCAAAGGCACCCGTGAAACCCAGGAAGTGACGTTTTCACTTTGCACTTAAACTTCTGAGCTTTGACTTCTAGCTGGAAACTTCGATCTCGACGGTCCTCTTGAGTTGACCGCAGGCAGCGAAGATGTCGCGGCCTCGGGGCCGGCGGATGAAGGCGGGAATTCCCACTCCCATCAGAATCTGCTGAAAGGCCATTACCCGCTCCTGAGCCGGCGTCTGGTAAGGCAATTCAGTTCCCGGGTTGAGAGCGATCAAGTTGACTTTGGCACGCACGCCGCGCACCAGTTCGGCAAGTTCCCGTGCATGCTCGGGCGCGTCGTTGACCCTGTCCAGGAGCACGTACTCGAAGGTCAGCCGTTCACGCGGGCGCAGTGGAAATGCCCGCGCTGCATCCATCAAGTCGCGCAGGTTCCACTTGCGATTGAGCGGCATGACCTCACTGCGCAGAGTGTCATTCGAAGCATTCAGCGAAATGGCGAGTTTCGGCCGTACCCGCTCGCGCCCGAAATCGTAAATCCGCGGCACAATACCAGCAGTCGAAACCGTCATCCGCGATTCCGGGATCCCTACCCCTTCGACCAGCAGAGCCACCGCCTTCATGAAGTTTTCATAGTTCAAGAAGGGCTCGCCCATTCCCATGAAGACCAGATTGACCCTTTGCGTGGGCGGGTTTACTCCCTGATCGCGAAGCACGGCGGAAATCTGGCCCACGATTTCGCCCGCCCCAAGGTTACGTTTGACGCCGAGCAATGCTGTCAGGCAAAAGCGGCAATTCACGGCGCAACCCACCTGGCTGGAAACACAGATCGTCGCGCGGCGCCATGAGGCCGACCCGGTTGTCCGCAACTCCAATTCATCTCCTGCATCGCTGCCGTCGCCAGTTTCCCCATCGTCCCCGTCCGGCATCCAGACGGTTTCGACGCTTTCGCCATCAGCCAATTCCACCAGATAGCGGATCGTACCGTCGCTCGACACGAACTTCCGGGCGATGCGAGGCATCCCCACCGACCAACCCTGCTCCCCCAGGCGTTCCCGGTAGTCGCGAGGCAAGGTGGAAATCTGGTCCAGCGTCTCGATTCTCTGGCGATAGACGGCATCAAACAATTGCTGGGCGCGGTAGGCGGGCTGTCCCGACTCCACAACCAGTGTCGTCAGTTCCTCAAAGTTGAGGCCGATCAGCGAGTTGGATGGCGCGGTCTGCATCCGCAAGGACCTGCTTTGAGTGTAGCGCCGGATGCCGCGATTGGATAATACCCGTAAGTTAAAGAACGGCGGACAGTTAGGCGCCTTGCCCTATAACACGCGGCAATGTGGGAGAATAGAAGGAAATCGCTGCCTTTCCAACTGTGTTTTAGACAATGGTAAAAGAGACGCGCAACATTCGTCGTCGCGTGTTGCCCAACGGGCTCACGCTCATTACCGAGCAAATGTCGCACATTCGCTCGATCTCCATCGGCATCTGGCTGAAATCCGGATCGCGCGATGAGGATGCCGAGTTCAACGGCATCTCCCACTTCATCGAACACATGGTGTTCAAAGGCACCGAGGGCCGTTCCGCGGAAGCGATCGCACGCCAGGTCGACTCGATCGGCGGCAACATGGACGCCTTCACCGCTAAAGAGTGTATTTGCTTCAACATCAAGGTGCTCGATGAGCACCTGCCCGTTGCCATGGACGTTCTCAGCGATCTGGTGCTTCGTCCGGTTTTTGACGTCTCCGACATTGCCCGCGAACGTGGCGTGATTCTCGAAGAGATCAAGATGGACGAGGACAGTCCGGATTATCTGGTCCACGAAATCTTCACCCAGAGTTTCTGGAAAGACCACGCGCTGGGAAAACCGATTCTGGGCACGCGCGACACAGTGAAACGCTTCGAGCGACCCGTGGTTTCGCACTACTACAACGGGCGCTTTGTGCCGGGCAACCTGATCGTGGCTGCCGCCGGGAATCTCGATCACAACAATTTCGTCGACTTGGTGTCGAAGTATTTCGAGCGCATGGAACCAGCGAGCAATGGCTTCCACTCTCCATCGCCGGAGACTTTTGCGCGCATCAACCTGCGCAACAAGAAATCGCTGGAGCAGGTACAGATCTGCCTGGGCGTGCCGTCGCATCCCATGGCGCATGAAAAGCGCTTTGCTTCGTACATCCTGAATACGCTGCTCGGCGGCGGTATGAGTTCCCGGTTGTTCCAGAATATCCGCGAACGCCAGGGGTTGGCCTACGCCATCTATAGCGATCTCAATCCCTACCGCGATACCGGGTGCCTGTGCGTGTATGCCGGGACATCGCGCGAATCGGCGACCAAAGTTGTGGAATCCGTGGTCGCTGAATTCCGCAATCTGAAGGCTGGTCCGGTGCCGGAAGAGGAACTGCGCCGCGCCAAGGACCAGCTCAAGGGCAGCCTGATGCTGTCGCTGGAATCTTCGACCGCGCGGATGTCGAACCTGGCTCGGCAGGAAATGTATTTCGACCGCTTCTACGGGCTGGACGAACTGATTGAACGCATCGAAGCTGTCACGGCGGAGGATCTGCAAGAGACCGCCAACGAATTCTTCCGCACCGAGCAGATTGCCGTCACAGTACTCGGCAACTTGAACGGACTCAAACTGACGCGAGACGAACTGGCCTGCTAAGACCAGATCGGCTACTGCGTGCGCAGAATTAGCTGCGTCCCACTGTCCAGGTGGACGTTCTCCTTCTCCGAAGTGATCACCGAAGCTGGCCCAGCCGACTTCAACTCCAGCCCCTTCATGCCCACCACTCCCTTGCTGACGGGTCCGAGCGGAGCCGGACCACCCGAGGCTGGCGCGTCTGCACCTGCGGAAGTGGGATAAGTTGATGGCGCCGAAGATCGTGCTCCACCTCCGCTCATCCCGCCACCTCCCGGCATCGGTGCGGATGAGGGCATGCCGCCGTTGTCACTGATGGGTCCGCTTCCCTGGAGCGCAGGATTCTGCAGCGGGCGCGCCATCGCCTGGATCGCCGCCTGCATCGGAAGTTCCCGGCCGTCCTTCAGTGACATGCGGTCAAAGGCAATCCCCAACATGGAATCAGGCGAGTCCTTGCTGTGGGCCTTCGCTTCGGTTACATGACCGACAATCTTCGTGTCGCGAGGAATCACTACCTTTCCCTGCGAGAGCAGGTCCATGGACATTTTGGCCTCGATCTTGTCCCCGGGTTTCACCTTCTTGGCGTCCAGGGATTTCGACAACTCCGCGACAATCACGGTGCCGGCCGGCATCTGACCTTCACGCGATGCCTGGCTGGTTGCGGGACCAGCGCTCTCGGAAACCGCGCTCGCCGGCGCGGTATTCTGCGCTGCGGCTGACGCAACCACGGCCGCGATCACCAGCGAAAAGAGAAATATGCGCAGCATAGTAAAGACCCCTTTCTCTGTTCTCCCCTGTAGGATGCAGGGCCGTGATCGGGTTTTGCACAGGGAGTGACTTCGAATGTGGATTTTTTCTCGTCCGGAGGAGTGGGTCCGGTCTTAGTTGAATCCCTCGATGGCGGTCAAACGCCAGGTCCCGCGCTCGCCGAGCCAAGGAACGCAGGAGCTCGCGTCAAGACATCATCGGCACTTCCGGAGACTTGGCGTGCGGAAGGCTGACCCGGATCACATTCAGGAGTTCTTCGTTGTCCACCGGCTTCTGGAAGAACGCTGCCGCTCCAGCTTTGAGCGCACGCTCCTCGCTGCTCTGAGGGTCTCGCGCGGTAAGCACGATTACGGGAATCGCCGACAGCGCGTCGTTGCTCTGCAACCGGTCCAGAACCACGAACCCATCGCCTACCGGAATGCCGAGATCAAGAATGATCAGGTCCGGGTGCTCTTTCTGCGCGGTCGCAATCACGGAATAGCCGTCGCCGGCGGTGATCACATCACAGTTGTGGGCCCGCAGCCGCAAGCGCAGCGCGCGGACCAGATCAGGATCGTCATCGACAACCAGCACCTTCGGTTTCCGTCTCACAGTATCCTTCGTCTCTTTAGTTGCCACTGTTCCCTCCCGTTTTGATTGGACTTGCCTGCAAACTTGTCATGATCATCTCGGTCACGTGATCGGCGAGTGCTTCAACGTTGTTGCCTGCGGCGGGGTTTGCGCTCAATCTCGCCGGCTCCACCGGCGCGGTCGTGATGGTTAGCGTACCTTTGTTCTGCAGATCGCACACGCGGGTGAGTTGTTCGCGAATGCGCGTGGTCATGATCTGGGCGCGTTCCATGTCTGTCGACGCAACGACGAAGAATGTTTCCGTGGACCCGGAAGCGGCCATGGGCGGCAGGACCAGGTCTTTGTCGAGGTAAACACAGCGCCGCAATGTGTCCAGGCATTGCTGCCAGGTCTCGTGCCAATTCCCTCGCGGAGGATGGCTCAGCGGCGCCAGGTCCACCCGCACCAGCACAAATGAGGGCCGCAGTTGTCCTTCATTCAGGACGACTGGAGCTAACAATCCGGCGAGGGAAAAGATGGGCAGGGTGAAGGTGAAGGTGGCGCCCTGTCCCGGCTCGCTTGCCACCCAAATGCGGCCGTTGTGCATGCGAATCAGTTCCCGGCAGATGAATAGTCCGAGACCGAGTCCGGAGCGATTGTTATCGACCGACTCCGGGTCCTGATACAGGCGCTCGAAGATCAAGGCCCTTGCCTCGGGCGCAATGCCGCGCCCGGTATCACTCACCGAGACATAGACGGAACTCCGGTCGGCGTCGGCGAGACAGGCCTTCACCATGATTGAGCCCTGCGCCGGCGTGAACTTAATTGCGTTGTCGATCAGATTGATGAGAACTTCCAGAACGCGGCCGGGATC
>Ga0335082_10000319_pt1 | contig 48748 bp, 37 predicted proteins | sample Lox_Sample_41_FD_206718 | JGI IMG/M metagenome (GOLD analysis project Ga0335082, IMG submission 206718) | Soil microbial communities from Loxahatchee National Wildlife Refuge, Florida, United States - Lox_Sample_4.1 | ecosystem: Environmental > Terrestrial > Soil > Wetlands | place: USA...
CCCAATAGATACTTGCCGTCGCCGCACTCGTTGCGCTCGTACGCCAGCGCTGTCAACCCCTGCTCGAAGCATTCCAGGAACAACGCCCGATTCCTCTGCTGAACCGCAAGAGCTTTGCTTCGCTCACCAGGGTTTTCCTTCCAGGAATAAATCTCTGTCGGAACCTCGATCGCCAACTGGGGCATTGGTACTGGGGGATGCTTTCCGGTTGCCAGCAGCGTTTCCACCCGCTTCGAGGTAAGCCACCATTCCGCCACCAGGCGATCGGTAGGAAGGAATCCCTGGAGCGGCGAGGACGTTATGCCGTACTGATTGATGTTGTAACGGCGCGCGATGGCTCCTAGCCGTTCGAGGTTCAGATAAGCGTTCTTGATCTCCAGCGGATCGAAGGTCCACTCCAGCAAAGCGTATCCGTGGGCGATGGCGTCCTCGCGCTGAAACAGCTTGATGCGACGGCCGAGGCCGGTGTTGCGGTGACTCTCCTTCACCGCCAGCATGTGCGAGTGCAGGTATGGATGACCGTTGCGATTGCCCGGGATCGAGAAAGCAAAGCCGGCCAGGGTGTCACCTTGCCATGCACCTATGACCTGCCCGCCGATTTTGGGCGCCAGAGAGAAAATGCGCAGCGGCACCAGCTCGTTGTCGGCGAATCCCCAGACTTCCTTCTGCAGCGCTACGCAGGCGCGAAACTCGTCCAGTTCGGTACAGTTCCGCACACAGATCATCTCTGTGGTCAAAGCGATTCCTGCTGCTTGGATTCCTGCCACAGCGACTCCATCTCGTCGAGCGAGGCGTCTGCGGGTTTGCGGCCGCGCTGACGCAGCTTATTTTCCAGGTATTCAAAGCGGCGCCGGAATTTACGGTTGGTCTTGCGCAGGGCTGACTCGGGATCAAGGGACAGGTAGCGCGCGATGTTCACCAGCACGAACAGCAGGTCGCCGACCTCGTCCTCCAATCGCGCCCGCAGCTCCTGAGGAATCTTTGCCCCGCGCGCTCCCGCTACCCCAGCCGCGGACTCGGGCTGCGGTCCCGGCTCGGGGTATTCGTCCAGGTTCTTGCGCAGCTCCTCGGTTTCTTCACTCAACTTGTCGAAGAGACCTTCGATATTGGGCCAGTCGAACCCAACATGGGCGACACGCGAGCTGATCCTATAGGCCTCCATCAGTGACGGCATGGTCGAGGAAACGCCTGCCAAAACCGACTCAGGATGTTCACGTGTCTTCTGCGCGTCGTCACCGTCGCGCTTTCTCTTCTCTTCGGCCTTTAACGCTTGCCAGTTGCGCAAAACCTCGCCAGGTGTGTCGGCCCGCACGTCGCCGAAAACGTGAGGATGCCGGTCCACCAGCTTGCTGGAGAGCCGATCCAGTACATCGTCAATCGAGAAATGCTGCTCCTCCGCCGCCATCTGCGAGTAGAAGAGCACCTGCAGCAGGAGGTCACCAAGCTCGCCGCGCAACTCGTCCCAATCGCGCGCGTCAATCGCCTCCAACACCTCGTAGGCTTCTTCCAGCGTGTACGGCTTGATGGTGTCGAAGGTCTGCTCGCGGTCCCAGGGACAACCGCCAGGGCCGCGCAGGCGCGCCATGATCGATACGGCGCGTTCAAATTTTTCACCCGTAGTCGTCATCACGACCAATCTAAATGACAGCGGACAAAGGGTGCAAAAGGCTTGTTAACCGGAGACAAGTCGGCGATTTCAGCAAACCGTGGCGAATATGAAAGGACACTTCCCATGTGACTGCTGATCCGACCTTGCCTTTCTCTATCGCTGAAATCTCATCTCGACCGTGACCTGCACAGGAATCGGCTTTCCGCTCTTTTCGGCCGGCTTAAACTTCCATTTCTTGACGGTGTCCAGTGCGCTCTGCTCGAAAATCTTCTCGTCACTGCGGAGTACGCGAACCGCCTGTACGTGCCCTTTAGCGTTTACACCAATGAGCATGACCACAAGGCCGTGCGGTTCCGCGCCGGGAGGCAGGTCAGGGAACTTGGGATCAGGAGCGTGTACAGCCTTCGGCGGCTTGATGCCTGCTGTTACGCGCTGAAATTGTGCGAAGGTCTCGTCGTCGGGAAGGCCGGCACTCGAGGTCGAAACGGTCGAGGAGGATTCGGACCGTGGAGCTCCGCTTTGCGCCCAAGCTTTGCCGGAAGAAACCAAGAGTGAGACCGCAAATGCGATCAACGTGAGAATCCGCATTCCATCCCCTGAGCTCGTGTAAACGCCACAGCTATCTTAAACCGGTGCGGATGACGGCATCGCGAAACGCCTCGAGCTGGAATCTGTTGACATTCCGAAGATGGGTGGGAATCGGAGCGCCGGCGAGCGTTGGCAGATTCAGCCGACTTTGCCGTTCTTCACTGTCAAAGAATCCCCCTATAACAATCTCTGTAAAATATTGAAAACAAAAGGTAATTTGGCCAAGTTAACGCTAAAATATTGAATGAGAAGAAGTTACACGTACCATCGCGGAAAAGAAAGACTTAAGTCGAGAATGCTGAACTTGCCAGGATCATGAAGATGGAAAATACCGATTGCGATTCGGGGCAGCGCTATGCTCCGCCCATGCGCGAACCCAGGGCTGGTTGGGCCGGCTAGTACAGCTTGAACGTCATTTCCAGTGCCAACTGCACGGGCACGGGTTTGCCATCTCTCGTCGCGGGGGTGAACCTTGATTGCCGAGCGGCGGTGATGGCGTTCTGGTCCAGCCCGTAGCCCAGCCCGCGCACGATCTTGGCGTCATCGACGGCGCCGTGCTCATTAATGGCCACTGCCACCACGATGCTGCCGTTGATCTTGGCCTTCCTTGCAGCGTCGGTGTACTTGGGATCGACAATCGACACCCCGCGCGGCGGGCGGATTCCGGGTGCAGGGGGACCAGATCCAACCGGAAGGTACTTGCAGGTGTCGAATGGCGTTGTGGCAGTCGGCGCCTGTGGCTGGCATAGTTCGCTGTGCGAATCAGTGCCTGACGACTCCCGCGGCGCGGGGCCTTCCGGTGTGCGTGCACTTTGCTGGCCGGTTGCAGCGGTTACCAACAAGGCAGCACTCAAGACCATCATGATCGGGGAACAGAACATGGTTCGTCTGCACGAAGGGGAAGCAGTCACTGCCACGTATTGTAGACTGAGACTATCCGAGTAAGCTCTTCCGTTTGCCAGACTGCGCGTGGTTCTTCCCTCAGGAAAGGACAGTGTTTTGAGCACGAGCCTTCGCAATATCGCCATCATCGCCCACGTGGACCATGGCAAGACCACGCTGGTGGATGCCATGTTGAAGCAGCGTGGCACGTTTCGCGCCAACGAGGCGGTGATGGAGCGGGTGATGGATTCCAATGAGCTGGAGCGGGAGCGCGGGATAACAATTCTGGCGAAGAATACGGCCATCTTCTACGGCGATACGAAGATCAATATCGTGGACACGCCCGGCCATAGCGATTTTGGCGGCGAAGTTGAGCGCGCGCTCAAGATGGTGGATGGCGTGATGCTGCTGGTGGACGCCAGCGAAGGCCCGCTGCCGCAGACGCGCTACGTGCTGAGCAAGGCACTGGAGGCCAAGCTTCCGCCGGTCGTGGTCATCAACAAGATTGACCGGCCTGACGCGCGTCCGCAAGAGGTGCTCAACGAGGTGTACGACTTGTTTATTGATCTGGACGCTGCGGAGGACCAGCTCGACTTCCCTGTGCTCTACACCAATGCCAAGCTGGGCACGGCTTCGCAGGACGTGGCCATCCCTGGCGAAACCTTGCAGCCGTTGTTCGACGCAATCGTGGACACTATTCCGCCGCCGAAGGGACAGGCCGACGGACCGTTGCAAGTGCTCGTGGCCAACCTCGACTACAGTGATTATCTCGGGCGTATCGCCATAGCGCGCGTCTTCAACGGCACACTGCGCACCGGCGAAGACGTGGCCATCGCCAAGCGTGACGGCGCAATCGAAAAGATCAAGATCACCAAGCTCTTCTCATTTTCCGGACTCAAGCGGACCGACAGCGAGGCGACCGAACTCGGCGACATTGTTGCCGTCGCCGGCGTCACCGGCATCAACATCGGCGAGACCATTACGAATATCGAAGACCCTGCCCCGCTGCCGGTCATTACCATCGACGAGCCGACCATTGCCATGCAGTTTATGGTAAACACCTCAGCGTTCGCCGGGCGCGAAGGACAATATGTAACCTCGCGCAATTTGCGGGAACGCCTGGACAAAGAGCTATTGACCAACGTCTCGCTGCGTGTGGAGGAGACCGACAGTACTGATTCTTTCCGCGTGATGGGACGCGGCGAGCTGCAACTGGCGATCCTCATCGAGATGATGCGCCGCGAAGGTTATGAGCTCGCAGTCGGCAAGCCCGAGATCGTGACCAAGCACATTGACGGTAAGCTGATGGAGCCGGTCGAGCGGCTTACCATTGATGTGCCGGAGTCGTTCGTCGGGGTGGTCATCGAGAAGCTGGGCACGCGTAGAGCGCAAATGGAGAAGATGCATAACCATGGCTATGGCCGGGTGAGGATGGAGTTTCGCGTCCCCAGCCGCGGCCTGATCGGCTTACGCAGTGAGTTGCTGACGGACACGCGCGGCACCGTCGTGATGAACTCGCTCTTTGACGGCTACACGGAATGGCAGGGCGAGATACCGCATCGCCCGACGGGCGCCCTGGTTGCCGATCGAGGCGGACTGACGACCGCCTATGCGCTCTGGGGATTACAAGAACGTGGTGAATTGTTTGTGGGCCCTGGTGTTGACGTGTATGAGGGCATGGTCATCGGCGAGAACTCTCGCGACAACGATCTGGATGTGAATGTTGTTCGCGAGAAGAAGCTGACCAACATGCGAGCTTCCACCGCCGACGAAGCCATCCGTCTGGTGCCATTCAGGAATTTAAACCTGGAGCAGGCAATTGAATTCATCGCTGAGGACGAACTGGTCGAGGTCACACCGAAGTCCCTCCGGCTGCGCAAAAAGATACTGCCGGCCAACCGCCGCCCTCGCCGGAACGCCCAGCCCGCGGGCGTTACGCAGGAGTCTTCCTGATTCGGGATTCGGAGCGATGGCGCGGTTGCGTTTCCCCTCGAAGCGGTGCACAATCGAGACACTCAACGCTACCCTGCCTGGCAACTCCCCCCACGTTGACAAAGCAACTGTACTAAAGTGGCGACGGTACTCCAAGACGGAGCTCAATCATGGCGAGACCCAGGAAACACTGGATTGGCAATTTCGGTTTCGGGCAGTCGGTAGTTCTCGGACTGGTAATGGGCACGATGCTGGTGTTGAGTGCCGGCATGTCTCTCGCCCAGACGTACCAGGTCATTCATAACTTCGCAGGTGGATTGGATGGATCGGAGCCGACATCTGGCCTTACCTTTGACGCGGCAGGCAACCTCTACGGAACGACCTTTGAGGGGGATGCCCTGACCGGGACGGTATACAAACTGCAGCACAAGACTTCCAGTTGGGTGCTGACGCCTCTCTACCTCTTCCCGAAAGGTAGTTTGAACGGGGCCATTCCTTATGCGCGCGCGGTCCTTGGGAAGGACGGTAGCCTCTACAGCACGACGGGGTACGGCGGGAACTCGCAAAACTGTCCCAGCGGCTGCGGCGTGGTCTTCAACATGAGGCCAACGCCTACTCCTCCCACGACTCCGTTGACGCCGTGGGTTGAAACCCCTATCTATCGGTTCGGCGGGGGTAGCGATGGAGCGAACCCGTACGGCGCTGACCTCATCTTCGACGCAGCAGGCAACATTTACGGCACAACATACAACGGTGGTTCTGGCACTTGCACTGGCGGGTGTGGCACTGTGTACAAGCTGACTCCGTCAAATGGAATTTGGGGCGAAAGCATCCTGTACAGCTTTACGCAGGCCGGCGATGGCCAGCACCCGTGGGGCGGTGTGACCTTCGACCGGTCCGGCGACCTCTACGGTACGACGGTGTACGGTGGCGCTTATGGCAGGGGTACGATTTATAAGTTGACGCCATCCGGTACCGGTTGGACCGAAGCCATCGTCTACAGCTTCACCGGCGGCACGGACGGAGCGAACCCTTATGCCGGACTGATCTTCGACCAGGCAGCCAATCTCTACGGCGCTACGGGTGCAGGAGGGGCCGACTCCGGAGGGACCGCCTTCGAATTGACTTCCGACACTTGGAATTTCAACCTGCTTTACAGCTTTGTCGGCTTCAACGGCCAGTTCGTTCCCGGTCCCGTTGCTAACCTAACGTTCGACAGCGCCGGCGATCTCTATGGCACGACCCACACAGCCGGGCCCTATAACTATGGGGCCGTCTTCAAGTTGACTCCGGGAAGCGGAGGCTGGACCTACACCTCTCTGCACGACTTCACTGGAGGTGACGATGGCGGATATCCGCGCAGCAGCATCCTGTTCGACAAGAACGGCAACATGTTCGGCACCGCGGCCGAAGGGGGGACTGGGAACCCCGACAACTGCGTTGGCCCTTGTGGCGTGATCTTCGAGATCACGCCCTGACCAACGTTCTTGCAAGCCACTCGGGCTTCCTGCAGACCAACCGTTACCGGCGCCGACTCCGCGTTGCCAGACCATAGCGCACCAAGTATGCTGGCCGAATCAGCCAACCTGCTACGCTGCTAGTACGTAATGAGGTCAACTGCCAAACGCTCGTCAACAGCGAGAGATTCCCTGCTCGACCGGCGCTCGTTCTTTGTGCTCGCTGCCGTTGCGCTGGCCTATGCTTTCGTTGCCGGCTTCAGGACCGTGTCCGATTATGACCTGGGTTGGCAGATGGCCACCGGTCGCTGGATAGTCCAGCACCACCACATCCCATTGGCTGACGTCTTCTCCTACACCGCGCAAGGAGAACCCTGGACTTATCCCGTCGGTGCCGGGCTGTTCTTCCATGTCTTGTACGGCCTGGGCGGATATGCGCTGATCTCATGGATTACTGCCGCGGCGTGCGTTGCCACTGTGGCATTGCTCCTGCGACGGGGCTCTGCGGTCTCCGCTGGAATCGCCATCGTTGGGATGCCACTCATCGCGGCGCGCATCATTCCGCGCGCCGACCTGTTTACTGTGGTCCTCTTTGCGGCGTTTCTCTCCCTTCTGTGGGAGAACTATCAAACTGGACGTGCTCCTCTTTGGTGGCTGCCGCTGCTCATGATGGCATGGGTCAATCTTCACTTTGGTTTTGCCGCGGGACTCGGGCTGATCCTCGCCTACGTAGTTACGGAGTTGCTGGAGATGATTTTCGGCGACGAGCGCCGCCAGGCAGCACTGCGAAGACTCCGGCACGCATCAGGATGGCTGGGCTGCACTGTTCTGGCCACGTTAATCAATCCATGGGGTTGGGGCATTTATCGTGCGCTGGTCCTGCAAGAGCGCGCCAATGCTCAGCAGCAGTTCTGGATTGCTGAGTGGGCCGGCATTCGTCTGAACTGGACTACGGCAGTCACTGCTTTGTCTCTGGGCGGACCAAAGGGCTCTTTGTTCCTGCTGCTGGCGCTTGCTGTCGTTGCCGGTGTGGTGGCCGTGTCTCAACGCCAATTGGGGGCTGCGACCCTGCTGTTGGGCGCCACCTATCCGCCGGTCAGGTACGTCCGGATGGGCGCAATATTTGCCTGTCTGGTGGTGGTGCTAGGCGGATCGGTCCTGTCTCCGGCATTGGCCCGCGTGGCCTCCTGGATCAAGCCCGTACGGACCCGTACTCTGGTTGCAGGTGCAGCGGCCCTGCTACTGGCCATGCTCGCGTTCGCACGCTCCGTCGATCTCGTTACCAACCGGTACTACTTTGACGTCGTCACCGACAGCGCGACCTTCGGCGCCGGGCTAAGCTGGTGGTTTCCCAAGCGCGCGGCCGAGTTTATCGAGCGCGAGAAGCTTCCCGCAGAGATCTTCGACAACTACGACGAAGGCGGTTATCTAGTCTGGAGGCTGGGGCCGCAACGACGGGTTTACATTGACGGACGGGACACGCTTTACGGAGCAGCCCGGGTACAACCGTACCGCGAGTTACTGCAAAGCCCGCCTGATTCCGCCCTATGGGAGCAGGAAGCCAAGCGATACAACATCAATACCATACTGTTCTCGGTAGCCCGCTATGACGGGATTCAATTTGTCAAGCTGAAGGATTTTTGCAATAGCCAGGTTTGGCGCCCGGTTTACCTGGATGAGGTTTCCGCGATCTTCGTCCGCCACACACCCGAGACGGAAGACCTGATCAAACGCTTCCCGGTTGATTGCGCGACGGCGCCGCTACCGGCTGGCCCGGCGAGCAAATCTCGCGTTCAAGCGTTCAACCAATGGGCCAACGCAGCAAGTGTCCTGACTGCTCTCGAACGCTACCCTGAGGCACTTACCGCAGCCGATAACGCGTTGGCTATTTTTCCGGGCAGCGCGATCGTTCACATGGTGCGCGGCGACGTGCTATCTGCGATGAACCGCGCACCAGAAGCCGAGAAGGAATACGTCGCGGCAGTTTCGTTGCATCCCAGCGACCATACATGGTCGTCGCTTGCCGACTATTACCGCAAGCAGGATCGAGGGCCGGAAGCGATCACCGCATTGAAGACGGCGGTTCAACTCCAACCCAGGCCACAAGTTACACTAGTGCAACTGGGATACTACTACGTTCATCTCAAGCGGCCCCAGGATGCCTTGGAAGCCTTTGACGAGGCGGTCCGGCGCGCTCCTCCGGAACTTACCGGGGCAAGTGGTAGAGGATCATTCAGCTACAACGTCGCAACGGGTCGCGCCATGGCGTGGAACGCCATTGGCGATGCCGCACAAGCAACTGCATTCCAGGAAGAGGCGGTTCGGCTGGCGCCGGATGCTCCCCAGCCATGGCTCAACCTGGCCCAGCTCTATCAGGTTCAGGGTCGCGTCGCCGATGCCGCACGGGCCAATGCCCGCGCTGCGAGCCTCACAGAGAGCCACTAAGCCGTCTCGCTCTGGCAGTCCTACGGCGCCATGCCTTCATCCATCCACTGCTTGAACTTGGCGATTTGGGCTTTCGGCCAAGGTTCGTCGCAAGGCATGCTGCCGTCCTCCAGGCGTGAGTGAATTGCCTCGGCATGAGTTTTGACATCGTCGTGGGCTGACAGGTCCATGCCGAACTCCTTCATGGTGTCGATGTCAGGAGTATCGCGGAACATAGGGCGGATGTCTTTCGCGAAGCTGAGAGCCATGAAGCACCTCGGAAGAGAGATCTGTTGCGTACAAATACTCGGGGCGGCGATGAATCCTCATCCTTCACCAGCCTCAAAAGTCACCGGGGTGGTTCTGCTTCCACGGTGGGATGGGATAGTGCCCTTCATCGTCGTAGAAGAGTCGGGGTTCGTGATCCGATTGAACGCCGGGTATAGGCCGGTCTTCTTTGGAACTGAACAGTTGCTCGCCGAGGGATGCCGTCAGCGGACGGGGCGTGGTGTACATGGCTTCGTTATAGAGCGCGGTGTAGAGCGGGTTGGCTACGGCAAACACACTATAGGCATTCCCATTAACGTAGGAGACGCTGATGTAGTCCGCCACCATCTTTCCCAGGTCGGAGTTCGGCAGCCAGCTCAACTGCATGGGCCCGGCCAGCGACTTGCCTGCCGTCCAGGTATTGCCGCCATCCTGCGATACGACGTAACCCACATACAGGCTGCAGGAACCACCGCAGTTTGAGACGGGAAAGTAGTAGTAAACCAGGGCAAGGTGCGCGGTTGAGCCGGAAGTGTCACGATCGACACCAATGCCGGGAATGAAGTGATCCACCGTGCTGGTAACCGGATCAATCGGGATGCGAGCAACACTGCTCCACGTCGTGCCATCGCCGGAAGTGCTCATCACGATGTCGTTGGAGGTGCAGCCGCTGCGAAAGCGGCAGTCCATCCAGGTCACGTAGATCTTCCCTGCGGCATCAATTTCGGCGCTGGGCAGCAACACGCTGCGGAAGCCGCCGGCTTCGCTATGGTAGGGGACATTGTTGGAGATGATGGAAGTCTTGCTCCAGCTCGTGCCACCGTCGGTGGAAACAAACGAGTACATGCCCCCGTTGGTGAAAGGCACCACGACTGTCCCATTCGGTTGCACCAACGGCTGGCCGCCCAGGCCAGTAGCATGGTCGGCAGTCGAGAGCGCCGGGCCCCAAGTCAATCCACCGTCGGTGGAAGTGCTCATCTTCACCTGGCCGGTACTCGCCGCCGCATCCCATTCCGTATAGCAATGTCCGTAGAAGGGACTGGTGGGAGTGTTGTCACACACGATCCAACCCTTGTCATCGTTATGCGTGCTGTCGATGACAATTGGATTTCCCCAATTGAGTCCGTCGGGAGAGCGGCTGACCGCGATGTCCCCAATGGGATCAACGAGCGGCAGAGTTGCAATCAGCCACACACCGTGTTTGGCATCATAGGCGACCGAGGCATCGGAGACCGCATAGTAACTCCCGCCCTGGTAGTACACTGTGAGTCCGGGAAGATAGCCGTAGGTCCATGTCTTGCCGCCATCCGTAGAGGTGGCGTAGCCGATGTCGGCGCCACCCCAGACGGAGTTGCGTGCAACCTGGAAGGCACTTACGAAGGTCGAACCCCATGAATATGTGTCGGGCTCAACCTCTGTCCTGTGCTGACTGCCGGAATTGGTGAAATTGTCCTGGCTGACCTTCACCAGAAATGTCTGCGCACCTGCCGATGCCGACAGCAGGAGCGAAAATACCAATGACAGCACGGCACCCAGCCGGGCTTGCGCGTTGCCGCCTTGGGCAGTATCGAGTCTGTCCTTCATGTTGGATTACCTCATAACGCTGGACTTCAATTTGGCGAGCATAGTCGGGGTTGGCACGGGATTGGCACCACGCGCTGGCGGATCGCTCGTCCGCTTCGGCAATATACGCCGCGCCCTCGAAACCTGTCCAGGCAAACGTACCAGGGCGAAGCTTCCTTGAGTAACCATCTGGAATAAGGGTCCCGAAGATGACAAGTCACCCGTTTCCGTAGCATTCTTTAATTGGGCGTACACCGATGACACTCTGGCGCAACACACCCGCGCGCTGGCCCATCTGTCTGTTCCTGCTGGGCTCGCTGAGCGCCGTGGCGCAGACACAGTCGATCCCGCTCACCTCAGGTCCGGTCCTGCCTCTGTATCGCGCACTGTTCAGCGTCGGCCTCGATCCTCAACGCGTGTTCACGATTCGCGAAGCTGGGGTGGACCGTGAGGACATCCACATCTGGCTCAACGACGGAACCATCGCCTTCACCCAGGCGGTGGATGGAAAAGTGACCGGCGCCTACTTCGAAGGCGACGGTGAAGTGCTAGTGCGTCCGCCCGACCGTATGGAACGCGCGTCCCTGGGACTGTTTACCGGCGCGGGCGTGCTGGAGGAGAGATTTTCGTCCGCTTATCTGCGCTTCAACGACGACACAGCCCAGGAGCTGCAGCCGTATTTGCGTCCCGCCGAAGACCCTTCAGATTTCTTTGCTCGCAACGATCCAAAAGCAAAGAGGTTGGCCCAGATCGACGCGATGCGACTCTGTATTTCGTTCACCAGCTCGCCGTCAACGGCGGCTGCGAATGCAACTGCACTCGTCCCTGACCGCCTGTTGCATTTGCTGGTGGCGGGTGAACATTACGGGGTCTTCGATGTTTATTTCGACACGCGCAGTCCCGAACAGATCATGGTGGGTAAGACTTCATCACCGCGGGAGAACGAAATTTATTACGACTTGTGGATGAGCTTTCCCATGAGGTCGCTGCGCAAGACGCCGCTTTCGAACACACGCTTCGGAGGTCCCAGTGGTCCACTGTGGACCCCGGACGTGATGTCCATCAGCAAATACACGATCACAACCAGCCTTGACCCTCCTCACGAACTGGCAGCCGACGCGACCCTCGATGTGCAGGTAAAGCAAGGGGGAACGCGTATGGTTTTGTTCGAGCTGTCGCGCTATCTGCAACTGAAGGAGGTGGAGTGCGAAGGCAAGCAGCTGGAATTCATCCAGAACGAGGCGGTGGAAGGCAGTGAGATGTCGCGCAGGGGCAACGACACTGTGGCGGTGGTCTTTCCCGCGCCGTTGCAGCCCGAGGATCATTTTCAGGTGCGCTTCCGCTATGCCGGCTCGGTGCTGGCGGATGCAGGCGGCGGACTGTTGTACGTTGGCGCGCGCGGCACCTGGTATCCCAATCGCGGTATCGCCATGGCCAACTACGATCTCACCTTCCGGTTCCCGCGGCCGTGGTCTGTGGTGGCGACAGGGAAACGGGTTTCGCTGGAGCGGGATGGCAAAGACTTCGTTGGGCATTGGATCAGCGAGAAACCGATTCCCATCGCCGGGTTCAATCTGGGCGAGTATGTTCGCAGCAGCGCCAAATCAGGGGAGATCGGTGTCGAGGCTTTCGCAGCTCGTGGCACGGAATACCGGCGTGCACCTCCCAGCGCCGGAGACAGGGTCGGTCAGTTGCAATCGCCCCATGCTCCCGGAACTCTCGAGCCAGTGCCTGACCCTCCACCCCTTCCAGACCCGGCAAGCACGGGAGAGATGCTCGCGAACCGGGCAGCTGAAACCCTGACCGACTTGTCGCATATGCTCGGGCCATACCCTTTCAGCAATCTTGCACTGACGGAAAACCCGAATGCGACCAGCCAGGGCTGGCCGGGGCTCATCTTCCTTTCGACTTACGCCTATCTGTCCCTCGAACAGTTGGAAGCCATCCAGCTGACACCTGTGGACAGGGTCATCTACAGCGAAGTGATGATGCCGCACGAACTCACACACCAATGGTACGGAGATGAGGTGTCGTGGGCCAGCTATCACGAACAATGGCTATTGGAGGCGCTGGCTAACTACTGCTCCATCCTGCTGCTGGAGCGCAGCCGCCCAGCCGACGTACAGTTTCTGCTGCAAGGTTACCGGGACATTCTCGCCCAGGAATCGAAGGATGGCCGGCGCCAGGTCGTGGCCGGGCCAGTAACCCTGGGGGCGCGGCTGTCGTCCTCGATGTTCCCGAACGGCTACGAGATCATCGCCTACGGACGCGGAACCTGGCTCATGCACATGCTGCGCGAAATGTTGCGCGATGCCTCCCGCACCGCGGAAAATCCCGACGGCGATGACAAAATCTTTCTCGCGTTGTTACGAAACCTGGTAGAGCGCTTTCAGGGAAAGGAAATCACGAACGCTAACTTCGAGCAGGCCGTCGAGGAAGTGCTTCCCCGTTCGCTCTGGTTTGAAAACCGCCAGTCGCTGGACTGGTTCTTTGACGGCTGGGTGAACGGCACGGCGTTTCCACACCTGGAGCTTGCGGGAGTGAAGTTATCGCGGAACGCGAGTGCAGGTACTGTCAGCGGGATAGTGCGACAGAAGGTAGCGCCGCCAGACCTGGTCACGAGCGTTCCTGTGTACGGTGTGATCGGAGATCGCAATGTCTATCTTGGCCGCGTCTTTGCTGAAGGCGATGAGACGCACTTCAACTTGCCGGTGCCAGCCGGCGTGAAGCAGTTAGTGCTGGACCCGTATCAGACGGTGCTGACGGCGCCGTAGTGCGGATTTTCCCGACATGAGTGCGATACCATGAACTAGCGGTCACATTTGATGCCGCTTTCCTGCCTACTATGAAAGAGTTCTACATTTCCGATTGCGCTCGCGTAGAAAACCAGACCATTATTTCGTTCTTCGTAGTCGCGTCCAAACAAGTGAAGTCGAAGAAAAGCGGGGATCTGTATCTCTCCCTAATCCTGGCTGACCGCAGCGGCCAGCTTCAGGCCAATATGTGGGACAACGTGGCCGATGCCCTCGATACTTTCGAGCAGGACGACTTCGTCAAAGTAAAGGGTGTGGTCCACAAGTACAACGGCCGCTGGCAGCTCACTGTACACAAGGTGCGCCGGCTGGAAGAGCAGGAGATCGAGTATTCGGATTACATTCCCAAGACCTCGAAGGACATTGAACTGCTTTGGCGCACGCTGGGCGAGTTCGTGGAGACTTTCGAGAACCCATGGCTGAAGTCGCTGGTTAAGGAGTTCATGTCAGACGACGCTGTCGCAACCGCATACAAGAATGCGCCGGCGGCCAAGACGTTGCACCACGCTTTTGTCGGCGGCCTGCTCGATCACGTGGTATCGCTGTTCACTTTATGTGACCTCGCAGTTCGAAACTATCCACAGGTCAATCGCGACTTGCTGCTGACCGGTGCTTTCATGCATGACGTAGGGAAGATATACGAACTCACCTACCAGCGCTCAATCGCGTATACCGCAAAGGGACAGTTGTTGGGACATATGATCATCGAGCTGGAGATGCTGCATCGGAAGATCGCACAACTGCCAGGCTTCCCGGATGAGTTGAAGATCCTGATTGAGCACATGATCATCAGCCACCACGGGCAGTACGAGTTCGGTTCGCCCAAGCTGCCTATGTTTCCCGAGGCCCTGATGCTGCATTATCTCGACGACCTGGACTCGAAGATGGAAAGCATGCGCGCACAGTTCGAGCGCGAAGCGGAGCTCCCCAATCCCTGGACCAGCTACAACCCTTCTTTGGGGCGCCCATTGCTGAATACGAAGAAGCTTCTGGAGACGGGACTGGCGGCAGCACGAGTCGTTGAATCGGTCAAGCTAGCCGCCACAGCGACTGAGGGCACGATGGAGCAAAGCGCGGCTGTCTCTCGGCTTGAGGAGCAGGTGGATTCTGCCAATGTGAAGGTCGAGAACGTGGTTCCTGCCTCACCGCTGGAAGCGCTGGAACGTAAATTTGCTTCGCACAAGGTCACAGCGGTGGAGACCAAGACGCGCTGAGCCTTATGCTTGACTTCTCCTCCTTCGAGTGGCTTTCTTTCGATTGCTACGGCACGCTGATCGACTGGGAAACCGGGCTGCTGGGATATCTGCGACCGTTGCTACGGAGCAAGGGCCGTGACATCGGCGATGCACGTATTCTCGCGCTGTACTCGGAGTTCGAGCCACTCGAGCAGGCCGGTCACTATCGTAGCTATCGCCACGTGCTGGCCAGCGTAGTCCGCGACTTCGCCCGCGAGCTGCACTTCGAAGTCAGCGAGAGCGAAGCGGATGACCTCGCAGAATCTATTGACAATTGGCAGCCCTTTGCGGACACGGTGACCGGACTGCAGCGGCTGCATTCGCGCTACAAGCTGGCTGTTCTTTCCAACATTGATGACGACCTGTTCGCTTACACGGCCCCCAAACTACAGGTACGGTTCGACGCCGTAGTCACCGCGCAACAGGTGCATAGCTATAAGCCGTCGTTCAATAACTTCGAGGCGCTTCTGCGGCGCTACTCCATACCGCGCGAATGCCTGCTGCACGTGGCGGAAAGCTTGTACCACGATGTGGCACCGGCGCATTCGCTTGGAATTCATAGCGTGTGGGTGAATCGCAGGCAGGGAAAAGAGGCAGCCGCGTCCAAGCTGTCTGACGTGAAACCTGATCTGGAAGTGACAGACATCGGAAAGCTGGCGGAGTTAGCGGTGGCGGGCGACAGCCATTCCTAAGCACGGCCTGCGCTTCGCTAAAATAGATGTATTACGGCCTTGTGGGGTTAGTTCTCCCTTGCAGCAATTCACGGAACATTACGACGTAGTAGTTGTTGGCGCCGGTCATGCCGGCTGCGAGGCGGCTATGGCCGCAGCACGCATGGGGCTGAAGACCGCGATCTATACCCTTAACCTCGATCTTATCGCGCAGATGTCATGCAATCCGGCTGTCGGCGGCATCGCCAAGGGCCACCTGGTGCGCGAAGTGGATGCGCTGGGCGGCATCATGGGCGAAGTTACAGACGCCGTCGGCATCCAGTTTCGCCTGCTTAACACATCCCGCGGGCCGGCCGTGTGGTCGCCGCGAGCGCAGTGCGACAAGCAGCAGTATCGCCTGAAGATGCGCGAAATGCTGGAGTCGGAGGCGAACCTCAAGATCAAGCAGGCGGAAGTGGCTGATTTGATCTTCGAGACCCTGCCTGAATCAGTTTTAGGTTTCGAGTTTCAAGTTTCAAGTGACAGCACTGTCACCCCAAGTGGAGCCGAGGGACCTGCAATTCTTGGAACTCGAAACTCGAAACTTGAAACTTCATACGGCTGCGATCGAATCGTGCGTGGAATTCGGCTGCGCGACGGCCGCACCGTCGGCGCGCAGGCGGTCATCATCACCACGGGAACATTTCTCAACGGACTCATCCACTGTGGCGAGCAGCAGTATCCGGCGGGACGGAGCGGCGAGCCGCCAGCGGTGCTGCTGGGCGAATCGCTGAAGGCGCTTGGCCTACGGGGATGCCGGCTGAAGACCGGCACGCCCCCGCGTCTGGACGGCCGCACCATCGACTGGTCGAAGTTTGCTGTCCAGCCGGGCGACGACGACCCCACGCCCTTCAGCTTTCGAACGAAGCGGGTGGCGCACCACGACCAGCAGGTGCCGTGCTACATCGCGTTCACCACGCCCGAGACGCACCGCATTATTCGCGAGAATGTGCACCGCTCGCCCATGTACAGCGGGCAGATTCGCTCCATTGGACCACGCTATTGCCCGTCCATTGAGGACAAGATCGTCAAGTTTCCCGACAAGGAAACGCACCAGCTCTTCCTCGAGCCGGAGGGCCTGAATACGTACGAGATTTACGTGAATGGTATGAGTACCTCGCTGCCCATTGAGGTACAGCTTGTCATGCTCAAGTCCATTCCCGGGCTCGAAGCGGCGGAGATGCTGCGTCCCGGCTACGCCATCGAGTACGACTCGATTGATCCCACCGAACTGCAGCGGACCCTGGAGACGAAAAAGATTGCAGGCTTATACCTTGCCGGGCAGATCAACGGCACCAGCGGCTACGAGGAGGCTGCCTGCCAAGGCCTCATGGCGGGCATCAACGCTGCGCTGAAGGTGAAAGGTGAGCCACCTTTGATTCTCGACCGCACCGAAGCTTACACTGCAATCCTCATTGACGACCTCATCAGCAAGGGAACGAATGAACCGTATCGCATGTTCACATCGCGGGCAGAGTTTCGCCTGCACTTGCGCATCGACAATGCTGATCGGCGGCTGACGCCGCATGGATGGCGGGTGGGGCTGATCGGCGACACGGCCTGGGAGGAATTTCTCGCCAAGCAGGAACGGCTGAAGGCCATGCACGGGTTGCTGGAAAAGACGCGCGTGAATGCGGCGATGCTCGAACAAGTGGCTGGTGGCCAGTGGCTAGCGGCTGGTGGCCGACTTGAAGCCGCCCTAGGCCTCACCCTGGCCCAGATCCTCAAGCGCCCCGAGGCGCAGATTGAGCAGCTTGTGCCAGCGCTCTCAAAGCTAATGCCGGCGTTCTTCCAACGTTCGGCTCATGAAAATACCGAAACGCTGGCCACTAGCCCCTCTCCACTAACCACTGCCGTTCGCAACGAACTGACGTCCGTCGAAACCGAAATCAAGTATGCAGGCTACCTCGATCAGCAGACCAAGGCCATCGAAAGGCTGAAGAAGGCCGAGCAGCGGCTCATTCCCGACTGGTTCGACTACGGCAAGGTTAGCGGCCTGTCCCGCGAGATGCGCGAGAAGATGACGCGCATCCGGCCGCAAACCCTGGGTCAGGCAAGCCGGATTCCCGGAGTGACCCCCGCTGCCGTTTCGCTGATCAATGTGTATATCGAGATCCAAGGACGGCAGCAGACGCGCGTTAGCGAAAGAATCTAATCGCAAATAGAGAACGGGGCCCTCGAAGAAGGGCCCCACACCAAAGGCAACAGCCCGACGTCACTTCTGCTTGGCGATGATCATCCCGGAAATCTTGTTGTAAACGCCCTGCGGAAGGACCTTCTTCGACACCAACTGGCTTTTGTTGGCGTAAGGCCGGCCGGCGATGATCTTGTCGGAATACTTATCGCCAATGCCGGGCAGAGCCGACAACTGTTCTTTGGTCGCAGAATTATGTCAACCAGATCGGAAGCCTAACCGGCCATGGCGCCACCCTTGCTGGATCCGGACTTGCCGGGTGAACCGCTCTGGGCCACGACCAATCCAGCCAGCATGAACAAAGCCAGCATCACTCCGAGGAGCCGGACTGCTGTTCGTTTCTGTTTCATGTGTTTCTCCTCTATTCACTTGGTTTACAGAGAGGCGTAATAGCCGTCGTCTGATTCGCCCTATGCATCCTTGTTGCCGAGGACTCCACTGAGACCGGCTACCATGGCCTTGGCCTTGTCCATAACACCGCCGCCATCACCTCCGGCGTCATCTGTCCCGGTGGCGCCGGCGCCTCCGCTGAGCAGGCTATCCAGGCCGGCCGCCATTGGCTCCGGCAGTTTCGTCTTCAGATATCCGGTGATCGTGTCAACGACTTTCTGGGCTACGTCCTGGGAAAGCCCAGTTTTCTCCTGTACCAACTGCACTAGCTCATTCATGGCGACTTCCCCTCGTAATAGTTGGGTCCCGGATGCCAATACATCCAGGTCCAACTTGGCTGGAGGGGCAAGGACCTGCAGCAGACTGCCCAGCAATGTGTTCAGTCAAAATCACGCCCGGCGACAGCAGAGTAAGGGATGCTGAGGTCTCTACCCCGGTTAGACCACGTGGAAGCCTTATACACCCGGAGGCATGGGCAAGAAAAGCGAAAGTTACAGATAACAGGTCAAGTCCAGCAGGACACGCGGGTAAGCCAAATTTGCCCTGCGCCTCATATTTCTGATTCAATCCTGAGGCATCCACTCCAACACTCCGGGAGCATCAAGCTGGCGAACCAAATCTTCGCGTGCAAGTCTATTGACAAGCTGATCTCCGATTCGGAGGAACCTGAACATCAGCTGAAGAAGACGCTCGGCCCGTGGTCGTTGACGGCACTGGGCATCGGCGCGGTGATCGGCTCCGGCATTTTCACGGTCGTCGGCACGGCCATCGCCGGGCAGAAGTTCGATACCTCATCCATCCTGAACGCCCCGCTGGCCGATTACATCGTGCATCACGCCGCGACCACCGGCCGTCCCGGCGCTGGACCAGCGCTGGCAGTGTCGCTGGTGCTGGTGGCCATCGTGTGCGGCTTCACCGCGCTGTGTTATGCAGAATTGGCGTCTATGATCCCGATCGCCGGCAGCGCGTACACCTACACCTACGCGACTATGGGCGAGCTGATTGCCTGGATCATCGGCTGGGACCTGATTCTGGAGTACGCGGTCAGCAACATGGCGGTCAGCGTCGGCTTTGCGGCACACCTGGTGGACATGTTCGACTGGTTCGGCTGGCATCCCGACCTGCGCTGGATCACGCCGGCATACCTGCCGGGCGGACTCACCGGTGTCAGCGGCAACGTACTGTATCCCCCGGGATTCCACTTCGGTTTCAACTTTCCTGCGTTTCTTATCGTCATGCTACTCACGGTGGTGCTGGTCCGCGGCATTCGTGAGTCGGCCGAGACCAACAACGTAATGGTCATCCTGAAGATCTCGGCCATCCTGGCGTTCGTGTTTGTGGGAATGACGTACATCCATCCTTCGAACTACCACCCCTATGCGCCGGAAGGTTGGTCGGGTGTGCTGACTGGCGGATCCATCATTTTCTTCACCTACATCGGGTTCGATTCCGTCTCCACTGCAGCAGAAGAAGCCAGGAACCCACAGCGCGATTTGCCATTTGGCATCATTGCCACGCTCATCATTTGCACCCTGCTGTACATTGCGGTGGCCGTGGTGCTGACAGGGATTGTGCCGTGGAACTCGCTGATTGACGACGCTGCTCCCGTGGTCAACAGTATGAAGAAGCTGACGCTGCTGACGCGCTCGGAGAGGCTGCACTGGACGCGGCTGGCGGTGCTCTTTGGCGCCATGATGGGCATGATCTCGTCGCTGCTCGTCTTCCAGCTTGGGCAGGCACGCGTGTGGTTTTCCATGTCGCGCGACGGACTGCTGCCCAAGATGTTCAGCCGCGTGCATCCGCGCTTCCGCACGCCTTCGACCGCGACTTGGATTGCCGGTTTCCTGGTTGGGATTCCGGGCGGCATCCTTGATATTGGCACGCTCGCCGACTTGTCGAACATCGGCACCCTGTTCGCGTTTGTGCTGGTCTCGATCGGAGTCATCATCCTCCGCTACAAACAGCCAGAACGCCGGCGCGGGTTCACCGCACCTGGCGGGATTGCGGCACCGATTCTCAGCGTCATGTTCTGCGTATTACTGATGGCTGGATTGCCAATCCTGACCTGGCTGCGCTTCTTCGCGTGGCTGATCATCGGGCTTACCGTATATATGCTCTACAGCCGTCACCGCAGCGAATTCAGTGCGCGCAACGCGCTTCCGGTGCAGCAACGGTAATGAATGTGCAGCACGCGAACGCAGGCGATACCTCAGGCGCCTTCATAGCATCGTTGCCCAAGGCCGAACTGCACCTCCATCTCGAGGGCACGGTTGATCCCGAGACCCTGGCGGAGCTGAGCCGGCGTCACCCGACTCCTCTAACGACCACCAACAAACGCTACCGCAACATTGAAGACAGCGGACGTGTCTTCACCGAACATGAAGCGAGCGAGCTCTACCAGTACAAGCACTTCACTGGATTTCTCTGGGCATTCAAGGCGGTCACGGAGCGGCTGCGCACTGCCGAGGACTACGAGCTCGTCACCTATCGCATGATGCAGAAGCTGCATGTGCAGAATGTTCTACACGCTGAGGTGTACATTTCTGCGGGTGTGGTGCAGTGGCGGGGGCAGGAGTTTGCGCCGCTGTTTGAGGGCGCGGAACGAGGTCGCCTGCGCGGCGAGCGTGAGTTTGGCGTCTCGTTGTTTTGGATCTTCGACGCCGTCCGCCACTTCGGAAGCGATTACGCGCAGCATGTAGTCGACGAGGCCATTCGCCTCAGGAACGGAAACGTCATCGGAATTGGGCTCGGGGGCGACGAACGCCGCGCCGGATCGGGGGAGTTCCGCGCGGTGTACGACCATGCGGCCCGGCATGGCCTGCGTCTGACTGTGCACGCGGGAGAGGTGCTCGGGCCGGAATCCATCTGGGACGCGCTGCGCGAGTTGAAGGCCGACCGCATTGGCCATGGGCTGCATGCTGTCGATGATCCGTCGCTCGTACGTTACCTGTCAGAAAAACAGATTCCGGTTGAGGTGTGCATCACCAGCAATCTTCTCACCGGGTGTTGCCCATCTACGGAGCAGCATCCCGTCCGCCGATTGTTCGACGCGGGTGTGATCGTTACACTCAACACCGACGATCCCGACATGTTTCACACCACACTGACGAAGGAATACGAGATCGCGCGGCAAGTATTCGGCTTCAGCGAAGATGAGCTGCGCGAGCTGGCGAGAAACTCGTTCCGTGCATCGTTCCTGCCGGACGAGAAGAAGCGCGAGATGCTGGCGAAGCTCTAAGAGCCCAAAACGCGGCTGCGGATTACGCGGATAGGGCGGATTAAGTAAGAGAACATGCGGTGCAGACCGAGCTTGATGGCCTCCGTGGTGAAACCTGCCTTGAGTTCTATACTTCAAGAAATCCGTGAATTCCGCGCAATCCGGGGTTAGGGTTTATGCCTAAGCACATCGGCATCGTGGCTTGCAGCGCCGAAGGCGCGGCGCTTTGCTATCGCACCATTTGCACGGAAGCGCCCGCCGTGATGGGCCACCATGCCCATCCTGAAGTGACTATGCACACGCACTGCCTGTCCGAATACATGGAGTGCGTTTACCGCGACGACTGGCAAAGTGTCGCCGAACTCATGCTGTCGTCGGCCTGCAAGCTTGCCAAGGCTGGAGCGGAGTTCCTTATTTGTCCCGACAACACGATTCATCGGGCGTTCGGCCTCGTTGGACCCCGTTCTCCCCTGCCCTGGCTGCACATCGTGGAAGAAGTTGCGGCCGAGGCCCAGCGGCGCGGCCTTCGCAAGCTGGCGGTCATCGGCACGAAATACACGATGGAAGGTCCGGTCTATCCGGAAAAATTGTCAGCATGCGGCATCGCGTACCTCATGCCCGATGCTGAGGAACGAGCGTGCATTGACGACATCATCATGGATGAATTGGTGAATGGGATCTTCGCCGCGGCATCCCGTCAATACATGCAGCAGGTAATCGGCAGGCTCAGTAAAGAGGGCTGCGATGCCGTAGTGCTGGGCTGCACCGAGATTCCTTTGCTGATCGACGACCGCGTTTCTCCCCTTCCAACCCTAGATTCAACGCGCATTCTGGCGCGGGCGGCGATAAAGGAGGCGCTGCAGTGAGCGGGCCGCTCCGGCCCGTTGACGGCGCTACCGGTAGGCAAACAGCATTGCGTAGATTATCCAGACCACGACGCTGAAACCGATGGTCAGCGCAATCCAAGCAAAAAAGCGGATGGCCTTGACCACAATCTCGGGTTGCGGCTCTTCCAGGTGTTGATCCAGTTCGCCTCTGGTAAGCAGCGCCGCGTATTCGCGAGGTTTGTCGCGCTTCAACTCGGCGAGAGGCATGTGGCCTGTAAAGATGGTGGTGTCCATAGGGAACTTTTCCGGCCGGAGGTGGGTATTGAAGAAGTGCACGGTGAAGATGAAGCCAGTGGCCAGCAGAGCCTCGTCACTGTGAATGATGGTGGCCACGTTGATGAACGATCCCGGCAGGAAGCGAGTAAAAAACACAGGGAACCAAAGCGTGAGTCCCGTTGAACCGATGACCACGATTCCCCAGAATACAGCGAAGTAGTCGAACTTCTCCCAGTAGGTCCAGCGGCCATATTCGGGCCGTGCTCCCAATCCCAAGAACCACTTCACGGTGCCAACGAACTCCTGGCCGTCTCGCCTGGTGGGAATGAGAGTGTTCGGCCCTAGCAGGGTCGACTTCCACGTACTCTGGCTGCGGCGTTTATCCCGGACCAGTCCGACAATATGGGCGGCGAATGTCCCGAACATGACGACCGCGGCGAAACGATGGATGAAGCCTGCGGTCTCGAAACCGCCGAGCACGTGCGACAGCTTGACCGCCCACGAAGTGTAGGAGAACTTGAGCGAGAGTCCCGTTACCGCGAGAGTGAGGAAGCTGCCTACCATGCAGGCGTGAAATACCCGGTATTTGCGCGCAAAGCGAACGAACTCGCGGCGATCCACCGCGATCGCCGGCGGAGGTACGACGCCGACAGTCAGCGGCGGCTCCGGCACTCCCACCGGCTGCGGCGCGAGGCCAGCAGTGGGGCCAAGTTGATGCTTACCGTGTTCCATCGTTGCCTTCTCTGTCCGAAGGTCTCCTCGGCGGCTGCGGCGCGGGCTCGCCGCATTCAGCTCCCTTGGCCTCTTCGGCGCGCAGTTCGCGGCGCATTTGTAACGCTCGCGGAAACCACAGGATTGTATGAACGCCACTCACCGTGAACGTGCCGACCAGCAGAATCGTCATCCCCCAGAACGTGTAGTAGAGGAACGGAAATTTTCTTGGATCGTGGTGCGTGGCGTGGGTGAGATACCCGGCAAAGCGCCGCGTCGCGTCGGAATGGCACTTGCGGCAGGTGCCCACCACGTTGGCGCGGCTCAAGTGCGAATTCGGGTCAGTTACCTTCAGGATGTCGTGTGCTCCGTGGCAGTCGTAGCACTTCGCAGTCTTGGTGTAGCCCAGCTTGGATACCTTGCCGTGATATGTCTCGAAATAGGTCTTGGCAATCTCCCCGTGACAGCGGCCGCAAGTATTCATGATGTCGAGCTTGAACCCATCCTGGTCGGTTCGGCGAATGGAGTGCGCGCTGTGGCAGTCGTTACAGACTGGCAGCGGTTTGTCCGTCTTGGTTACCGACGACGAATGAATGCTTTGTATGAACTGCTCTTCAATGCCGTGGTGACAAGCGCCACAGGTCGCAGGCACGTTCCTGGGGTTGACCGTGGATTCCAGATCCGAAGCAGGGAGCTCGCGGTGCGCGGTGTGACAACTCGTGCAGGTGGCTGTCACCGTCAAGCCGCTCTTGAGCAACCCCTTACCGTGGATGCTCTCGGTGTAACGCGGAATGATCTGGTGCTCCACTCCGGTGTATAGCACGGCTGCCTTCTGGCCTTCGCGATGGCACTTGGCGCACAGGTCAGGCACGTTGGTCGCGAAGGTCAGCGATTCCGGATTGTGCTTGCCGAGCACGTGATGGCCGCCGTGGCAGTCCTTGCAGAAGGGAGCATTAGGATCGCCCTTGGCATGCATCTGGCCATGAGTGCTGCGCTGATATTGCTGCCCGACTTCAGCATGGCAGGCGGTGCAGTCCACCGGCCGGGAGATGGTTTCGCAGGGGCGCACGCGCGAGGCGTTCACTTCCGAGTGGCACTGGCTGCAAGCCACCTTTACGTGCCGAGAGTTCGATACCTCGCTGACATTTACGAACATGACGCGCCCATCGGCAGACTTGAGGCTGGGATTGGCGTGGCAGCGCAGGCAATCCGCGTCAGCCATGCCCTGGGAATAGAAGACATTTCGCACCTTGTGTGGCTGATGGCAGTCAACGCAGGCCGGAAGAACGTTGGCCTGTTTCTCCCAGAGTTCGCCGCGAATGGTCTTGCGGTGTACCTGTTCGATGTTGGCGTGGCACTTGGTGCACGTGGCAGCGATATTGCGCCGGTTGATGGACGAATTCGGGTCAGTGTGTGGCAGAATCGAGTGCGCCGTATGGCATGAAGCACAGTTGGCCGCCACCACCAGTCCCTTTTTCAGCAGACCTTCGCCGTGAATGCTCTCGGTGTAGTTCTCCAGGATTTCGTGCTCCGGAATGTTGCGGGTCGTCTGAACGGGCGTGCCCTCCCGGTGGCATTGGCCGCAGACGAACGGCACCTTCATGGCCGCCACCGACGAGCGCGGATCCTTCACTGGCAGAATGTCGTGATTGCCATGGCAGGTTACGCATCGCGGCGCCAGAGCATCGCCCCTGGCCGCCGACTTGCCGTGCAACGACTTGGCTAGTTGGTTTGCCTCGTCGCTATGGCAGGAAGCGCAGTTGACCTTTGCCAGCGGCGTGGAGTGCGGCAGCTCCTTGCCTTCGAGATCGGCGTGGCAGGAGGTGCACTGCAGCGAGCCATGAATCGAACCTGCGAACTTTTTCTGGTCCACAAACAGCGAAACCGTCCGTCCACCACGCTTGGTGGACAGGGACTTATCGCTATGGCAGGCCAGGCAGTCGTCGCTTGTCGGTCCCTGCGCCGCCCAGCACCGAGGCAGGAGCAAGATGAGCACCAGAAGGTGCATCATCCCCGCCCTTGCCGCGGAGCTGAGACCGCTTATGGAAACGCGTTGCGTCATAGCTACAATCAACGATTCCAGACCCATCAAACATCTGGCTGTGACTTGCTGCACCCTCGGATGTGACAGTGGTCACCTGCAGGATGTTCGCTGCAGGAGCCAGTAATGATTGCCTGCCGGGATGACAACTGCGCCGGCAGTTCGTATCCTGTTAACATTGCCAGCCGCAACTCAGGACAAGATGCCATCATTCAGTAACCTCCATGAAACTCCAATCGTCGCATCAAGCTCTTCCAATCTGTCGGAAATCGCCAGCGACGCAGTGCATCGTGCCATACAGGGCGGAGCCACCGCCGCAGAAGCCGTCGCCACCGACGGAAGCGAGTTCTCCACCGTCGTTCGTCTCGGCGACGTCGAAACCCTGAAGGAATCCGGCTCCAAAGCAATCGGGGTACGAGTTTTCTTCGGGCAGCGCGCTGCCAGCACCTACTCCAGCGACCTCACACCCGGCGGGATCCGGCAAATGGTAGACGCGGCGCTTTCGTTGGCCAAGATCACCAGCGAAGATCCGTTCGCCGGAATCCCGGAGCCTTCACAACTGGGCCGGCTGGAGGGCGACCTCGATCTGTACTACGACGACGTGTATTCGCTCTCCACCGCCGATCGTATTGAGTACGCCCGGCGTGCCGAGAAGGCTTCGCTTGAGGCCGACCCGCGCATCGTCAATTCCGAAGGCGGCACCTTCGACGCAGCTATCGGCTACAAGGTGCTTGTCAACTCGCACGGATTCGCCGGCGATTACCGGCGTTCCTACTGCTCAGTGTCGGCGGTGCCCATCGCGCAGATGGAAGGCTCAGCCATGCAGCGTGACTACTGGTATTCGGTGGCGTTGACGCTGAAGAAGCTGCAATCGCCGGAGGAGATCGGAAGGATCGCCGCGCGGCGCACTTTGCGACGCCTGGGAGCCCGCAAGGTCAAAACCTCGAAGGTGCCGATCGTCTTCGAGCACACCGTCGCCGGAGAACTGGTTGGCCACATCTTTGAGGCGGTCAACGGCGACTCCATCTATCGCGGCGCCTCCTTCCTCACCGGAAAGCTGAACGAGAAGATTGCGGGCAACAACATCAACGTCGTCGACGACGGCACGATGCGCGGCGGCTTCGGCACCAGCCCCTTCGACTCAGAAGGCGTTCCAAGCCGCAAAACCGTCGTCGTCGAAAACGGGTTTCTGAAGTCCTACTTGCTGAATACCTACACCGCGAAGAAACTCAGCCTGCAGACCACCGGCAACGCCTCGCGTGGGCTGGCGGGTACTCCTGGAATCGGGCCGGGAAACTTCTTCCTCCTGGCGGGTACGAAGAGTCTGCCGGAGATCATCGCCAACATCAAGGAAGGCTTGTTCGTCACCGAGTTCCTCGGCTTTGGAGTAAACCTCGTCACCGGCGATTTCTCGCGGGGCGCCAGCGGCCTATGGATCCAGGATGGTCAATTGACGTTCCCCGTAGAGGAGGTCACCGTCGCTGGCAACCTGAAGGACATGTTGTTCAATGTGTCGGAGATCGGCAACGATCTGGAGTTCCGTGGCCCGATCGCCTCACCCACGATTCGTATTGACGGCATGACCGTGGCGGGGGAATAGTTCCAGTCGCCGTGCTGCTGGTCCTGCTACGCCGATGCTGGCCTTATTCTCCACCGAAGCTGAATCGCAATCCCGCCCTCACATTGGCTGTCAGGGCCGGGTACCCCAGCACCTCGTTGTAATGGTTGTTGAGCGCGTTGTTCACGTTCACATACGCAGCCACATGGTGATTGAAGGCGAACCAACCGCCAAAGTCCACGCGGGCGTATCCTGCGGCGTAGTAGATGGGCGGAATGGAACCGAAGAGGAAGTCGGAGTCGGGACGCTGTCCGACCGCCGTAATGCCGAGAAAGCCGCCCCAGCGTTGCCGGGTATAGGTAGCCAGCATCATGCCCGCCTGCTTGGGACGTCGTAACAGCGGTGCGCCAGCGCCGTAGATGCGAGGATCGCACCCCGCATCTGGGTCGCAGGGCGGTGCCTGTTGAATCCGGGTTGAGGTGTAAGTGTAAGCCCCGGTCAGCGACAGATGGCTGGCAATGCGTCCGCTCAGCGTGACCTCAGCTCCCTGCGCGATCGAGCGATTGAAGTTTACATACTGGCTTGTGTCGTTATCCGAGTTGTAAACATACTCGATCTGGTCGCGAAAATGATTGTGGTAATACACCGCGCTGAGCGACAGGGTATTGTCGAACAGCGACTGCTGCACGCCGACCTCGATTGCCCGGTTTTGTTCCGGCTGCAGGTTGGGGTTAGGGAGCGTGGGAAATGTTCCGGTGATGCCGAAGGTCTGCTCAAAGCTGGGCTCCTTAATGCCCTCGGAGTAGCCAAAATGCAGGCGAGTGCCGCTGAAAGTCCGGTTCCCTCGCCATGCCAGAAACGTTACCGATGCCCGAGGGCTGACCTTGCCGCCGAAGCTGCTGTTGTTGACGTAGCCGAGGCCCGCCAGCACCGACAACCGGTGCCAGACGACGCTCTGCTGCGCGAAAAGATAGTTGTTGTAGCGCAGGCCGTGCGTCGTGGTGATGCCGAAGTCGGAATCGTTGTTGATGTAGCCGTTCTCATCCTGGAAGGTGTAGCCCAACATCGTCTGCGCCCACGAACGCGGTGTGTAGACGCCCTGATAGGCGAAGCCTGCGACATTGTACTTCGTCAAGCTATTGAAGCCTGTATCGAAGGGACGATCAAGGTCGTCCACCGGATTCACGTTCAGGGCCGCGTGATGGTATTCGAAGCCGCTGAACGAGTGCTGCCAGGCTCCCGGTCCGCTGACCGTGAGATCGCCGTTAGCGAGGAAGTTGTTCTGATGCGCGTACTGATTGGGATCAGGCGGCAGCACGGGCTTGCCGTTGAACCACCAGTTCGACTGGACGCCGGTCCAACTGTTGTAGTGGCGCACGCGCACTCGACATGCCACGCGATCGGTGATCTTCACTCCAATGTTCCCGCCCTGCAGCGAATTCGAGTAGGCATCGTTGATGCCCTGGCCCTCGGTATCGAACTGGTCGACAAAGACGTTGTAGTCGAGGATGCCACGTGCCCCCGCCAGCGATGCGTAGCCGTGCGCCGTGGAGAAATTTCCGCCGTCTGCGCCGAACTGGATGAGCGGCGTGCGCTTGCTCCCGGTCGCAGTCCAGAATTGCACCACGCTGGTCATGGCGTCGGAGCCGTACACGGTGCTTTCCGGACCGCGCTCGACCTCGAGACGATCGATGTTGTTCATGGGAACTACGCCGAAGTCGAAGTAGCCTCCGGGATCGTTCACCGGCACACCATCCACCAGCACCTTGTTGTAGTTGGACTCGCCACCCCGCACAAATAGGCTGCTGATGTTGCCGCGCCGTCCGGCGGTGCTGATGATGGCGCCGGGAATGTAGAGCAGGGCGTCGGGCGCGGCAATGGGATTGATGACGTTGAGCTGCTCGCCGGTCAGCACGCTGACGGAGGTTCCCGTCTGTTCGGCGATGGTTGGCGTGGCGGTGGCTGAAACGACTACGGTCTGCGGCGTGGTCGCGAGCTTTAGTTCAACGTTCAGCTTATCCGTTGACGGAAGAGTGATTAGTGCCGACTGTTCGCCGAATCCCGGCGCCAGGATGACGACGCGATATTGCCCATCGGCCAGGTTCGTAAAGATAGCAATGCCGTCGCCGGCGGTAGTTTGCCCGCTGACGCCCGAATTGTCGCTAACGCGGAACAGGCTGACTTGCACTCCTGAGACGCGCTCGCCCGATGGACTCTGTACGGAGACTTTGAGATCGGCCGCGAGAACTGCTGTGCACCACAGCAGCACGGCCAGCATGATGCGAACAATGAACACGGCGCTCCTCCTTTGCACGCGAAAGGGGTTGACGGCCGGAGCACCCATCGCACGCACCGCTGGCGTGCCTGGGACTCCGTAGTTCGCGCCGGTCTCCTGGCTTGCGAGTTGCGATTCGCATCGCGAACAGCGGCGGGGCCTTCCCGTTTGCACAGTGGCCTTGCGCCAACGACTCGCTTACAGTTGCGCGGCAGCGCGGGCTTTACACCCGCTTCCCAGTTCCGTCCTCACCGGATCACCATTGCAGGATGCGGCATGGTGGAACGCGCGAACGCTGATTGGCAATGGACAACCTGAGTCAACGATCGGCTCAGGATGAAGCTCCGACTGTATTGGGCTGTGGGGCCACGTGTCAATTGAGAAAAGGAAGAGTGTGGATCGCATCATCGATTTCGGCGCTCTAACCCGGAATGGAAGAACCGCACCCTTCGGTTTTTGCAAAAGCAGCTGGAGGTCATCAGAGAGGATTCGGCTTTGCCTCGGCACAACCCCAGAGGTACAATCCCGCTGCAAGACGTACAGGATGTCCCGGTAGCCGCGCAGTTCTCGCCACATCCTGCACGCCATCTCCTGAGAGCGAGGCGAATATGAAGACAATTGCGAAAGGCGCACTCCTGATTCTGGCTGCAATTGCCATGTCTTTCTTGTTAGGTTGTTCTCGACACGATAACTCCGAGCGATACATTCTGATCACGGTGAATTCCAAGCTGCCGTACTGGCAAACGGCGCGAGCTGGGTTGGAGAAGGCGGCCGCGCTCTACGGTGTAAAGTCGGACGTACGCGGACCTGACACATATGACCCTCAGGCCGAGGTCCAGGAATTCCGCGCCGCACTCGGGCTGAAGCCAGCCGGTATTCTGGTCTCGGTGGCTGATGCCGGGCTGATGAAACCTGCAATTGACGAGGCTGTGAATGCCGGCATTCCCGTCATTACTATCGACTCCGACGCGCCTGACAGCAAGCGCTTGTACTTCATCGGCACCAACAACGTGCAGGCTGGCCAGATCGGCGGCCAAAGGGTAGTGGACAAACTTCATGGCAAGGGCAACGTGGTTTTCTACACCATGCCCCAGACCAACCTCGATCAGCGGCTCAAGGGGTACAAGGACGTGTTTGCCGACCACCCGGGAATCAAGATCGCCGAGGTATTCAACATCAAGGGCGATTCGGGCAACGCCTTCGACCGCACTATGCACTATCTTACGGACAAGAGCGCCGAAAAGATTGACGCGTTTATCTGCCTGGAAGCCTCGGCAGGAAAAGACGTGGCAGAAGCGCTGAAGCGGCAGAATGCGACTGACCGCCTGGTTATCGCGATGGACGTAGATGAAGCAACACTAGACTTGATTAAGAGCGGCACCATTGATGCCACCATTGCCCAAAAGCCATACACCATGGCGTACTACGGGTTGAAGTGTCTCGATGATATCCACCACTACCCGATCGATCTGAAGAAAGACTACTCCTGGGATTCGTTCGCGCCGGTGCCCGCTTTCGTGGATACCGGTGTGTCCCTCGTCGACAAAATTAATGTGGATGTGTACCTCAGAGCACGTAATGAGGCGCAAGCGAAATAGAGGCACAAATCGCTTGGTACGGTTGTCGCAATGACGTCTGTCGCGAAGAAGTGCTGTTCGTGATCATGGATCCGCAGGCTGTCGCAAAGCACTGCACAACCACGGTGCGGTTGAGTACGATCAGTAATTCGGGTGCGTGCTGCTTCCGGCAAAGAAGACGGTGCAGTTGATCTAGGGTTCTATGGGGTAGGTTGTGTCTCCGGAGTTGGAACAGATCCGTCGTGAGGCGGAGCGACTAGCCGGCAATATTTCGCAGGTTGACTGGCACTATGCTCCTCAAGGTAAGTGGAGCTGCGCTCAGATATTTGAACACTTGCTTCTCAGCTACACAGTCACCACAAAGGGCGCTCTGCAGGCCATGCAGATTGGAAAGCCTCTCGGCGGCAAGCCGACTCTGCGGGACCGCATCGGCGCGCTCTACGTAGCCAGCTTGGGATTTCTGCCCTCGGGACAAGCATCTCCCAGGCAGACGACGCCGAAAGAAGGTGTCGGACTAGACTCGCTGCGGCCATTCCATGATGCTCTGGTCGCCATGGATGCCACGCTGGCCGATGCTGAGAAACGCTTTGGAAGCCGAGTCAAGTTGCTGGACCATCCCATCCTAGGTCCCCTGACAGCTCAGCAATGGCGGCGCTTTCATCGCACGCACGCTAAACATCACATGAAGCAAATCGCCGAGAGAGTCAGGCATCTTGGGTCGGCAAGCGCTTAGCTTGGTCTCCCTTAGAAGAAGCTGAGGTACCATCGCCAGATGGCTTGGCCGAAGAAAACAACTCCTAGTGAGACGGCGCTAATGAACACGCCAAAGGGGATTTTCCACGATTGTAGGCTCTCTTTTATCGATCCTCGGTTTTTTCCGGCTTCGGTCATGTGCCGCACAGCCCGCATCAGCGCGTAGAGCGTTGCGCTCAACGGCGCCAGGAATAACACTATCAACGTAAGCTTCAGCCCGAGGAACGTTCCCGACATGCCGATAAGAGCTAGGTCCCCTGTGCCCATGCCTTGTCGCTTGCGCACCAGAAAGTAGAGTCCCGAGGAGACAAAAAAAAAGCCTGCGCCCAGCAACGCCCCGAGAACGGCATCGAGAAATGAAACTTGACTAGAAGTGAGGTGCCCATTATAGGCGTGAACCAGGAGTTGAGTCCCATAGCTGTCGGTCGGCGCGGCTGTTGAAAAACCAAGGCCCAGCACGATACCTGGGTAAGTGAACTCTCGCGGCAGTAGACCTGTTTCAGCATCCATGAAGAGCAGGCCCACGAGAAGGAAGCTGAAGATGCAGAACTTCACCGTCAGCAGGGCTGGGCCAAACCACATATAGCACGCCAGAAACAGGATTGCCGTCAGCAGTTCGACGGCAGGATAACGCAGGGAAATGCGGGCGCTGCAGGCGCGGCACCGGCCGCCCAGGAGGGCCCAGCTCAGCAACGGGACGTTGTCACGCCATCGAATGGGAGCGCTGCAAACCGGGCAGTGCGAACTCGGCCTGACGATCGAGATGTCACGCGGAATGCGGCTGATACAGACATTCAAGAAACTTCCGAACACGAACCCCAGGACAAAAAGTGCGCATTCGCAAATCGCGTCCAAGCGTATCCAAGGTCCTCTCGTTCGGCTAGTGACCGTCCGTTTACAAACGCGTCCTTCGTCGGGCGTTACTGCAGTGAGAATACCTTATCCGTTGGGGGGCATGTGTCGAGTCCGGCGCGGGTGCGTCGGTCAGAGGGTGGACCGCAGTCTTACGAGACCGGCATCCGCCCCACATTCCGGTCATCACCATTTTGCGGCGTGACGATCAGCGGGTTGATGATCTGGAAGTTCAGCACAGCCTCCGGAGCCAATTTAATCTGCTCACCCTTCTTGGAAGCCGCCACTCCCGTGCCTGCCCCAGCTCCCGTACCGGCTCCGATAGCCGCCCCTTTGCCGCCGCCGATGATCCCTCCGAGGACCGCACCTGCAGCTGTGCCTATCCCAACCTTGGTAGCAGTGTTCTTTCCCTCGCCTTTGCCCTCCCTGGACCACTGGTTGGTTTGGATGTTGTAGATTCTACCGTTCATCGAGACGGCCGTTAGCTCCAGCGTCAGTAGTGAATTGCCAGCGAATCGGCCCGCACTCTTTACGTCGGCCACCCGTCCGACCACATCGGCGCCTGACGGAATCACCGTTTCGTCGGCAATCATGACAGGCGCGCTCAGCGACCCGTGGAAGGTATCGCCGATCTGGTTACGCTCCGAGTTGAGAGGTTCATTGAGCCGCACCGTTAGCTGCGTACCGGCCGGGATGGTGACCTTTTGAGGTACAGGTGGAGGTGGAGGAGGAGCCGGAGGCGCTTCCACCGCTGCCGCCTCAGACGAAGTGTTGCCGGCCTCGGAACTATCGCCCGCTGAGCGCGCGGATTCGTCTTCGCGTTGCTGACCGTGTTGCGAGCTGGCCAGGTCGCGCTGGTTGCCACGCTTTGATGAATTTTGCTGTGCGGGCGGTCGCGGAGGTGCAACCGGTGGCAACGGGGCCGCCACCTGAGCTTGCCGCACCTGAAGGTTGTTAACCACCGTCTTAACACCTTCGACCGCGGCCGCGTCACTGGCCGCAGCAACGCGCTCTGTTTCACTGGCCACTTCGCCACTGAGCGTAACTACACCGTTAAAAGCCTGCATCTGGACTTGGCGGCTCTCGATAGCCGGGTCACTATAAAACTTGCTTTGCACATCACTGATAATCTGAGCATCGCTTGAGGCATGCTTTTGCGAGCACCCGATGGAAGCACCTGCTATAAGCAAAAGCGTCAAGAAGGCATAGAAGGGCGCCTTGCACTTCATATAACTAAGATTCCTTTTCACTCTATTGCTCTTAGGCTTAGACGTTTTAAAACACGAATCGTGGAGGGTTGTCGCTACCTTTGAGAACGAAAGTGCCAGATTCTGTAACGCTCGGACGCCCCGGCGAGGGTGTGTACCTTTGATGGTGCTCCGATCGATCTGGTGTACGTCACCCTGGGCGCCGACAGCATCACGAGCCCGGAGGTGAGTCCGTCAGGTGATTATTAATAGCGAACAATGCCAGCTCCAGCCGGCTTACGACGCCCACCTTGTCAAAAATGTTCGTCAGATGATGTTTCACAGTGTCTTCGCTCAGGGAGAATTTGCGCGCAATCTCCTTGTTACTCAAACCGGCGACGATAGTGGCCAGAATTTCCATTTCGCGTTTCGTCAAGCCATAATTGCGAGGCGGTTTCTCCCCGGAGGCGCTCGTCCGCATGAAGTCGACAATGTCGCCCACAGCTTCGCGCCCGATCCAATACTGTCCTCCCATCACGGTGCGGATCGCCTTCATCAGCAACTGAGTGGCCGCCTCTTTCATGACCACGCCACGAGCGCCCAGTTGCAGGGCTTGCACGATCTGAATCCTCTCTACTGCCGCTGTGAGCACAATGATTTTCGTCTGAAGGCCTTCGTCCTTGGAGGACAACTCGCGCAGCACCTCCATTCCAGGAACGCGCGGCATCGCCAAATCAAGCAGCAGGATATCAGGGACCAGCTCTCGCGTTTGAGCTACGGCTTCAGCGCCGTCGGCGGCCTCTCCTACGACTTTCAACTCGGGCTCGGCCTCCAACAAGCGGCGCAAGCCGTCGCGAAAAATCGTGTGATCGTCGGCGATGATAATACGCACTGATGGTTCCTTGCTATCCATAAGACTCGTATCCTTTCTGCGGAACTGTTATCTCCAGTCGCGAACCGCGGCCAGGAGTTGACTCAATCAGAAGGTCGCCCCCAACCGAACGAACCCTTTCTTTGATCACGGTCGGCCCGCGGCGAAGGTCATCAAGATTGGTCAAATCGAATCGCCCGGCAAATGGAAACCCCCGGCCGTTATCGTCAATGACTAATTTCCAAAATCCATTCTGCGCGCCAAAGCTTACCATCGCCGAGCGAGCTCCGCTATGTCTGCGGATGTTGACCAAGCCTTCTTGTACCACCCTGGCTAACTCGCGGCACGTAGCTGGAGGCATTGTGACCTCTTGCAATTCTGACACGAAGCGTGTCTCGATGCCTGTATCTCTGGAGAAACGTTCCACGAGTTGAGCGATAAAGTCAAGGAATTGATGAGGCCCGATCTCAATCGGCCGCATCGTCTGCATCAGTTCACGGAGGTTCAGGACCTCCTGCCGCAAGAGATCCTGGATGTGTTCCAACTCGCTAACGATGTCTGGATTACCCGTAGCGCGCCGGCGAAGCACGTCGACTTGCATTTCTATGCTGATGAGCGACTGGATCGCCGTATCGTGCAGTTCACGCGCTACCCTGGCCCGCTCCATGGCTCCGGCCCGCGACCGAAATCGCCGGAAAACATACACAGAATATAGAGCCGGAGCCACCTGACGCAGAATGTTCTGCGCGAAGCGAAGCTCGCGTTCCCAGCGCCGGCCGACCCGGCCGTTCACCACCACCAGCCGGCCTCTCCAGTCTCCACCCATCTCGTTTCCGATCACGAGGAGTGAATCAGCGTTCGCAATGGGCATCTCCAGGTTCCTTAACTGCGACTGTTCAATTCGCCGTCCTTCCTCATCAAGGCCCATCACACTGCACTGCTTCTTCTTGCGCTCCATGTAGAACGTGTGCGGGTAGCCCTGCATGAGTTCCGGAGCCGCTTGTGCCGAAGGAACTTCCTGCGCCCGTACATGGGGTGGCTTGGAGAGCATGACATCCCAACGAAATACCCGCCCGGTGCTGCTTTGCTCCACGACCTCATACACCTGGCGGCTGCCAAAGATGCGACCTAACTCCGACATCACCTCTTGCAGAACCGTGGCAAAGCGGCCTCCGACGCGCGCCATGGACAACAACCGGTTGGTGAGCGCGATCTCAGCCCGCAGTTCCTTCTCGGTCTCGGCTAGAAAACCGAGGAGAAAACCGGTCATCAACAGAAAGCCGCAGCGCATGATAATGCGCGTCGGTTCATTCGACGTAAACAGCAAGCGCTTCAGCCACCATGGTCCATAAGCCACCATGGCTGCTTGGATCAGCAACAAAGCAGCGCTGATTTCCGCTGTTGCCATCGTCTCTATGAATCCCCAGCGAAAGGCAGCCGCGATCATAGCGAACAGAAAGAAGACAAAGAAGACGCTGTTCGGCGGATCGGTGAACAGGCACAGAGTAGCTGGCCAGACGATGTCGCTTGCCTGTACCCACAACACCAGGCCTCGAGCCAACCGCTCGGACTTTTGGAGCAAAAGCAGGAGGACCAGACTGTGAAGCGTGTAACCGGCCAGAACCAAGAGTCCGAGATGGTAGTCGGCGGGGCTGCCCGGCCGGACTCGCCATGCAATCAGCGAGGTTGCCGCCAGGAACAGCCTGGAGAACGCCAGTACACTTTCAACTCGCGGGTCCTCGTACCGTAGTCCGGTGTCCCGAAGTCGAGAAAGAAACCGGGGAGCCAGCGGTGACGCACGCAAAGGTTATTCTCCCGCTCACTTTGTGGGGGTATCCGATTATGACACGAAAGCGCTATTTGACAACCGGATTTCGCCGACTCGCCCCGTTTGGGTTCGAGGGGAGCCTTACAACACCACATCCAGAGCATATTTTAAAATCAGCAACTTACGCGGCGTACATTCTGCAAGCCTGCTGATCTACAAAATCTTATACGTACTCGATAGAAAAAACATGACTTAATTGCAACGGACTGTCCCTCAGATGACTGCTTAGATCGGCCCTGCGAGACCGGTTGCGCTTTAACGAAACAGCAATGTTTCGCCGACCGCACACTCTCGGCAAGGTTCTGCTTCGATCGTTGATCATTGGACTCTCCGAAAGGTTGGAGCGGCAGTGTGCCTCCACGTGCACGCGCGGCGACTCCTCCTAAACCTGCTCAACTTAGGCGCTACAGTCCGATGAAGGTGGCGTGATGCGAATACCAATTCATCCACGGAATGCATGCGAATCACGACCCATTTGTGCCTGAAGAAAGTTGCATTCTGTGACTGGTCTCACTGCTGCCTTAACCCGTAGAGCGCTACAATTTGATTTGCAGGGCCGAGTAATGTGGCCTTGCGGGGCGCAGGATCCAAGGATCACTAAGGGACGCGACAAAGGCCTCGCGCCCCGATTCGCACCCCAAAATTGCGGGCCTCGCGTAAGCCAGAGGAGAATTACACGATGAATCGCAAGCAGTCGGCGAGGATTCTATTTGTTGTCGTCTTGGCCGGACCGCTGTCTGCTGCCTGGGCGCAGACTGCCAGCAAAACAGGGCTCAAGTATGACGTAAAGAACGAAGTGAAAATCAAAGGCGTCATCGAAGAGGTGCGCGACGTTCCAGGGTCGTTCGAAGGGACGCATCTCGTCGTAAAGACGGAAAGCAAGACGGTGGTGGTGCACGCTGCGCCCGCTAGCTTTCTCAAGGAAATGGATACCACCTTCAACAAGGGTGAACAGGTTGAGGTCGTCGGTTGCAAGATCGCAGATACGGCCGAGGAGGAAATTCTGGCGCGCGAAATCACCGTCGGTCAGAACACGACTACTCTGCGTGATGACAAAGGCGTTCCTGTTTGGGCGGGGTGGAAGCCGAGCAGCAAATGACCACCACTACTTGCGGATGCGCAGGGTTTTTTCCTTGGCGCCCGCTGTTGCGCGCTCACGCTGTTGTCCCAACTACAACCGACACGGATTAGTTTTGCTTCTCACTCTTGAACACCTGCCCGTTGTGCATCACGAACTTCACTTGCCCTAACGCACTGATGTCCTTGAGTGGATCCCCCTGCACTGCAATGACATCCGCATAAGCGCCGGGCGCAATGACGCCAATCTGCCCCGGCATGTCGAGCATCTCTGCCGGCGCGATGGTCGCTGAGCGGATCGCCCCCATCGGCGACATCCCGAACTTCACCATGTAGGGAAACTCTTGCGCGATGGGCTCATCCCACGAGAAGCCGCCCACATCGGTGCCGAAGACGATCTTTACTCCCGCTCGCAGCGCCTTCTTGAACGACTCTTCATGCTCGCTGGCGCGTGCGCGGTCACGGATGCCGGCTGGCGTGCCTTCCGGCGCCCAGTGGGTGTAATAGATGGCGATAGTCGGACAGTACCACGTCCCCTGGCGCTTCATCTGCGCAATATTCCCGTCTGTAAGCCCCAGTCCGTGCTCGATGGAGTCGCAGCCGCCGTCGAGCGCGCGCTGCAGGCCTTCGCCGTTGTAGGCGTGGCAGGCTACCTTGCGTCCCCAGCTGTGGACCTCGCCGGTGATGGCCTGGATCTCCTCCAGCGTGAGCGTGGGCTGTGATACCAGCTTGCCATTCTTGTCGCTCCACGAGCGGTGCGTCATGTACACCTTGATCCAGTCGGCACCGTGATCCATCTGCTCGCGCGCAGCCTTGCGCGCTTCCACCGGCCCGTCGATGATTTGTACGCCCTTCGGCACTTCAATCTCGGGCGCGTATCCTTCCAACGGATATCCGCCGGTTGTAGAAATGGCGCGGGTGGTGGTGAAGATGCGCGGTCCCGGGATGCGGCCTTCGTTGACCGCCATCTTGATGCCCACGTCGCCGTAGCCGGCGCCTTCAGTCTCCATGTCGCGGATGGTGGTGAAGCCTTGCTCCAGCGCCCGCCGCGCGGAAACCGTCGCGCGTGCCGCGCGGTACGCCAGCGGAAATTTCAGCAACTGAATGTCATAACCGCCCAGCGCCGGGTCTTCGCCCTGGAGGAAGATGTGCGTGTGGGACTCGATCAGGCCGGGCAATACTGTGGCGTTCGACAGGTCGATGACCTTCCCACCAGCGGGAACCTGGATCGTAGTTGCGTCGCCCACGCTCTCCACCTTGTCGCCACGAATGACGATGACCTGGTTGTGTAGCGGCTCATTAGCGCGGGGATCGATCAGGGTTCCGGCACGTATCACAATGACCTGCGGGACAGAAGCCTGAGCAGAATCGGATTGGCCGAATGCAGTTGTGGACAAAATCAACGGGAGGAGGAAACAGAAGAAGTACTTCATGGTGCTCCTGCAAAGGTTTTGTGTCAGGGCAAGGCCTTCAGCCGTGCCGAAGAAGATGCTTTTCCATCCAGCTTCAGCCCTGTTCCCCGCGGCTAGACAGGTTGAAAAAGCCCAAGAAGCTGATTCCTCGCGGGCTGAAGCCAGCTTGGAATCATAAACATAAAGGACTTGCAACGGCGCACCTAAAGCTGCGTCCCTTCAAAGCAGTCCCGAACTGACTTTTTCAGCAAACTGTAAAGCCGTCATCTTCGGAGCGCCATCGTGCCCTAACACAAATCTGACCAACCGCCATTCTTGAAACAGGCCGTAAGTACTAGTTGCTCACATTCCACTCCGCCGCGATAACCGCATCCACTTCGATTTCCACCAGCATCTCCGGCGCAACAAGTGCCGTGATCCCGATCATCGAAGCCGCTGGACGAATGTCGTGAAAGATCTCGCCATGCGCTTTGGCGGCCTGCTCCCACCGGCTGATGTCGGTAACGAACGTCCGCGTACGCACCACGTCGTGGAAGCTGGCACCTGCCTGCTCCAGCGCGTGACCAATGTTTTTCAGCGTCTGCACCGCCTGCGCATACACATCGCCCTGGCCGACGATCTTGCCATCCGGGCCAGTAGCGACTGTCCCCGCAACCGAGATGAACGGGCCCACTCTTACCGCCCGCGAAAAGCCGACCACCGGCTCGTAGGGAGAGTTGCCTGAGATGTTCCTGCGTTCCACCCTTCACCTCCATCGAAGGCCGCATTGTGCCACAAGCTGACACCGAACGCATCTCCGACGGGCAGCTTTCGCTTTTGGCAGTCATCGAGCGAGTCTGCTGACAGGGCAACGGGTGTCACCAATTGGAAAAAATCGTTCTATCAGCCAACCCCGCATAAACACTGCTCCATCTCAACGTGCACTCGAGTGACAACAGACAACGAGAGACCGGCAGATGGCTCGGGGAACCCGCAATGGCAACCGCTCGCGGTAGAGAAACGCTTGCCTTCGGTGAAGAACTAAGGTAAGAAATCGCATCAAGACTGGCAGGAGTAGCACCGGAGGGAGACGAGCACAGGGTCATGGTTCCGGAATCGCACCCGCTGCAGGAGCTTTTCAGCGAATTGATCCACCATCATTTCGACTGCGACATAGGTTTGCGTGATTGCGAAGTGCAAGATTACATCGCCAACATCCTTACCGAATTCTGCCAGTGTGAGCAGTTGTTCAAGATTCGTAATGTCCAAGGCCGGCCGCTGAGCGATGTAGGTGAGATGCTGCTTGAAGCCGACCCGGTGTATGGGCCGGCGCCCTCATTCGACCGCGAGCGCCAGGTGCGCAAGCACATCGGCGACTACATCCTATTCTTCTCCGGCTTGTTTCCCGAGAACATCAACCACTTCCGCTTGCGATGGCAGCGCCTGGAGAACGTCGTGGACTTCATCAAGGCTGGCAAGGAGAGCTATTACATCGTCTCCAAGTTCGACCAGTTCGAATACGCCCGGCTGGCGCCGCTCTTCGGCAAGTTGTCGAACGAGTTCGAATCCTGCGTGTACGGCCTGAATCTGGTCAAGGGCGACCTCGACGAGATGCAGCACCCCATAAGCCGGCAGGTGAAGCAGATCGTGATGTAGCAGGACCGCTCACCGAAGAGGCAAAGAGAATTCAAGAAGGCGTGCGACTGGCAGTGTGTCAGTGTCAAACGGGGCCAACAATCCGCCTTGAACTGTCATGCCCCCAAATCGTATTGCGGGACAGCGCTAAGGGATTGAGGCGCCCGTTAGTCGTCGCGCGAACTCTGTCAGCTGTTTGGCTAGCTCTGACGGCGCATCCTTGTACTGATAGTACTCCACCCCCGCTAGGTCACTAGGCACCTCGAGATCACCCTTCAACAACAGAAAGAGTCGGTCACGACCAAGGTGTCCCCAAAACCAGCCAACCTCGAGCCATACGTTTTGGCGGGCCCTGCTCGCCAGGACGCCTTCGTCCGCAGCTGCGCCGGCATCGTCTGGTGTGGCCAAAGCCACAGCGCCATCAGCAGTCGACGCGACCTGCTCAAATTTCTCGGGAAAGGTACGAGAACCCCCAAACTCCTGCTGCATAACCAGCACGTCGCAAAAATCTTGTTGCTGGAGCCACGATTGAAGTTCGTGACGATCGTCGCTGTGTCCGTGGACAAGCATGATGCGGGGTCGGCGACCTATACCGGCCCACCTTAGAACAGCACCAAGCACGGTGTCGTCCCACGGCCCGTTTAAAGACAAGAGGTCGTGCGGATCGGCGGGGTTGACTGCGGCTAGGTCTCGAAGTAGGCGGGAAGCAGCACCGCCGAAACAACCGACGGGAATGAGGCGCTTCCCCGCAACGATCGCTGCCAGACCCGCACGATACGAGTACTTCTTACCACCCATCACAAGCACACAGTCCGCCTCGCGTACCGTCAAAAGGTGCGCCTCCGTCCAGCGAGACTGGGTACTTAGGTGAAATCTGAATACACCAGGATTCGTTTTTGCGAGCGACAAGTAGGATTTCCTCCCCTCTACGCCGTGGCTGTCGTCGGGTCGAACAACCTCGATCAGCGGTGCTGGTGGTCGAGTCCCTCCGATTATCTCTAGGAAGCCCCGGACGATGTAGTAGTCCGCCGTAGATGGTGAGTCGGCGCCCACGATTATCGTTTGGTGCCTGCGAGCCAGTTCCTTCCCGAGTGCGCTGCAAGCAGACTCGAACTGCTCACGAGTCCCTTGGATCTTCCACTCCCCACTATCAGGTCGCCAGCTTCCGAGAACGCCTATGCGCATGAAAACACCTTGTTACTTACTCCCCAGTGTAAAACTGCCTTGTTACGTTGTGAGTAAGTGGGCATTATAGGGCAACCTGTCGCATCAGGGGCTTTCATCTTGATGTTGTTACTCAGGTGCGAGGGGTGCCTAATGCTGCGCATGCCGCCGATACAGACAACCGTAACGGGTTGGCTGTTGGTTCCGCAGTGACGGACAATTCTGAAACTGACGCACTATCCTCTGCCTCTGTGGTACCCCACTTTTTCTGCGATACTAGAGAGTAGGCTCGCGGCTCGCGAGACAATCATCATGGCCACCGTCGCAGATCCGAAATCCGTCAAAGTCAATGTCACCACCGGCACCGGCATGGACATCGAGTGGAGGGACGGCCATCACAGCGTCTATAGCTTTCCGTTCCTGCGCGATGCCTGCCCGTGCGCGCTGTGCAACGAGGAGCGCGGGAAGGACGGCCGGCAGCCGGGTGACCCGCTGAAGCCCGTGGCCGGCGCGCTGCCCATCTTCAAGGCGGCAGCGCGGCCCACGCAGGTCGAACCGGTGGGCAAGTATGCCATCCGCTTCACCTGGAATGACGGCCACCAGCACGGAATTTACTCGTGGGAGTTTCTGCGCGAACATTGTCCCTGCGCCGAGTGCAAGGCGCGCCGCGCCATGGAAGCTCCAATGGTGGGCAAGCCCAACTAAGCTGGGGTCGAAGAAGCAGGTTCCTCGCGGGACTGAAGCCCGCTCGGAATTACAAAAACGTAAATGACTCTATCGGCAAGGCTGGAACCGTGCCCTGACACAAGCCGTCGCTGAACTGGAAACTGAGTAATCTGTACCATTGTCATCCTATCTGAACGATCTGAATCCGCAGCAGCGCGAAGCCGTCGAGGCCGTGGACGGGCCAGTGCTCATCCTGGCCGGGGCGGGCAGCGGCAAGACGCGCGTCATTACTTATCGCATTGCACACCTGATTGACGCCATCGCTGTGCAGCCCGACTCGATTCTAGCCATGACCTTCACCAACAAGGCCGCTGGCGAAATGGCGGGCCGGGTGGAGTCGCTGGTGGGCACCCGTTCGGTGACCAAGCCGCTCATCTCCACGTTTCATTCCTTCTGCGTACGCGTCTTGCGCCGCGACATCGAAGCGTTGCAGATCGGCGGCAAGGGCCATCGCAAGGACTTCGTCATCTACGATGAGGCCGACCAGCAGAACGTGGTGAAGGCCGCCATGCGCCGATTGGGCGTTGACGACAAGCAAACGCCGCCGCGCAGCGTGTTGGCGCGAATTTCGTGGGCCAAGAACCACATGCTCGATCCACAGGAGGTCTACCTGCAATCGGCCGAGCCCAAGACCGAGCGTATCGCCCACATCTATGAGGTCTACAAACAGGAGCTGGCTCGGTCCAACGCACTCGACTTCGACGACCTGCTCCTGTTTACGGTGCGTCTGCTGAAGGCGTCGGGCGAGACGCGCGAGCGCTACAACCGCCGCTACCGCTACCTGCTGGTGGACGAGTATCAGGACACAAATCGTCCGCAGTACGAATTGATGCGCATGCTGGCGGGCAGCGAGCACAACGTCTGCGCGGTGGGGGATGAGGACCAGAGCATCTACTCGTGGCGCGGAGCCGACATCCGCAACATCCTGGAGTTCGAGAAGGATTTCCCTGAGGCGCGAATCGTTCGCCTGGAGCAGAACTACCGCTCGACGCAGAATATCCTGCAGGCGGCTTCGGCGGTCGTGTCCCGCAATGTCAGACGCAAGGGCAAAACCCTGTGGACCAGACGCACGGGCGGCGGGCAGGTGGGTTACTACGAGGCGCCGGACGGCGAGAACGAAGCACTCTTCGCTGCTGACTACGTCGTCCGCTACCTGAGAGAAGCACAGGGAGAGAACGGCGAGCCGCCCCGGGCTGCCGTGTTGTATCGCACCAATTCGCAGTCACGTCTGTTCGAGGAGGCGATGCGGCGCTACCAGATGAAGTACCACGTGGTGGGAGGCTTCAGCTTCTACGAGCGCGCCGAGATCAAAGACATGATCTCGTACCTGAAGGTCATCCACAACCCGGATGACTCGATCGCATTGCAGCGGATCATCAACACTCCCGCGCGCGGAATCGGCAAGGGCACTACGGAGACGCTGGAGCGCATCGCCCTGGAGACTGGGACATCGCTGTGGAGCGCGATGGGAGAGGCTATCGAACAGCAGTTGCTGGCGGGGCGAGCTTTGACTGCACTAAAAAATTTCAAGGAACTTATGGACGACGCGCGGGCCATGCATCTGGGCACGTTTCGTGACCGCGTGGAGGAAACGGCTGTCGGGAAAACGGATCAGGCTCAGCCGACTGAAGACGACTTGCAGCACGACATCGAATTCGCTCCCGAACAATTTGACCAAGACGCGACCGACTTTGCGCTGGGAGAGCTCGTGGAAGCGAGCGAAGGGAAAGATCTGCGCGTTTCTGGCCAAGAGCGCGTCGAAGGGTTCCGCGCTCCCGGGGACCCTGCATCCACGGCGGAGCTTTTGAAGTTCCTGTTTGACCGCACAGGCTACATCAAGCAATTGGAACACGAAGACACACCCGAGTCACTGGGCCGCATCGAGAACCTGCGCGAGCTTGTCAACGCGGCGATGGACTCGCGCGACCGTGGCGAGACGCTCAACGAGTTCCTCGATCACGCTGCGTTGGTGAGCGAGGCCGACGATTACGACGAGAATGCTCGTGTCACCCTCATGACCCTGCACGCGGCGAAGGGTCTGGAGTTTCCGCTGGTGTTTCTAGTTGGCCTCGAGGAAGGGCTGTTTCCGCATTCGCGCACCCTGCTCGCGCCCGACGACATCGAGGAGGAGCGGCGCCTGTGCTACGTCGGAATGACGCGAGCGATGGACAAGCTCATCCTTACGCGCGCCCATTATCGTCGCCGCTACGCCACTAACATGCCGGAATCGAGCGTCCCATCGCGCTTCTTGGAAGAGATCCCGCACGACCTGCTCCAGGATCTAGGCTCGCCGCGCCGGCCAGCCTATGCTCGCGGCGATGACTTTGGCCGTGGGCGTCATTACTCGTACGAAGACGAGGATCAGCGCCCGCAATATGCGCGCGGCCGGAATCAGCGCGGGTCTTATGCCGGGCCGACGTACAACTCTATTGACAATATTGCGGAGTTCTTTGCTTCGCGCGGGAAGAAATTTTCTCGGCCCAAGATTGACATCCCGGAGCCCACCGGCAGCCCCGGATTTCGTGCCGGACAGCGTGTGCGCCATCCCAAGTACGGCGAGGGAACGGTGTACAGGCGCGAGGGCGATGGGGCGGACGCAAAAATTCTTGTACAATTTCCCAGGTTCGGCTTGAAAAAGCTGGTCGAGAAATACGCCCAACTGGAGAAGGTGTAATCCGGTCAATAAAGGAACGCAGAATTCATGGCCAATACTACGACGATCACCGACAAACTGGAACGCAAGAAGCTCAAACGAGCCGCCCGCAAAAAGGCTGCTCCCAAAGCCCCTCGCACTTACGCTCGCGGCTCGCATAAGCGCAAAGTGAAGAAGATGGCACGCGGGCAGTCGAAGCGCTAATCAGCGCTCGACCCGAGAACTCTCGAAGGCCCTGGTCCTAGAAGCGGCTGGGGCCTTAGTTGTGCGCCGTGCCACTATCCGATTGCTGCGCCGTGGAGGTTCCCTTCGTTGCGGCGTTCTGGTTCGGCTCGTCCAGGTTCACCAACTGTGACCCCGGCGGCTGCTGCAGGGCGAACTGGTCGTCGCGGAGCGCTTCATTCATGGTCAACTTCTCGACCGTCAAGCGGATCGAATACTCCTCTTGTGGCCTCTCGATCTCAATGACATTAGGGAAGCTGACACCGTCGTAGTCTCTATAGACCTGGTACGTGGCGATGGTGGTAACCTTTCCCGAACTGTCGAAAATGATCTGCCGATGGGGCGTGAGTTTCACCCGCTCGAATATGATCTTGCGGGCTATGTACCATTCATTGCCTGAGCGGCGGATGATGTCGATGACATAGTCCGGCTGCTCAACTAGTTTCCTGGTTTTCGGGTCTATAACCGTCTCCGTGTCGTCTTCCATCACTGCAATCTCATCGTTGCCGTCAATCTGCGGCAGAAACAGCGCACTGTAAATTACCTGTGGGCGCAGGTTCTCCAATGGATTGCTGGAAGGCCGGGTTACTTCAGTGCTGCCTATGTAGAACTTGTTTCTGGCCGGGATGGACAGTTTGAAGCGATTGCCGTCACTCACCATGTCAAAGGCCGTATTGCGTACCAGAGGAAACAGGCCGATCATGCGCAACATGTCGGGCTTGCGCACCAGAATGTAACCGCGGATCTCCTGAAACTCCGTTACCTTGCCTTTCTTCTCGCCCCCCACCGAGGTATCGATGTCGACAGTTGCGTTCAGCGTCTTGATGCCCAGAGCCTGGCTGTTGATGCGAGCGATCAGTTCCTGTTTGCTGGCAGTCTGCAATTTGGCGGTGCTGGTCCGGGGCTCCACGATACGGGTGCGAAACAAACATCCCGTCTCTCCTAAGAGAAGCGTGATCAGGAATACTGTAGTGACAGTAGGTGTGCGTCTCATGCTGGACAAGGAATTCGGTGGGCCAACCCCGGCGGGCAGCAACCTAATTTTATAGACTAACCCAAGATGCTGATGGCGCGCCATTGCTCGGCCTGATGCTACCGGGACCGCGCGACCGCGCGCCGATACGACGCCACGTTCCTGGCATGTTCCTGCGGGTTGCGCGCAAAGCGGTGATGCCCGTTATTGTCGCTGACGAAGTAGAGGAAATCGCTGGGCGCTGGGTGCAGCGCTGCCTCCAGCGAAGCAGTTCCGGAATTGGCAATCGGCCCGGGCGGCAGGCCAGCGTATTTGTAGGTGTTGTAGGGCGAGTCGAATTGCAGATCGGACTCGTATATGGTGCCGCGATATCGTCCGGCGAGCACGGCTGCGTAGATGACAGTGGGATCGGCAGCTAGCAGCATGTTTCTTGCCAGCCGATTGTCATACACACTGGCCACAAGCGGACGCTCTTCCGGCACCGCCGTCTCCTTCTCGACGATGGATGCCAGCGTAACAATGTGATGCATATCAGGGCTGCCCAGCAACCCGATCTTGCGTGCTTCCTGCCGGAAGCGGTGCACCATGGCCGCAGCGATGTCGTGAGCGCTGTCTATGCGCGTGAACTGGTACGTATCGGGAAACAAATATCCCTCCAGCGTCTTCGCCTGCGAATCGAGGTCGTGGATAAGCGACGTGTCCCTTTTGGCCACGATCATGAACTCGGCCGCCGAGCCAAGTCCGGCCTGCTCGACGGCAGCAGCGATCTCATAGATGTTGTAGCCTTCGGGAACCACTACTACACGTGTGTACACGTCACCGCGAACCAGCCGGCGCCATACATCCCCCGCGCTAGCCGGCTCGTCGAATTTGTACTCACCCGCCTTTAGGGTTTTTATGCCTTCGACATACTGCAGCAAGAGAAACGCGCTTGAACTGCGGATAATTCCTTCGCGCTCCAGTTCGCCAGCAATGCGGCGGGTGCCCCAACCGGAACGCAGCAGTACGAAGGTGGGTTGCACAGGCTTAACCGGGAGCAACGCCGCCCACGCGAACCACATGCAGAAGGCAAGTACTAGGGCAGTAACGAGTATGAAGAGAGTCCGCACCGGATATAGCAGTTTAGATGAAGAGGTACCTGGCGCTGCAAGACCGCCCGTTGCCGGCAGTACTTCTGGCGCAGGTCGTGAATGTCACAAGAATGTCCTTCGCTACGCACGGAATGAAAAGGAGAGTCCGCGTCACCCAGTCAGGCCGGTAGTCGAGGCCCTTACCTTCCGGGACTCCAGGAACGACTGCAAAATGAGCACGGCCGCCAATTGGTCCACCGCTTCGGCTCGGCGGCGAATGCTCATGTCGGTTTCGCGCAAGACCCGGTTCGCTTCCACCGAAGTCAGCCGCTCGTCGTAGAAATGGACGGGCAATCTGAATCGCCTTCGCAACTCCTCGGCGAACGCCCGTACTTTTTCCGCTTGGATGCCTTCATCGCCGCTCATTTGCAGTGGCAGCCCCATAACTATCTCGCGCACCCCATACTTCTGGATGATGCGCCTCAGATGGTCAAGGTCGCGGCGTTTGTTGCTACGACTTAAAGTCTCCAGACCTTGGGCAGTCAGGCCCAATTCGTCACTCACAGCTAGGCCGATGTTTCTTAAACCGAAATCCAGTGCCAATATGCGCCGTGGCGGAGCAGAATTCTGGGTTGGCTGAGACCTGTTTACCATTTTCGACACCGTAACGGTATCATGGTCCGAAATTCAGCTTTGTGCGAGTACCATAGGGCGAATGCCAGATCGATTGCTGGAAAACCTTAATCCCGCGACTGAGAGTGTGGATCGACCCGTCGAATCAAAGGCCACCAACCGGGCGGCCTCTGGACAAGTGCCCAGCGGTCCTTTGACAGTCGCAGAGTTCGAGCGGCGGCGCCTGATTCGCCTTCAGGTGGCGGCCGTCGTCATCCTCGCCGCGGCGGCGGTGCTGACCCTGATTTATGTCGGCAAGTTTATCCTAGTCGTAATTCTCATTTCGATCTTGACGTCATTTGTGCTCGCTCCGGCGGTAGACTTCCTTACCCGTTTCCAGATACCACGTGGCCTGGGCGCTCTCGTCTCTGTGGTGGTGTTGGTGGTCTTGCTCGCCGGTGCCGGCTATGTCTCCTACAGCCGCGCTATGGCTTTCATGCATCAGCTGCCGATGTATAAGGCCAAGATCCAGGCGTTGATAGCGCCGGTCCGCGAGCAGGCCGGTCAGATCGAGCAAACGACGGCCGTACTGCAGGCGCCGACGGACGAGAAAACGATCACGGTAAAGCAGTCAACCGACTGGACGGATCTAGTCAGTCGCAATGCCAGCGCGGTCTCTGAGATCGTACTCGCGCTCACCTTTATCCCGTTTCTTGTGTTCTTCATGCTTAGCTGGCAGGACCATGTGCGCTCGGCCACAGTCATGCTGTTCCGCATGGAGAATCGCAACGCCGCCTACGTGATGTTGGGCCTGGTGGCCCGAATGATCCGCTCGTTCATTGTCGGAAACTTCATCATCGGTGTGTTCCTCAGCGTGTGCAGCATTTCTCTGTTTGGCGTCATGGGGCTGCCCTACTTTTATTTTCTTGGCATCATCAGCGGGTTCCTCAGCTTAATTCCTTACCTGGGTGTCATTCTGGCAATCTTGCCGCCGTTGGTCGCCAATCTCGGAGAACTCACCACGGGCGGGTCGCTGGTCATCGTCTTCGGCGTTCTCGGGCTTCATCTGGTCGCAATGAATGTGCTCTATCCCAAGATTCTGGGCAAGCGGCTGCAACTGAACCCACTGGCGGTCACCCTGGCGCTTTTGTTCTGGGGGTGGCTGTGGGGCGCCATGGGGTTGATCCT
>Ga0335082_10000320_pt1 | contig 48740 bp, 32 predicted proteins | sample Lox_Sample_41_FD_206718 | JGI IMG/M metagenome (GOLD analysis project Ga0335082, IMG submission 206718) | Soil microbial communities from Loxahatchee National Wildlife Refuge, Florida, United States - Lox_Sample_4.1 | ecosystem: Environmental > Terrestrial > Soil > Wetlands | place: USA...
GTCCGGCCAGACTCACCCGGACTCGTCCGTCGAGCTCGTTGGCGGCGCGGGTCGGCGGCAGGAACACCGCTCTACGGAACTGTGTTAGTCGGTCAAGCCGGGCGATCGGATGGTCAATCCCTTGCTAGCGTCGGAAAGCCCCTCTATTACAGGGACTCTTTGCGTGGGAGTACGGCAGGGGTAAGACGGTGTGTACTCGGGACAGGGCGTGTCACGGACGAGCAGCTTCGTCGATGATCCCCGCGTCGTGGTTTCGTTAGGAAGTTTCTGACACGCGCGCGTATCAGAGGATCGCCGAGGTACGCAAGGGCCGGAGCGCGCGGACGTGCAGCACTAGCTCAGTCCGGCCAAAATGGGCTGCTGTTGTCGGTTCTGACATCCTGAACGCTAGAGCGACGAGTTCGCACTTGTGCTTGATGAGTTTCAGCGCCTAGCGCCCGAGCTTCGTCCGGCGCCGAATACCGAGCCTCGCCTGCAGAGCCTTGTCCTCTTCTCCATCCTTCCGCGCTGCCCAGAGGAACACGCCACCAACAAGAACGGCGGGCAGGAGCAGCACTAGACCGACAATGATCGCAGCCGCGGTGTCCATCAAGTCAAAAGTTTCCCCGAAAGAGAGCGGCGAGCTCCGCGGGTGCTTGCCAGGCGATCGTCGTCGACATGAACCCCTGGGCCCCCCCTCGAGAGTGCTCGCTTACCCAGGTCTGCCCTCGCTCGAGGGTGATCCCAAGCGCCGCGGCCTCGCGGACCTTCTCGCGGCTTGCCTCATGGCCGTCAGGCAGCCAGCGCCGGTGGCCGACCACCATGTGTGCGCGCAAGACGTCCCATGTCAGACCACGCGTCCGCGTCTGGTATTGCCGTCGCGGCCCGGGTAGCTGACGTTTTCTCGGTGCAGCCGAGGTCCACCGCGGTCGGGATCGTCGCCGCGGTCCGCTGGTTATCTCCACGGTCTCTCGCTCCGGCCAGACGGTCAAGTCAGCGAATGCGAGTAGCACGATCGCCCAGACCCGAACCTCGTCCTCGGTGCGAGGTTGCTTGCTAAAGGCGAGTGCCAAAGGGTCTCCTGTCCAGAGTTCGAGGTAGCCGGTAGCGTCATGGCCGCCGGGTAGCTGCACCTCGAACGGAGCCCGTAGCCGCGGAGCGTCTCCCTCGAGCGGGAGGAAGCGGACGGTGAAGTTCGCCGATTGCAACGCGACCGGGCTAGAGAACGCGACGTTTCGGCCCAGACGGATGTTCTCGCTTGCCTCCAGGCACAATGAGGCGAGGAGCGGGTCAGCACTGTCCGGGACGCGGTCGATTCGGTGGCGCTGTTGCTGATATCCGGCGCCGCGTTCGCCAGCCCTTGGTGATGGCCTCTTGCCGGCCATCGGTGTAGGCAGTGGCCGACGATGCGGTTCGGGCAGGGGGGCTGATTCCGGGCGCCAAGCGCTTGGGCGAGGAAGAGCTTCGTGATCCTGCGCCAGCTCAGTCGCTTGCAGAGACCTACTCTCGTCTGCTGGCGGCGCTAAGGCTTCTTCTAGGGCCAGCTCAAGTGCTCGCCAGTGTGGGCCATCGGAGAGAAAGTTGCCTTTGATTGTTATTGGCCCAACAGATGCGCGTGCGGTGTGCACGACCGCCAAACGTCCTGCGTTCTTGCGAATGCTGATCCCATCTCTGAGCCGGAGCAGGTTGAGCGGGGGTTCCAGGCACTGTGGGAGGTGGTCTCGGACTGCGCTACCGAGGGGAGTGGAGGCTGCTTCCGCCGTAGCCGACTCCAAGTCGCTTCCCGGCCGTCTTTTCTCCTCAGCGAGCCGCTGGAGCCGCGCTACGACGAGCTCGCGCTCCGGAGCAGAACCTGCTAGCAGGCTTATGTGATCCTCGCCTGGTTGCACGCGCAGGCGCCTTGCGTGTTGTTTCTCGATCCTGCTGGGGAAGAGAAGTCGTGATTCGAGTGACAAGAAGTGGATGTCGGCGCCGGGGGCATCGAGGCAGAGACCGTAACCCGGGACTCTCCGGAACGTGCTGACGAGGTCCTCTACGTGGGGCCGACGGTCAACCGTTGTTGCATCCAGTCCCGCTTGTGCGAGCAGAGAGAGGACCCGGCTGAGCGGATCGGGCGGCACCGGGCGTCCCGCGCGGCGCCCTCGGCCTTTTCGGGTTGCCATGAACCACCGTCTAACACGGCTCTCGGCTGACACAATTCGCTGGGTCGCCTGTGGGATGCTCAATCCCATGATCTGCCTCTCGCTCTCACCTGAGCGCCGTTGAGCGGAGCGTGGCGTGACGGCACCGAGCTTGAGACGGGCGCTGGGGCTTGCTCTGGGCGGCAGCGTAGGATGACCGCCGATGACTGAGCCGACGGCTGGCCTGAAGCGCGGGTACTACCTTCTCAACACTGATGGGGGATACGCATCGAGCGGGCGCCGCCGCTCCGGTGACCCATTGCCTGTCGCGGCGATCGGTGCGCTCTTGCAAACGCGCCGTCTGGTCACCGTGGCTCAGATCTCGAGGCCGATCGGTCCTGCCACCCACAACGTGGCGGAGTACCAGGCATTGATCGAGGGACTGAAGCTTGCGCGCGAGCACGGGATCGAGCACATCCGGGTCTTCATGGACTCCGAACTCGTGGTGGACCAAGTGAACGGTGTCTCCGCGGTGAAGGAGGCACGTCTCAGTGCGCTGCACGCAGACGTGAGCAGTCTCCGTGCTCTGTTCAAGAGCTTCCGCGTCAGCTGGGTGCCTCGGGAGATGAACGCCGAGGCAGACCGACTGGTGCGGGATGCTCTCGGCGCCCTTGGCTAGTCGGGAAATCACAGGGCGTCCGGGGCAACGCTTGGCTGCTCGTTGAAAATCTCCGCGCCGCCAGCCGGCCACGCGTTCTATCAGTCTGCGGCGGCGAGGCAGTGGGAGTTTGCTCGGTCAGGAACGAGTGGTTCGGGACACGCGTGCTTGCTCAAGGAGAGCCAGGCCTGCTCGCGTCACACCCTAGGGTCGCAGCTCACGAACGGACAGGGGATTACTACGGGCCTCACAGGCCAATCAGGAGGAGAGGGCCTCGCGGCCCTCTCCTCGGCTGCCCCCAGGGGTGGGCGCACGTAATACCCGCCCGTCGCCTAGCGCCTGGCGCGTGGCAACAGGACGCGTGGCGTCGCCCAGCCCTGCCGCATGAGGGCGCCTTTCGCCGCCGAGCTGCCCAGGCACGACGGGTTGATCGTGACGATGTACGCCTGCGGCGTGTCGCCGGTATCGGTGGCGTCGAGCGCGGTCGTCTCGCCCAGCGTTGTGCCGTGGTCGGGCGTGTACACGTAGCCCGAGTAGCGGGCGATCGGAATCGGGGTGCCGGCGAGGCAACCCGCGAATCCCGCGAGAATTCCAGTCTGCTTCTTGAGGCTGTTCGTCATCGATTGCAGCCCTCTGGCCTTCTTCTCGAGCGCCGCCACGCGCGTCTTGATGGAGCCCTCCTGCGCGGCGCCGCCCGTGGCGACGAACTGGGAGGCGCCGATCACGATCAGCGCGAGCGCAACCAGTGCCGTCAGCTTCTTCACTCCTACCTCCTTCGTTGTCGTTTCAAGCCCTGCGGCTCGGCCTCGAGATCCGCGTGCGGCCGAAACCCAGACCGTCCGTCGAGAACGCACACAGCTGCAGCAGCTCCCCGTCGAGCTCGAGCCCGGAGCCGACCACGTCGCCGCCGCGCAGGCGAACGTCCGTGCCGAGCCCTGCCGACGGGCCGCCGTTCCGCGGCGCCGATTCGATTTCTGCGAGGAAGTCGGTCAGCGCCTCGGTCTCCGCCCGCTTGCCGTCCAGTCGCTCGAGCGCGTCCAGCAGGTAGCCGTCGAGGAGCTTCGGGTACACGCGCGCGAACGTCGCCGGGCGCGAGAGGTAGTCGAGGCAGAGCCGTTCGGCCCCAAGCGCGAGCAGGGCCCCCGACTGGCCAGGCGCGAGCGGGAACGCCCGCCGCAGTGCAGCGAGCGCCCGCTCGCGCCCGCGGTAGATGTCGGCGGCAGCTCCGGTCGGCGAATCGATTCGGTGCCGGCCGGCCTTGGCCGCCACGTCCTCCCAGACTGCGGACTGCGCGACACCTCGCGCGAGCGGTGCAGCGCTCAAGTGCTCGGCCTTCCGCCTCCGCAGCTCGGGATAGGCGGCATGGGATGCGGCCGCGAAGCTCGCGCTCTGCGCGCGCCAGCGTCCCTCCTCGACGCAGGAGACCGGAATCAGCGTCTCGCTCTCCGGGGCGCACAGCACGGTCACGTTCAGAATCCGGTTCTGTTTTGCGCCGATCAGCTCCTCGCCGTCGTAGAGGAGCACCGGCTCCTCGAGCGGGTTGCGCGCGAGCAGCTCCGGCACCGAACCGGCCGCGTCGACCTCGGTGATGCGGAACCCGAGCGGCAGCGCCTCCTCGAGCGTCAGGTACTCGGCTCTTGGATCGCGGCGCGGGAACAGCGGTGCGATCACGACGCCGCGGTGCTCGGCCGGCTCGCCGAGCTGGATACTCTTCTCGATCACGTCGACTCCTTTCATCTGAGAGGGAGTCCACGATCGGGGCCCGGTCTCTTACACCCGAGAGGGGGATCGATGACGGGCCGTCGCGCGACGACTGAGTTCGACGTGAGCGCGGCTCCGCTGATCCGCCTTCGCAACCCGACTCGATGCTCGGTCTGCGGCACGCATCTCCCGCCTCGTTCCGAGGCGCGATGGGACAAGAGCGTTCGCGCGGCAACCTGCCGAGCCTGCGTCGAAGGGCGCGGCACACCCGGAGCCTCGGCCGCCCGTAAGAACCAGCGGCTTCGCGAGCGCCGTGAGCAACGCGCGCGAGATCGCTTCGGCCGCCTGGGCGGCGTCTACCTCGCGTTCACGGACGATCCGCAGACGACGAAGGCCTGGGAGATCGGCAGCCAGGGCGAGCGTGCGCTCGGTCGCTACCTGGAGACGCTCCACGACGGCGAGTCCATCATCGTCCTACACGATCGGCGCATACCCGGAACGCGTGCGAACGTCGATCACATCGCGATCGCTCCCACGGGCGTCCACGTGATCGACGCGAAGAACTACGCCGGCAAGGTCGAGCGGGTCGACGTCGGTAGGTTGCTCTCGACTGAGTGGCAGCTACGGGTCGGAGGCCGAGACTGCACGAAGTTCGTCGATGGGCTGCACAAGCAAGTCGCGGCCGTCCGGTCCTCGCTCGCCGGCGAGCTCGACGTCGAGGTTCACGCGGCAATGTGCTTCACGCGCGCGGAGTGGTCGCTTTTCGCGCGGCCGTTCGAGGTCGGCGGCGTCTGGATCGGGTGGGCCAAAGCGCTCGGCAAGCGGTTGCAGGCGCCCGGTCCGCTCGACGTCGCTGCGGTGCAGTTGGTCGCCGGACGCCTCGCGGCAGCACTCCCGTGCGCCTAGCGATGAGCCCGAGCGCCTGGGCCCACTCGTAAGATCGCCGCGTGCCTCAGGAGACTCTGTCCTCGATGCACGACGCCCGCGACGCGGAAGACCAGCGGCTGCTCGAGGAGGGGGAGCACAAGCTCCTCCTCGCCGGCTACTTGACGCCGGTTCGCGACCGATGCTTCTTCCGCCTCGGCAGCCGGGAGGCGGGCGACGAAGCGGCTCAGCGAGTCTTCCTTCGGCTCTGGAGCGAACTCAAGGCGGGCCGGACCTACTCGGCGCCCTTTCGGGTCGTGGTCTGGATGGTCACGGAGTGGACGCTCAAGGGCTACTCCTCCGGCCGAGCAGAGCTCGAGCTCCCCGACGTCTGGGATCCCGCCGCGCCCGATGCGTACGTCGGCTGGGAGGAGGACTTCGACCTGGCTGCTCTCTTCGCCGACCTCCCGCCGCGCCAGCGTCAGGTGCTCAACCTTCGCTACCGGCTCGGGCTGACCCCGGCGGAGATCGCGGAGCAGCTCGCGATCGAGCCGAATGCTGTGCACCAGGCCCTCCACAATGGCCACGCCAAGATCAAGGAGAAGCTCCGTGCCTGATCGCGTCTTCGAGCTCTTCGATGAGTACGCCGCCGCCTACGCGCGCGGCGAGAGGCCGAGCGCCGAGGAGTACCTCGACCGTGCGGGCCCAGATCGCGACCAGCTATCGGCGCTCCTGAGCGAGTACCTGCGACGCGCACCGGCGCAGCTAGCGACAGAGGACGACAAGCGCCTGTTGGGGCTGATGCTCGCGGAGGAGCCGCCCTTACTCCAGCTTCGGGTGGAGCGCGGTCTGAGGATCGACGACGTCGTTGGAGCTCTCATCGTGAAGCTCGGGCTCGACCAGGCGAAGAGAGCGAAGGTCAAGGGCTACTACCAACGGCTCGAGGGCGGTCTCTTGGACGCGGGTGGTCTCAGCCGGCGGCTAAGAGCTGCGCTGCGCGAGATCCTCGGAGGGGGCGCCGAGGACGCCCTCGGGTGGACGAGCCCGCGCCCTGCGGCTTCACCGACGTTCTTGCGCGAGGCCGAGTACCTGGAAAGCGCACCGCCGGCCGTAGCACCCGGGGCTGAAGAAGAAGACGAGATCGACCAACTCTTCACGGGCGGCGAGTGATCTGTTCGCCGAGAAGGATCGTGTGCCGTTGCGTGCTGGCAAGATCGGCGTAACAATCGGCGACGTGTCCGGGCCTGTCACCGATGTTCGGGCCGGGGCCTTGCACAGGCGCTATCAGCAGCGCTTCGGCGGGGAAGAGCTCCCGGTCCCCGTGGAAGCCATCGCCGAAGATCTCTGTGGACTAGTCGTCGAGGCGGATCCGCACCTCGACGTCTCCGGGATGCTGATCCCGCCGGAGCGGCGCATCTGCCTAAACGCAACTGAGCCGCCCGAGCGCCGGCGATTCACTCTGGCCCACGAGCTTGGGCACTGGACCTGTCAGGTCCTCGAGGGCATGCCCGCATCTCACTACTGCCGCGCGGAGGAGGTCGGGCTCGACCCGAGAGCGAAGGCGATCGAGCGCGAGGCGAACGTCTTCGCAGCTGAGCTGCTGATGCCAGAGGTAATGGTGCGTGAGCGCTTCGCAGGGTCCATCAGTGTGTGCGCAGAGGCGTTCGGCGTCAGCGAGGAAGCGATGCACTGGCGGCTCTACAATTTCGGGCTGGTCGATGGCCGGCCCTGACGACCGCGGCCTTCGCGTCGAGCACGCTCGGACGGATGCTCAAGGGGTCGTGATCAAGACGAACGGTCGAGGGCCGGCAGCAACGTGCACCGTCGAATTCGAGCACGGCAGGGAAGTCGTGCCGAAGGCACTTCTTCGGCCGCTCTGGGAGCCGTTCGGGCTGCTGCGCGATTCGTGCATCGTCAACCCGTACTGGCGGTGGCTTCAACGTGAGCGCTTGCGGCTGCTCGACGCGTATCGGAATGACATGGCGCTCGGACTCTCGAACTCGCGAGTCGACCCTCAGCTCCACCAAGTCTCAGTTGCGCTCCGCGCCCTCGAGAAGTCGCAGCCACGGCTGATCCTCGCGGACGAGGTCGGTCTCGGGAAGACGATCGAGGCCGGTCTGATTCTCAAGGAGCTCCGGGCGCGGATGGGCTCTGAGCTCGGGCGCGTCCTCGTCGTCGTGCCGGCCAGCCTCGTCAGCCAGTGGCGGTATGAGCTCCAATCGAAGTTCAACGAGCGCTTCGTCTTCGTAGATGGGGCTGAGATCCGACGGATTCGATCCGACTATCCGCAGAGCAATCCTTGGGCCGTCGAGCCAAACGTGATCTGCTCGTTGCAGCTCGCGCGTCTTGACCCCCACGCCGAAGACATCGCCGCCGCACCTTGGGACCTCGTGATCGTTGACGAGGCTCATCACGCTCGCCGCACCCTCGCCTAGAGACAAATGCCGTCACTACTCGATTTCGTCAAGCGACTGCTGCAAGGACCCACCGACACCGCTTACGGGTCGGATGCGGAAGTGGTGGGGTCGGAGAAGGCCACGGCCTTGCCCCCACAGACCACAACTCCGGCTGACGCCAGAGAGGCGTTGGCCTCTGTGCCGCTGGCTCCGGCGATCGACCTCGACGCGCTCCTCCGCCGGATGCCGAGGCTCGATCGCGTGCGGTCAAGGAGGAGCGAAGATCCGGAATCACGTGCGAACGATGGCTATCAGTTGCTCGACGCCATGCGAGACCAGGTCGGCGGGATGCTGCTTCTGACTGCTACTCCAATGCAGCTTCACGAGTTCGAGCTCTACTCGATGGTCGAGCTTGTGGAGCCAGGTCTTTTCAACGGTTACGGCGACTTCTCCGCAGCTCGAGAGGAGATCGCGGCGATCAATCGAGTCGTCACCGCGCTTCGTTCTGAGAAGCCCAAGAAGGATGAAATCGAGGAGGCCCGCGAGTTGCTGGAACGCTACGCGGCGCCGCGAGAGCTGACGGCAGCGCTCAATGGGCGGCGAAACGAGCACCTTGCTGCGGCCGAGTGGCTGTCTCGCTGCCATCGACTTGCCCAGGCACTCGTCCGCAACCGGAAGGTAGAGATTGGCGGCTTCACGTCCCGGATCGCGCATCGGATCGAGGTCGAGCCCAGCCAGGCCGAGCTAAAGCTTCAGGCGGACCTCCTCGACTACATCCGCGACCGCTATGCATCGGTGTCCGAAAAGAAGCGAACTGCAGTCGGCCTTGTCCTCGTGGTCTTCCAGAAGATGCTCTGCAGCTCGTCTCAAGCGCTGGCAGGAGCGCTCGAATCACGCCGTGCTCGTCTTGAGAACGAGCTCGAAGCGGAGACGGCGATCCCTTCGTCCGACGATCCCGACCTGATCGAGGAAGAACACCGGCTTCACGCTCTGCCGGCGGAGGACATCGCAGAAGAGGTCGAAACGCTCGGAGGCCTTGCCCGCCGGGCGCGGCGGATTCACGACGCGAAGCTCGTTGCCGTGGAACAGCTGGTCGACCGCATCCTCGAGCGTGATCCCAACGAAAAGGTGCTCATCTTCAGCCAGTTTCTCCAGTCGATCGAGATGATCCGCGCCCGACTAGCGGCGCGCTACTCGGTGCGCGTCTTCCACGGCCGCATGTCACGAGACGAGAAGGACGCGGCGCACGAGGCGTTCCGGCGTAGCGCCCAAGTGCTGATCTCGTCCGAGGCGGGTGGCGAGGGTCGCAACTTTCAGTTCTGCCACATCGTCGTCAATTACGACCTTCCCTGGAACCCGATGAGGATTGAGCAGCGCATCGGCCGCATAGACCGCGTCGGGCAGAAGCGTGACGTTGAGATCTACAACTTCGCCGTCCGCGGGATGCTGGACGAGCGCATCCTGAACGTTCTCGAACACCGCATCCAAGTCTTTACGGAGACCGTGGGCGCGCTCGATCCGATCCTCGAGTCGTTCGAGGACGAAGTGGGCCGCATCGCTCTCGGCGAGAAAGGTGACGCCGGTGCAGCGTTCGCTCGTCTCGATGCCAACCTCGAAGACGAGATCCGTAAGTCGAGGGAGCTCGAGGAACTCCGTCGCGACTTCGTTCTCGACTGGCGGAGCTTCAGAAAGGACGAGGCGTTGAAGCTCCGGGATCAGAAGCCGCGCGCCACACGTGAGGATCTCGAGCAGTTCTGCTGCGCCGCTATCGGAAGGTTCCCGGTCGGCGGAGTCGAGCCACATGGCGAAGGCGGTCTGTTCATCGATGTGCCAGGGATTCTGCAAGACCGTCGAAAGGAGGTCTATGAGGACTACCGTGGCTCGTTCGACGTGCAGGAGGCGCTGCGTGACGAGCGGCTGCAGTTCTTCGCGATGGGTCACCCGCTGGTTGACGCGATCTTCGGCAATGTCGGCGATCCGTGGTGGCTCCCTATAGGTGCACTCGAATCACCGGACTGGACAAGCGAGGAGCCCGCGCTGCTAGTCGACTACCGCCTCGAGCTGTACGGGATTCGCGACTCCGGCTGTCTCATCTCGCACGTCGTCACCTCCAACGGGATCGACCCGCCGGTTGAGGTCATTCAGCCGACAGAGTCGATGCTCGAGGTCGAGTTGCCGACCCTGCCCGCGGAACTCCTGGAACGTTTCAAAGAGATGAGCGAGAAGGAGGCGAGGCGAGAAGCTGTCACCCGCTTCGAGGAGTACAAAGCGGAACATGCCGGGTTAGTCGAGCAGGAAGTCGAGCGGCTGATGCGGATGTTCGACTCACGTCGCGGGCTCCTCGACGACCGCATTGCGCGGAACACGCGACAGATCGAGTACCTAGAGGAGTTCGGTACGGAACGGCAGAAGAGCATCCTTCCGGCACTTCGGGGGCAGATCGACGCAGATCAGACGCGTCTTGCGGAACTCGAGACTGAGCGGGAGGACCGTCTCGCCGCGCTGCACGCGAAGCTCCCCGAACACTACTTGCGCCTCCTTGGGGTTACGCTCATTGTCCGGCCTGGGAAGTTGGAGGAGATGGCTGTATGACGACGTTCGAGCAGGCAGTTGGAAGGCGGATCCAGCTCGACGGTCACTTCGTCCAGCCTGTCCTCGTTGAAGCAGCGGAGCCGTTCGATTCTCTGATCCTGTTGCGCGTGCGCACCGCAGAGGGCCAACTCCGTGAGGCGACCGTGCACCCCGACGAGCTGGTCGCTGCCTTGCAGACGGCCGCGCCAACTACCAAGCCCGCCATCTCGGCACACGACTTCTTCATGCTCGTGGAGTCGGCTCGTATCCGACTTGCGTTTGCGCACGATCCCCACTTCGCCGTGGCGCTGACTGGTATCCAGGTCCTGCCGCACCAGCTCGAGGCGGTCTACGAGCGAATGCTGCCCCAGGTGCTTCTCCGGTTCCTCTTGGCGGACGATCCGGGCGCGGGGAAGACGATCATGTCGGGGCTCTTGTTGAAGGAGCTGCGCCTGCGAGGGATCGTTGAGCGTGCCCTCGTGCTTTGCCCCGCGCCGCTCACGATCCAGTGGCAGGACGAGCTGGCCACCAAGTTCGACGAGAGCTTCGAGATTATGACTTCCGAACGAATCCGCGGCACGCTGACGTCGAATCCGTGGAGCGAGTACGCTCGGTGCATCGCGTCGATCGACCTCGCCAAGCGCGAGGACGTCCGCGAACGGTTGCTCGAGACGCAGTGGGACATGGTCGTCATCGACGAGGCACACAAGTGCTCGGCTCGCACGGACGGCAACAAGGTCTCGAAGACACAGCGTTACCAGCTCGCCGAGCGACTCTCGCGCAAGACCGACCGGTTGCTTCTCCTGACCGCGACACCACATCAGGGGAATGCGGATCAGTTCGAGCACTTCCTCCGACTCCTCGACGAGGATCAGTTCATCGACCTCAGCCGCGACCGTGAGGTCATTCAGCTCGAAGGGAACCCCTGGTACCTGCGACGGATGAAGGAAGACCTGCGCGACTTCGAGGGCAGGCGTCTCTTCACGGAGCGCCACGCAGTGACCCAGCCCTTCACGCTAAGTGACCCCGAGTACGAGCTGTACGACGAGGTCACTCACTACATCAACGAGTTCCTTCCGCGAGTGACCGGGAAGCGACGCACGCAGTTCGCCCTCGCGCGAATTGTCTTTCAGCGGCGCCTCGCGAGCTCGCTTGGCGCGATCACGAGCTCTCTCGTACGACGTCACAAGCGCTTCTCCGAGATGCTGACGGAGCTCGAGAGTCTTCCACCTTCCGAACGCGCCAAGAAGCTCGAGCAGTACCGGCTTGTTGACATCGACGTCGAGCAAGAGCTGGATGACGAGACGGAAGAGCAACAGGACGAGCTACTCGATGCGACCCTCGTTGCTGAGACCCTCGACCGGCTCCGCGAGGAAGTCGACGAGCTGGCTCGACTCGTTCAGCTAGCAAAGGACACCCTCGCGACAGGAAAGGAGGCGAAGCTTGAGGCACTCGAGAACTGCCTCAAGCGAGCCGAGTTCGCCGAGCTCAAGGACGGACGTGGAAAGTTGCTCATCTTCACCGAGCACCGCGACACGCTCGATCACCTTCTGAAGAAGCTCGACGAGTGGGGCTACACGACCACCCAGATCCACGGCGGGATGCGCCCGCAAGAGCGGCGACAACGTCAAGTCGAGTTTCAGCGCGACCAGGACAGTGGTGGTCGCCAGGTGTGCGTCGCGACGGAGGCTGCGGGAGAAGGGATCAACCTTCAGTTCTGCCACCTGATGATCAATTACGACCTGCCGTGGAATCCCAATCGGCTCGAGCAGCGGATGGGGCGCATCCACCGCATCGGCCAGGACCGGGACGTCTACGTCTTCAACTTCGCGTCGACGAACACCGTCGAAGGCGCCATCCTTCAGCGCCTCCTCGAGAAGCTAGCCGACATCAAGGAGACGCTCGGTGATCGTGTCTTCGACGTCATTGGCGAACTGCTTAGGCTCAACGACATCAACCTCGAGGAACTGCTCCGCGAGGCCGCCTACAACCCGAAGGATAAGGACGCGTACGTCGATCAGATCGAGCGGCTCTCCGCTGAGCGCCTGAAGGAGTACGAGGACGCGACTGGCATCGCCCTGGCTAAGAGCAGCGTCGACCTAGCGCGCGTGCGCGGAGACGACTGGCGTTCCCAGGAGCGCCGTCTGATGCCCGAGTACGTCGAAGGATTCTTCCTCAGCGCGGCCGAGAAGACGGGCCTGGCCCTCGAGCGGCGCGCAGACGGCCTCTGGCGCGCCGACCACATTCCGCAGCTGTTTCGTTCGGACGAGCTTCGTGCGGTGACGCGGTTTGGGCGGCCAGAGACGCGCTATGGCAAATTCACATTCCGAAAGGAGATCGCGCGGCAAAGCCAGCACCTCGACAGCGTCCTTGTCTCGCCGGGCCACTCGCTCTTTGCTGCCGTCGACGAGGTCCTCAATCAGAAGATCGAGAAGGTCAAGGCCGGAACCGCTCGCTTCGTCGATCCCTTCTCGCCGCGCCCCTACCGGCTTCACTTCTACGACGTCGAGGTTGAGGGCGGCACGATCGACGGTCGCTACGAGCCGGCGAGCGGCGCCCTCGTCACTGTCGTCGAGGACGAGAGCGGCGAGCTAGGCCTCGGAGCGCCCGACATCCTGCACGACCTAACGCCGGCTGAGAAACCGGCAGACGTCGACGTAGACGAGGAGCGTGTCGACCATGTCCGCAAGTTCGTGATGGCGACCGTTCAGCACGAGATGACCGCGAGTGTTCGCGGTGAGCGCACTCGAGAGGTCGAGATCAGACGGAAGTACCTCGAGGAGTCCTTCACGATCACTATCCGAAAGGCGCGTGAGCGCTGGATGGGGTTTGCAGACCAGGTCGCCGAGGGGCGCGAAGAGCTGAAGCTCGTTCGGGACAACGCAATGCGTGAGGTACAGGCGCTCGAGCGGCGGCGCGACGACAAGTTGAGCGGCCTCGACAACCTCGCCGTCGTGTCAAGCGGCAAGGTGGAGTACCTGGGGACGGCGATCGTCGAGCCAACCGAGGCTGCAGGCCACGGCATGCAGCGCGACGACGAAGTCGAGGCGGCTGCGATGAAAGAGGCGATGCGCTACGAGCAGGAGCAGGGCTGGGAGCCGACTGACGTTTCGAACTTGTATGACGGGTCTGGCTTCGACATCAGGAGCGTTGGCCCGGCCGACGAGCACGGGCAGCGACCTGTGCGCAGGATCGAGGTCAAGGGTCGCGCTGGCGACGACCTTCCGGTTGAGCTGACGCCAAACGAGTGGGTACAGGCTGGGCGGCACCGCAAGACCTTCTGGCTCTACGTTGTCTGGAACGCGAAGACGGAGCCCCGGCTGCTGCGGGTGCAGAATCCGGTGGCATCGCTTCGCGGCGACGTCGAAGAGCTGCAGGTCGTGAATGGCTATCGCGTCTCCGCGGAGGCGATCGCAAGGGCGGCCGAGTGAGCGAGCGGCGGCTGATCGAGGAGTACCTCCCAGTCGCCGCCGTCAGCTACGAGGCCACGCGCGAGAAGCTGCTCCGTCGTCGCGACTACCACATCTCGATGCTCCACCTGTGGTGGGCGCGCCGACCACTCGCGGCTGCACGGGCGGCGGTGTACTCCGCGCTCGTGGCAGCGCCCGATGAAATCGATGCCGATTCGCTCGACTCCTTCTTTAAGGACCTTTGTGCCTGGGGCGGGCCACAGTCCGCCATTGAGAGGGCTCTGAGCGACGTGCTCGCTTCAAACCGCGGCGTGCCGCCGAAGGTGCTCGATATGTTCGCGGGCGGAGGAGCGATTCCACTGGAGGCGACAAGGCTCGGCTGCGACACGACAGCGCTCGAGCTCAACCCGGTCGCTCATCTGATCGAGCTATGCACGCTTCACTACCCGCAGCGTTTCGGCCCGAGTTTGGCCGAAGACGTTAGCCGATGGGGAGGCTGGCTGATCCAGCGGGCGCGAGAGGAGGTTGGAAGCCTCTATCCCGAGTATGAAAGTGGGGACGTTGTCCAAACAACGCTCGAGGAAATGGACGAGGCGAGCGGTCGCCGTGTCCCGATCGCATATCTGCGGACGCGGACAGTGCCCTGCCCCAACCCTAGCGAGCGTCCCCACACTGTGCCTCTGGTCCGGCAGACCTGGCTTGTGAGAAAGAAGGGTCGCTACGTTGCGCTTCGCATCGTGCCCGACCGCGAGGAGATGAGCCTCCGCTACGAGGTCGTTGAGGTTTCCACACCGGCCGAGTTCGGGTTCGATCCTAAAGCGTTTTCGAAACGCGGCTCTACGACGTGTCCACTCTGTGGCGCGGCGGTCTCGCTTGACCATATTAAGGGCGAGGCCAAGGCTGGACGCATGAGCGCCGAGTTGATGGCTGTAGCTCTTCTGCCGCCGCGAGGGCGGGGGAAATCCTACGTGGGTAGCCACTGTGGGGGTCAGCTGGAGCCCGACGAAGAGCGGGTCGCGCGGATGCTTGCCGACCTTGCTGACGACGAATTTGGTCCGCCTAACGAAACGATCGTCGCCGAGGATATGCGTGCGATCTTCACACCTCTCTATGGTCTGGCTCAGTTTGCCGATCTTTTCACGCGTCGACAGCTCGTCACGCTCCTTACGCTCTCTAGGTTCGCTCGGGAGGCGTACTCGGAAATGTTGGACGAGGGCATTCAACCTGATCGAGCGAAAGCGATCTCCACCTATCTTGGGATGCTTATCGACCGCATCGCATCCTTCGGCAGCACACTTTGTCGTTGGGATCCCGATTACGAAAAGACAATAAACACTTACGCTCGACAGGCGCTCCCAATGACATGGGATTTCTCCGAGGTTAATCCGTTTGGTGGCTCTTCAGGGGATCTAAGGGCGCACCTTCAGGGGATCGTCAAGGTCATCGAGTACTGCGCCGGGCAAGGCGAACCGGTTCGAGTCATACGTGGTTCGGCGACTACCTTGCCGTTCCCTGATGGCGAGTTTGACGCAATCGTCACTGACCCGCCGTATTACGACAACGTCCCTTACTCGAACCTTTCCGACTTCTTTTATGTCTGGCTCAAGCGAAGCATTGGTCACCTGCACCCCGAGCACCTCTCGTCCGAGCTGACGCCCAAGCGGAGCGAGATCATCGCCGCGCCCTATCGGGAGGGCGGATCGAAGGAGGAGGCAAAGGCAAGCTACGAGCGGCTGATGGCCGAGGCCTTCGGGGAAGCGCGGCGCGTGCTCAAGGATGGGGGCATCTTGGTCTGCGTCTACGCCCACCAGACGACGGCCGGCTGGTCAACGCTGATCGAGGCGGTCCGCAGCGCGGGGTTCGTCGTCGTCGAAGCGTGGCCGCTCGACACTGAGATGCCAGTACGAAGTCGGGCTCATGAGTCTGCGGCCCTTGCATCATCCATCTTCCTCGTTGCGCGTCCTCGGATCGAGGCACGCACCGGTGACTGGGCGCACGATGTGCGACCGGAGTTGCAGGAGATTGTGTCCAAGCGCGTCGGAGACTTGGCGGCGCTCGGAATCACGGGTACCGACCTTGTGATTGCTGCAATCGGCGCTGGCATGCGCGCGTACACGCGTTTTGGACGAGTCGAGAAGCCGAATGGCGAAGAGCTCCCACCTGACGAATACCTCAAAGAGGTCGAGCGCGAGGTGGCAGAGGCGGTCCTCGAGCGGATCTTCGGCACTGACCGAGGCGGTCTGGGCCGTGTTGATCAGGAGACCCAGTTCTACGTGATGGGTCGATTCGAGTTCGGTGACGCGCTTGCTCCCTGGGATGAGCTCAACACGCTGGCTCGCGGCACAGGTGTCGAGCTCCGCGAGCTCGCGAACGGTGGAGCGCCGCTCCTCTCCTTTGGAAGCAAGCGGAGCGAGGCCAAGCTGATCGACTTTCGCGACCGCGGAGGAGTGATCGAGCTCGGTCGTTCGACTATCGACCATCTCCACCGCGTTCTCTGGCTGGCCGAGAACGAACCGGGGAAGATCAAGGACTATTTCGAGGCCGCGAGGCCTGACTCCGACCGCCTTCGGCTCGTCGCACACGCACTGTCGCGACCGGGACTCGACTCGTCCGGTGAGCGTGGCGCGGAAGCAGACGCGTGTGAGCGGTTACTCGGGGTCTGGAAGCGACTCGTCGAAGACAACCTCTTCACAGCAGGGAGCGCATGAAGAACTGGGTCGATGTCGTCAAGCCGCATCAGGACATCCTCAGCGGCGATCTCGAGATGGCCGTGTTCGCAGCCGATCTTGGGTCGGTTGTCAGAGCGGACGGAGCTGTCCGAGAGGTCTACGGCGACCCGGTTGCCTTCTTCCGCGCGACCTATCTGACGTCAAGCATGAGCGCACTGCTCGCTGATGTGCTCGGGGCTCTAGCTGGTCACGGTGGCGATCGGGTGCTCCAGCTGCGAACGCCGTTCGGCGGCGGCAAGACGCACAGCCTTCTCGCTCTCTATCACCTCGCAACGGGTCGGGATCGTCTTGCAGGGCTCCCGGAACTCGCGGATTTTCCCGATCCCGGGCCCACACGGGTGGCCGTCCTTTCGGGCGTCGATCTGGATCCTTCGTCGCCGCGAGAGCACGGCGGCGTCACTGCTCGGACGATCTGGGGAGAGCTGGCGTGGCAGCTCGGGGGTGCAGATGCGTACCGACTCGTGGCGAAGCAAGACGAGCGTGGTCAGGCGCCAGGGAAGGACGTGTTAGCAGCGCTGTTCCCCGCGGACGAGCCGACTCTGCTCCTCCTCGACGAAGTCCTCGTCTACGTCGAGAAAGCGAAAGCGATCGAGCGCGGAGAGACCACGTTAGGTGCGCAAGTGCTCCTCTTCTTGCAGTCGCTGACCGAAATGGTTGGCGCGCACAAGCGGGCGGCGATGGTCTACTCGCTCCAGAAGAGCGTGCTCGAGGCGGCGGGCGATGAGTCGCTGCTGCTCGCACTCGACCATCTTGTTGCGCGGGTCGATGCGAAACGCGAGCCGGTCTCGGGCGACGAGGTAATGCGTGTCGTGCAGCGACGTTTGTTCTCTGATCTGGGCTCCGACGAGGATCAGCGGGAGATCGCGCGCGGCTACGCGGAACTCTACGGACGTTATCGTCGCCAGCTCGCAGACACGGATGAGCAGCGCCGTGACGCCGATCTCGAGGCGGAGCGCTTTGGGGAGCGAATTCTGGCGAGCTACCCATTTCATCCCGCGCTGCTCGACTTGATGCACCAGCGCTGGACGACGCTTCCGAGCTACCAGCGGACCCGCGGCGCACTGCAGTTTCTGGCGACAGTCGTGCATGCCCTCTGGCAGGGTGACTACGAGGCGCTGCCGCTGATCAGCCCGGGCGATGTCGTCTTCGAGGACGAGCAAGTTCGCGGCACCTTCTTCTCCCAGGTCGGCGACAGAGAGGGGTTCACGGGTGTCCTCGAGCGTGATTTGACCGGGGCGAACGCCGGGGTGAAGGAAATCGACCGACGTCTCGCCGGTGAGTCGCACCGTCTCCATCGCCTACGCGTCGGCTCGCGCGTGGCGTCAGCAACGATGCTCTACTCGTTCGGAGGCCGCACCGATGAGGAACGGGGTGTTCTGGAGAGCGAGCTCGTCGGTGCGCTGCTTGCCCCTGATCTGGATCGGAATCTACTTACCACGGCGCTCGCTGATCTACGCGAAGAGCTGCTCTTCCTCCATCACAGCGGGCGGCGCTACCGCTTCGACAAGACGCCGAACCTCAATCAACTTCTCGCGAACGAGGCAGATAAGTTCACGGCAGACGAGGTCACGGATGCGGTGCGGAAAGAGCTCGAGCGGCGGATAGGCGTCTCGACCGACGCTCTTCTCTGGCCCAAGGACGGCGCGCAGATCCCCGATCGGGAGCCGGTCTTCCGAGTCGCGTATCTCGATCCGTCCTGGACGCTGCTGGGTCCGGACGAGCGTGAGCTCCACCTCCGAGAGTTGTTCGAGAAGCGTGGCGCCGGCGGCTCTCCGCGGGCGTATCGCAATGCGATCGCATTTGCGCTTCCGAGCACGGATGCTTTGGAACACGCGCGACAGGCGGCCCGGAGGTCGCTCGCCGTGCAGTCGCTGACGAAGCAAGCGAAGTCGCTGAACATCGGAGACGAGCAGCTTGCCGAATTGAAAGAACGGGGCGAGGCAGCCGCTCGCGACCTAGGAGCGACGCTTGATAAGGCGTACGAACTGGTGCTGCTACCGGTCGCGCGCGAGGGCCTCGAGGCACCGTACGCATTCGAGGAGATTGATCTGAGCGCTCGCTTAGGACTTGGCCGGTTGCTCCATGACCGCGTCGTCGAAGGGCTGACCAACTACCTCTTCGACGTCATCACGCCCGAGAAGCTGTCTGGCCTAATGGCGCTTGGCGAAGGAGAGGACCAGCGCCGGGTCATGCCGTGCCAAGAGGTTGTCGACGCGGCCTTCAGCTACCTGCAGTTTCCGAAGCTGCGTTCGGCTGTCGCAATCCGAGACGCCGTCGCTCAAGGAGTCACCCGGGGTGTGTTCGGCTACGCCGCGATGGCTCAACAAGAGAACGGAGGGATTCGAGCGCGCCCTGACCTCGTCCGTGTCGGTCGTCCGACGGGGTCAGAAGAGATCGATCTCGGCACGGGTGGGTTCCTTCTCGCACCCGCCTACGCGCGCACGCTGACGGACACAGAGACTGAAGGTGATGGTGGAGGCGAAGAGGTTGGAGCTGGGGGCGAGCTCGGCGGCGGAGACGAGGGCAGGGAGGGTACCTCTGCCGCTTCTGGCGCCCGGTTGAGCATCGAGCTACGCGCCGGGAAGACCGAGGTCTTCGACGCCCTGCGGATCTTGCCGGCGCTTGCCGACGAATCGGAGACGATGGACGTCTCGATCAGCATCGCAGCCAAGGCGAAGGGCGAGTACGACAGGACGTGGATCCGCAACGCAGTCCGAGAGCCACTCGACGAGGCGGGCATCGAGGGACGAGTGGAGATCCTTGACAGCGATGGCGAGAGCACTCCACATTAGGCACGGCGCCGAACTTAGGTGGTGAGCAGATGAGCCCACGAGTGAAGTCGGCTGGCGAGGTGTTCTACGGCGCTTGCGACTTGTTCGTGCAGCGCTGCCTGCGCGACCTAACCACGCTGTTCACTCCAGATCGCGAGATCTGGACGGAAGCTGTGACCTCAGAGTTGTACGAGGAATTCGTTCTCAACCCTGACGTGTCATCGGCCGACTTCATCGCGAAGTTGCGTGGCCAGCTCGACGGGGCGTCGGATGGCGCGGTTCAACTTGCGGCCGAGTTGGTCTACGTGCTCCTGCTCCCGCAAGAATTCGACCCAAACGCGCGACGAGCCCACGTCCAAGCCATCCTCGACCTGATGGCCAAGCCGGTTGCCCTGCCTGCTGAGCTCAGCGCCGCTCTCGACGGCTCCTTCGCGGACTACGGAGCCGCCCTAATGAGGCGCTTCGAGCAGTACAGCTTCCTCATCGAGTTCTCGCGCGCGTGGGTAGTGCTAGAGGTCGGCCGACGGACCGAACTACTAAGTGATCACACACTGTTCCGCGAGTTCATCGAGACGTTGCCGAAGAAGGGGGCGTCGTCGCAGCTTGAAGCGCTCCTCCACATCGTGTTCCCCGACGACTGCGAGCCGATTGTCTCGGTCGAGGTCAAACGCAAGATCGCGAAAGCCTTCTCGAGCTACGTTGAAGATTCAACGGCCGAACTCGACGTCCAGCTCGCCTCGATCCGTCGGGCGCTGCAGCCTGAGTATGGGGAGGACTTTCAGTTCTACGAGCCTGAGCTCAGGAGCAAGTGGGATGGAGGCGCGCCGCCCGAGGTTGGGGATGGAGCTTGGGCCGAATTTCTGCACTGGGCTGAGCGCCTTTACACCTACCCATCATTCGACAAGGAGGAGCGCGAGTACAAGCTGACGATCGCTGAGAACATGGACGCGGCCAAGACCGCTCTGGAAGACGATGCCAGTGACTGGCTGAGCAAGCTCCGACGCGCCTTCGGTCCGCCCAACAACCTCACCTCCTGGCGTGCACACAGCTCGTTTCTGGACTGGTGTGACTCCAACCGAGCTGAGGCCGGAGAGTTCCTGCGTGAGATCTGGTCGCAGGAGGCTCTGGACGCCAAGTCTGTCTCGAGGTTCGTGGCCGGATGGCCTTCTTCAGACAACTCCCCGGGCAATCGCTTAGCGATCCTGTCGGTTCTCTTCCTCGCGGTCGATCCCCTGGAATACCCACCGTTTCGCGTGACCCCCTTTGAGCATGCCGCTCGCTTGATCGAGATCTCTCCCCCGAGCCGTGAGCCGTATGAGCCCGGAGACGAACTCCGGCCCGAGGACGTTGCGAGCCTTCTTGGCGTACCGGGGCGACGCATTCGAGGCTATCTCCGAGATGCATTTCCGCGGGATCCGCAGCTGAAGGGCTCGCACTGGCCACCGTTGACACAGGAACAGCTCGATGCAGTCTTCGCGCGGTTCGGAACGCCATCCCGAGAGCTCGTCGATGATTCCGGTCGCCGCTACGTGGGGTTCCTCGACCTACTGGACGACTTCATGGTGCAGATGGGGGAGCGGGGAGTCCCGCTTCGAGATCGCCTCGACGCGCAAAGCCTGATGTGGTGGATCACGAGCGCCGATCCCCCGGAAGACTGGGAGGCGGAGGAGCGAGACGCCTTTCTCGCGTACCAGCGAGGCACTGCGGAGCCGCCACGGCCCAGCCCGGTTCCCTCAGGGGTCGCCATTCCCCCTGTCACGCAGAAATTCGCGCAGGAGATGTTCCTCACGAGGGACTGGCTCGGGGACATCGTCGACCTCCTGAACGAGAAGAGGCAGGTGATCTTCTACGGGCCTCCGGGCACAGGAAAGACATACGTTGCCCTACAGCTGGGAGAACACGTCGAGGCGGCCGGCGGCCAAGCGCGGCTCGTTCAGTTTCATCCGGCGTACAGCTACGAGGACTTCTTCGAGGGGTATCGGCCGATCGACTCGGACGGCGACGGTTCGGTGCGGTTCACACTCCGTAAAGGCCCGCTTCGTCGCCTCGCCGACGAAGCACATGAGAGCCCAGAGATTCCCTTCCTCCTGATCGTCGACGAGATCAACCGGGGCAACCTCGGAAAGGTGTTCGGCGAGCTCTACTTCCTGCTCGAGTATCGAGACTGGGCGATTCGGCTTCAGTACTCACCCGACGAAGAGTTCCGGCTCCCTGAGAACCTCTTCGTGATCGGCACGATGAACACTGCCGACCGCTCGATTGCGCTCGTCGACAGCGCGCTTCGTCGGCGCTTCTACTTTGTGCCCTTCATGCCGCGTGAGGAACCGATTCGGAGTGTTCTCCGCAAGTGGCTCGCGGAGAACGGCTACGACCCCGAACCCGCCCAACTGCTGGAGGCGCTGAACGCCGCTCTGCGCGATGCGCCCGGGATGGACGACGAGTTCGCGATTGGCCCTTCGTTCTTCATGACCCGCGGCCAGCCTGACGTCGAACGTATCTGGGAGCACGCAATCGCCCCTCTGCTGGGGGAGCGCTTCTATGGCGCGAAGCGTGCTGACGACATCGAGGAGGAGTTCGGGATCCAAGCGCTACGCGCGAGACTGCTGGGAGACACCGAAGACGAATCGGAAGGTGCGGACGCGGCCGAGATCGAGTCTGCTTCTGACAAGTGACCGTCGTTTACGAGCCGCTCGTCGCTTGGTCTCCGGAGGAGCGCGACCTTCCTGCCGATCACGCTCGAGCTCTGGCGGCGACGAAGGTCGTGCAAGTCCAGCCGACAGCAGAGGATCGCTGGCTTCTCGTCCCTGACTCCCGGGTCGGCGTCGTCGTGGGAGAGGGGTGGCAGATCAGCATCAAGCCAAGGTTGGCCGTGCCGAAGCTGATGTTCTTACTCGCGTTCTCCTTGCGCCCTGACGGCTGGAAGGACCTCGTTGCCGAAGTGGGCGACGAAGATGACTTCTTTGAGGCGATCGCCAGTGGCTTCGCCTATCACTCTGAGCAGGCGCTGCGACTGGGGGCACTGCACGGCTACATCACTCTCGACGCACGGGAGCCGGGTGTGCGAGGTCGCATCCGCTTCGGAGACCAGCTTGCGCGGCTGCCGGGCCTTCCGCTTCCGATTGAGCTTTCATACGACGAGTTCTCCCCCGACATCGCGGAAAACCAAATGCTTCGGGCAGCAGGCGAGCTGCTTGTCCGCCTACCGCGGATCCCTCCCAGGGCGAGGGCCAGACTCCGGTGGATGCGGGGCGTCCTGGAAGAAGTGGAGATCCCAACCTACACACGCCCCGTCGAAGCGCCGCCTTCCACGAGGCTGAACGAGCACTACTCGCCCGCCCTCGGGCTCGCGGAGCTCATTCTCAATGCGAGTTCCATCACTGCGGAGCACGGCCAGTCGGCGGCGACGGCATTCATCTTTGACATGAACGAGGTCTTCGAGAGCTTCTTGTACGCAGCACTACGCGAGGCGTTCCGCCAGTACGCCGGCGAGCTTCGTCGTCAGTGGGTCGATCACCTCGACGAAGAACGTGGTCTCCAGCTCAAGCCTGACATCACGTGGTGGCGCGGCGGCCGCGTGGTCGCGGTGATGGACGCGAAGTACAAGTCGCTCGTCGACCGGGCAACGATGCCGAATGCGGACGCTTACCAGATGCTCGCCTACTGCATCGGCCTCGGGCTGAGGCGGGGTTTCTTGGTGTACGCGAAGGACTCAGGCGAACGGGTTCGAGACTACGTCGTGAAGCGACATGGCTACGAGATCAGAGTTAGGTCCGTGGACGTTGAGAAGGAGCCCTCTGATCTGATCGCTGAGGTTGATGCGATAGCGGAAGAGGTCGCTCGCACGCGGCTATTGGCAGCTGCATAGGGCCACCCGATAGCGCGATGCAGCTTCGTGACGGGCAATTCCACTTCTCTCCGTCGGACATCAACGGATTTCTGGCATGCGAGCACCTCACTCGGCTCGAGCTTGCTGTCGCACGTGGTGATCGCAAGAAACCCGCCTTCGAGAATCCCGAAGCGGAACTGATAAAGCGCAAGGGCGACGAGCACGAGGCGGCGTATCTGGCGGCCCTACGAGAACGCGGTCTTCGTGTAGAGGAGATTGCGTTCGACTTCGATTGGGCGGAGGCGGCCGAGGCCACTGCAGTTGCGATTCGTGCCGGCATCGAGGTCATCTACCAAGGGTGTTTCGTCAGCGATGGCTGGCGTGGCTTCGCGGATTTCGTTGTCCGCCAGCCTGACGGAACGTACGAAGCGGTAGACACAAAGCTTGCGCAACATGCCAAGCCCTATCACGTCCTGCAGCTGTGCTTCTACACCGAGCAGATCGCGCGTCTGCAGGGCGTGGAACCGAAGCGAATGCACCTTGCGCTGGGAAGCGGCGAGAGCGAGAGCTTCCGGGTCGCCGACTTCGCGGCGTATCACCGCCGCGTGCGGCGCCGGTTCCTGGAGGCGGTTGCTACCGCGGCTGTTACTGAGCCGTATCCAGTCGAACACTGCGGTCTCTGCGAGTTCAGGCCGCTCTGCGAAGAGCATTGGGATGCCGTCGATCACCTCGTTCGTGTCGCGGGCATCCGCCGCAATCAAGTCAGCCGACTCGTTGCGGCAGGCATCGGCACACTCACCGAGCTCGCGACTGCGCCAGCGGGGACGAATGTCCCCAAGATTCCTGCCTCGGCGTTCGAGAGGCTGCGGGATCAGGCGGCTCTCCAGCATGAGCGACGGGAGTCAGGCCTGCTCCGCTATCACCTGCTCCCATCCGAGACAGAACGGGGACTTGCTCTTCTCCCTGCGCCGTCGTCCGGGGACCTCTTCCTAGATCTCGAAGGCGACCCGTTCTGGGAGTCCGATCGCAAGCTCGAGTACCTCTTTGGACTCCTTTGGCAGCAAGGCGAAGAGATCGAGTATCGGGCGTTCTGGGCGCATGACCCTGACGAAGAACGCCACGCCTTCGAGTCGGTCATCGGCTTCGTTCACGAGTGCCTCGCTCGCGATCCGCAACTCCACATCTATCACTACGCGAGCTACGAACCGTCTACGTTCAAGCGGCTCGCGGCCCAGTACGGCACATGTGAGGACGCCGTCGATGATCTGCTCCGGCGTGAAGTGTTGGTCGACCTTCTAACGGTGGTGAGACAGGGACTCCGTGCGGGGCTGTCGAGCTACTCGCTGAAGCAGTTCGAGGACTTCCTGCCGCTCGTTCGCAGCGCTCGCATCAAGGGCGGGGATGACGCGACGGTCGCCTACGAGGCATGGCGCGAAGGCGCTGACGACGAGTACCTCGCCGGAATCGAGGCCTACAACCGTGAGGACTGCCTCGCCACGCTCGAGCTCCGAGACTGGCTTGTCAGCCTCCGAGACCAGGCGGGAGTAACGGAGTGGCGTGAACCGCCTGAGGTTCGTGAGCCGAGTGAGGAAGGGCTCGAGGCGATCGAAGATCGCGAGCAGCTCAAACGCGATCTTCTCAACGGCGCTCGGGAGGGAGACGAGTACTGGCTTGCGGCGCAGCTCCTCGACTACCACCGGAGGGAGGACAAGCCCGTCTGGTGGGCGTACTTCAACCGACTGGAGATGACAGCCGCGGAGCTAGTCGAGGACTCCGATTCCATTGGCGAGCTCGAGCATCTCGGCGCCGAACCACTTCCGCCGCCGAAGCGGTCAATTGTTCACTCGTTCTCCTTCCCAGCACAGGAGCACAAGCTGTCGGCCGGTGATGAGGTGGTCGATCCCGTCACCGGCCTGAGCGCCGGCGTGATCCGATTGATCGACGACGAGCATGGCCGACTCGAGCTCGTGCGTGGCCCCGGCCTGACGGACGTGCCGCTTCCGCGGGCTGTGATTCCGGGTGGGCCCTGGGATAACAGAATTCAGCGGAAGGCTTTGGCGCGCCTAGCACGTTCGATCAGGGGGGACGAGTGCGCGTACCAGCCCCTCCGCGGAATACTCCGGCGGGATCTTCCAGAGATCCTCGGGCGCGGTGCGGAGATCCAAACGACCGATCTCGAGGCGTTGAAGCAACTCGTCAGCGGTCTCGCCGAGAGCCATCTATTCATCCAGGGTCCTCCGGGGTCTGGCAAGACCTGGACTGGGGCGCGACTGATCGCTCACCTACTCGGACAAGGGAAACGGATCGGCGTTGCCTCAACGAGCCACAAGGCGATTCACAACCTTCTCGATGAAGTCGAGGTCGTGGCGAGAGAGGGCCGTGTCCAGTTCTGGGGGCTCAAGAAGTCGACGGCCGGTAACGAGGAGTCGATCTACGAGAGCCGACACATCCAGAGTGCAGACGGAATCGCATCGTTTGCCGTCCCCGCTGTGAATCTCATCGCCGGCACGGCTTGGCTGTTTGCTCGCGAGGAGCTGGAAGACGCTCCGGTCGACTACCTGTTCGTCGACGAGGCGGGTCAGGTCTCACTCGCCGATGCGCTTGCCATGGGCACATGCGCGAAGAATCTGGTGTTCCTCGGCGATCCCCTGCAGCTCGCCCAAGTGACACAAGGAACGCACCCGCCTGGAACGGGAGCCTCCGTACTTGAGCACCTGCTCGGGGACGCCCAGACGATTCCGCCCGATAGCGGGATCTTCCTGGAGCGGACGTTCCGGATGCACCCGGACATCACTTCGTTTGTTTCGGAGATCGTCTATGAGGACCGTCTCCGCTCTGCCGACGAGTGCGCGCACCAGTCGACATCGTTCGGAACTGGGATCCGTTTCCTACCAGTCGACCACGAGAGCAACCGGCGTCGGTCGGTTGAGGAGGCCGACGTTGTTGCTGCGAAGGTCGCGGGAATGGTCGGCGCGGACTACGTCTCCGCTGGTGGTGCTTCTCGGCCTCTTGCCTACAGCGACTTCATGGTGGTGGCGCCCTACAACGAGCAAGTCCGGTGTCTACGAGAGGCTCTTCCTGCGGAAGTGCGCGTGGGCACGGTGGACAAGTTCCAGGGCCAGGAAGCGTCTGTTGTCTTCTTCTCGATGGCGACGTCGAGCGGAGCGGATGCGCCTCGGAACCTGGAGTTCCTCTTTTCGCGGAACCGACTCAACGTCGCCATCTCACGCGCGCGCTGTCTTGCGATCTTGGTCGCAAGTCCACGCTTGCTCGAGGCGCGCTGTCGAACGATTGAGCAGATGCGCCTGGTAAACGCGCTGTGTCGCCTCGTGGAGTATTCAGCAGAAGATCCCCAAGGCACCGCCGTGGTTCAGTGAGCCACGTTCATACTTGCGGCTCGCGTGATCAATCCGGGGGTACGGCGGAAGTGAGCGTCTCTTCTCCACTAGGCCCATCGTCCTCGGCGACGCCGAAACGCCGGTAGAGCTTGCGCAACGTGTCGCGCTTGGTGAGCCTGCAGGCGATGTTCTGGTTCGCGAACATCCCGGACTCCCAGTAGGCATCGCTCGGGTCGAGAGTCTTCAGCCAGTCGACAGCGACCAGGTATTCGCACTTGTCCGGATCATCGACATCGTGTGCCAGGTTCGCGTGAGGTCGCAGGTCGAGAATGGGCGTCCGTTTGCCGTCCACCTCGACCGTGAAGTCTCTCGCCGGCTGTACGGACTCGCTCACGGTGCCAACGCCCACGTAGCCGGTCTTCGGAATATGAACGAACACTCGATGGCCTGGTTCGAGCTGGTGCAGAGCCCGGAGGTACCGCGGGTCACCGCCGCCTGAGATGAAGCCGTACTCCCGCGCGTCCTCCCAGCTTCTGCTCGGACCGTCTCCGAACACGACGTAGAAGTCGCGGCCGTTCCAGGCAGGCCGCGTTCGTTTTGACCGCTTTCGTCTCGTCTCGCTCTCGGTCGGGTCGAGCAGCCACGTTCTTGCGATGTACTCGGCCTCGCCATCCTTGAAGTAGCGGAAGAAGAGCACGTTGATCGGGATCTCGAACTCGGAAAGGTACTCGACGATGCGCTCGGTGCTCGAGTCCAGCTCGGAAGCCACGATGACCAGGCGGTGGGTGTCGTTGATCGTCTCGGGAAGCTCGGCGTCGAAGCAGGCGCGGAAGGCCTCGGCGAATCCAGTGCCGTTCGAGGTGTGGGAGCTGTAGATCTCCTCGATCTCGTCGGCGCTGACCTTGCCGACCCACGATCCGTAGTCCAGCGCCTGTGCGACGACCTCACGCGGGGTCCGGTCCTTCTTGAGCTCGATCACGCAGAGAGCGCCCTCGCGGTCGATCGCGAGGATGTCGATTCTCTTCCCGTAGGCGGTGATGATCTGGCGACCGAGTACGAGCATGACGTCGAGCCCGAGGATGCTGATGTCGCGCTCGATCACGTCCTCGAGGCGCGCCTCGTTGTCCAGAGGCGATGACGTGACGCGGGTAACGCCGTTGTCGATGCGCCAGATTCCGATTTCGAGAGCCATGTGGGAGAACTGGAAGGAAGGGCCTCGTTCCAGGGCCGGTATCGCTTATCGGCTGTTGGGCGCTGGATAAGGAGACCCAGTTGCCATACGGTCATTTCAGAGACGGCTGATGCACCTTCTCTTTCTGGACGAGAGCGGCAAGCTCGACGACGGCAAGGGCCTGTTTGGGCTAGGCGGCGTGGTCGTCCGGGATAGCGACTGGCCGGCGCTGCGCGGACTCTGGCAGGGCGTGCTCCGGGAGCACGGCTGGCCGCTCGAGCGCGAGGTCAAGTGGCACGGCATCCGGAAGGGCGAGGTTCCGGACGCGCTCGCCGACGCCGTCTTCGACGTGCTCGCCTCGGCGCCGTTCACCTGTTACGTGACGGTGATGGACCTGACCGCCGGCCCCGAGGCGTTTCCAACCGACGAGTACAACTACTTTCGGAGCCCGGAGGACACGTACGCCACCGCGCTCATGTTCCTCGCCGAGCGGTTCGACCACCTGCTCCAGGGGTGCGACGACGTCGGCCTGATCGTCGTCGACAGCCGCTTCCGCGAGGGCGACCGCCGTCTGCGGCGCTTCTTCAGCGACCTGACCGAGGAAGGCACGCCCTACATGAAGCTCGATCGGATCGTCGAGGGGCTCTTTCTCGGCCCGAGCCACTACTCGATCGGACTGCAGTGCGCTGATCTCGTGGTCGCGAGCACACTCGCCGCCGAGCGAGGCGTCGGCCAGGGAAGCGGCTACTTCAAGAAGCTACGACCTCGCTTCGCGCTCCACCCCGCCACGGGAGAGCTCGCCGGGGTGGGCCTGAAGCGGTTCCCCGACTCGGAGCGGCGAGAACGGTCAGACACGCACCTCTTTTGAGTCAGCATCACTCGACAACGTGTCCTTGCGCTTCGATGTGCGCCGCAGTGCCGAGCGCGTGGCTGGGATTGTTAGTCCCACGCAGCAGTTTGGGTCCCAGCGACGGTTCAGTTCTTCGCCGAATCGCTTAGATTCTTCTGTGGCCGTCGATCAGGAACTTCTAAATGACGCGATGACCGCTCTTGGGGTCGAGGACATCCGCGAACTGCGTCCCGGCGGTCAGAAGTCCGTGCGTCTGGTGCGTCAAGGCGACACAGAGATGGTCATGAAGGTCATCGCACTCGAATCTGGTGCCCCGGACGCTCTGCGCCGGGCGCAGCGAGAGGTGGAGTTGCTTCAACGGATCAACAACGACCATGTGGTCAAGGTCGCCTCCGACCTGGTTGAACTCGACGATCCTCTTCGCGGAGTCGCATGGCTTGAGGAGTATCTAGACGGCGAAGACTTGAGCGATCAACTCAACGCCCGGTGGGCATGGGACCAGGCGCAGGAGATGGTGCGGCAAGTCGCAGATGGCTTGAGCTCATTGCATGGTGCCAAGGTCGTCCACCGCGACCTGAGCGCCAACAACGTCAGGTGCACTAATGGCGGCCGGTACGTGCTGATGGATCCCGGGTTCGCTCGACATACGCTCAGAAGCGGCCTGACGGTCGGGGGGCAACCGGGGACGCCTGGCTTTCTCAGTCCCGAGCACTTGGCGGCCTACTCCGGAGTGCCAACCCCAGCATCTGATGTCTTCTGTCTCGGAGTACTCGTGTATCTCGTCCTGACGAACGAATTACCGATCCCGTACAACGGAGATTTGTCCGACTACATCACCCGCCTCGCGCGAGTGGAAGTGGTTGACATCGAGATCTACAGGACCGATTTGCCGGCCGACGCCGTCTCGCTCATTCGACGGATGTTGCATCCGCAACCAGCGAGGCGGCCGAGAAACGGCAAGCGTCTCATCGAAGCACTGGAGGCGGTGCAGTGACGCTATGGGTAGAGGACACAGCGCGCAATAACCTCGCGGCGTGGACCATTGACGCCTACGGAGCGGGTCTTGTCACAGGGGCCGTACTCTCCCCGTTCTCAACGCCGCGCGTCTCGAACAACTACAAGCAGTCGGCGCAGCAGACGGCACAACGCCTCGCCGCGGAAGGGATCGACGTATGGCTCGATCCGGAGACTCATGCGCTGCAAATGCCTGCTGTGGGGGACTTCCGGTACTACGAGGGGTGGCCGATCTGGAGTGGTAGGCGCGGCGTCCTGGACGACACCGGAGACATGCGAGATCACGTCGAGCGCGTATTCGCGGAGCAGGACCGGTTAGGAGTCTCGCACCTCGCCCCGACGATTCTCCTCCATTCGCCGCAGAGTCAGGAAAGCCAACGCGCCCTTGAGTTGACACAGGTGGCCAACGAGATCGATCCTGCGGCACGTCTGGCAATCGCGGGCGACTCGGCCTTCTGGGCAAGCACGACTGGACTGAACGCCCACGTGGGGGCGGTCGCGCAAATGGAGCCACCCGGGTGGTTCTTGACGGTCGCCCGTCCGCTTACCCTCCTCCCCGTGCCCGCCGTGGCGGAGGAAGTCCATGGCCTGTGCCGCACAGCGCGGGCGCTGAGCGAGGATGGGGACGTTCACGTCTCGCATGGCGATCTGGCGGGGCTTCCTGCGATTGCTGCGGGCGGGACGACGCTCGGGACGGGATGGGATCCGCGTCAGCGGGTCTGCGCGTACGTCTCGTACGAGGCGCGTGGTGCTGGCGGAGATGGCGGGCAGTGGTTCCAGCAGGCCACGCTTGAAGGACTCCTGTCCCTTCTGGTTCGGAGCGAAGCGCTCACCCTCGAAGCGCAAGATGCGCCCCTGGCCACGCGGCTGCTACCCGGGGCCGTACCGCCTGGTCCGTCGGAGGCTTTCCAACACCACGCGGACGTTCTTGCCCGCGTGGTCCGGAACTTAGCTGCGAAGGGTCCTCGCGACGCGTTCGAGGACTTGACAGACCGTTATGACTCAGCCCGTACTGACTGGACGGCGTCAGCCGCGGCACTCGGCGTTCCGTCCCGCGCGAACAGTTGGCTCACCGCTCTGGCTGACGGTTTGACGCTCTACGGCCGGAGCGAGGGGTTCTAGTCAGAGAACGCCGCGATTACGTGCTCGGAGCCCCAGAGGCGTTGTGCGGCTGATCTTGTGGCGAGGCGTGGTCGGCGCACCCACTTCCCTGCAACCATTAAGCCGCCGCCATCACCTGAGACTCCTTCCACTACTCCCGCCAACGATCCGGGGCCGAGGGCAGGCATCACGATCACGTAGCCATCGCACCACGCGCTGTACGCTCGCGCTTGTCGGAGTGCCTTGCGCCAGTCCTTGACCTTTGTCTCGAGGGCATAGAGACGACCTACCGGGCGCAGGGCCGCAGGCCTGACGAATGACCTCGGGCCTGATCGCATCAATGCTTCCGACCGGATCAAGCCCGGCATCCTTCGGGAGACGGTCTCGACGGGCCATCCCACGCGACGCGCCAACGTCTCTACCGATCGGGGAGCCTTTGGCGCTGCGGCCGCGACCACACCGGCATCAACCTGGTTAAGCAACGGCGGAACGTCAAGAGCGAGACGATCTTCCAGTAGGTTCAGCGGTCCCACGACCGCGAGCACGTCAGGCACGCCGAATGGTCCGGCGCTTTCCAATATGACCCGAAGACCGCGATGAGCGCCTGGTAGTGACTGAGCGGCGGCGGTCGCATCGGTCAGCAGTCCAGCCTCATGGACTGGCTCGAACCTTCGACCGGCTCGTGGGCGGCCGGCGTGCACCAAGACCTCTCTGGCGGGCACGGCTGAACTCTCGCAGAGGTGAGACCCATACGAGACAGCGGTCTGACGTCTATGTCAGCATGAGCCATCTCCGTCGAAATCGGCCAGCCGAGTCGAGCATCGAGACTCGGCCAGCGCAAGTCGAACGCTGCGACTCAGGGTTGGTTTGTGATAGCCCGTTGTCCCCTGCCGTTACAGCCATCTGGCTCTTAAACTTGCCGAGGGGCCTTGAGCGGTTTTCCTGGCCGGGCCGACGGTTCGCTTCGTGCCCAGGCCAAGACATCCTCCTCTAGCCAAACTGGCCCCGCACGGAGCCTGGCGACAGGTTCCGGGAAGTCTGAGCGCGTTGTGTAGCGGGCCGCAGTTCGCTTGCTGACGCCGAGAACGTCGGCGACCTCCGCGAGTCCGACGAGCTTCAACTGCACGCCCGAACCGTATGACATCTCGCGGTCGGGTTGTCGCGTCGCTCATCGGTGACTATGAACAAGTCATTATAATGACATCAATAATGTCACGCGTCTTTGTGATGGGCCCTTAGACGTGCCTAGCCTGCAGGCCAGGCATTCGCGGCTTTGCGCTCTGGGTCGTGCCTGGACACCGTTCGATCGAGCCGCGGCAGGCTGCACGTGCCCCGAAGGGCCCATCTACTACGTTGTAGTCCGCGACGGCGAGCATGCGCACAAGGAGGTTGTGGGCCGAGATCGCCAGCAGGCTGAGCTGGCGCTTCTCCGTCTGGAGGACTCGGTCGAGGAGGGCGACTACCGGCCGCGCCCGAATATCGGGTTCTCGGACTGGGCTGACCGCTGGCTCGACTCGCTGGAACGCAAGCCCTCCACCGTCGGCTCCTATCGCTCAACGATCGTTCACGCTAAGGACCTCTTCAGAGGCACGCGTGTCCGCCGGATCGGTCCGGAGGACATCGGCCGTTTCAACATGATCCTCCGTGAACGAGGCTGCTCGGCTTCAACTCGGGCGAAGCACTTGCGCGTGTTGGGCGCCTGCCTCCAGGGCGCGGTTTTCTACCGATACGCAGACTCGAATCCAGTTCGGGAGCTGCCGCCGGCGCAGAAGCCTCGGCCGGAGCGGAAAGAGGCGGCGTACTTCGAGAACGACGAGCTACCTCGCCTCTTCTCTCACCTGCACGACGAGCCCTACCGGTCGCTGTGCCTGGTCGCGCTCAAGACAGGCATGCGGCAAGGGGAGCTTTTCGCGCTTCGCTGGTGCGACGTCGATCTCGAGCAGGCGGTTGTGCGCGTCCGCCGGAGCTACACGGGCGGCACGCTCGGGACGCCGAAGAACCGCGAGCGTCGTGACGTCGATCTGATCTCCGACGTAGTCGAACTGCTGACTCAACTGCGACGCGAGCGGGGGAGTGCAAGTGACGACAGCCTTGTCTTCCCCGGCCAAAACGACACTGGATTCCTGACGCCCTCAGTTGTCCTTCGGCGCCATCTCTACCCGGCGATGGCCAGCGCCGACATTCCACGGGTAGGGCCGACGCAGGAGAAGCGCACCTTCCACAGCTTTCGACACACGTTTGCCAAGCGCGCACTTGAGACCGGCGCCCAGATCACCTGGCTCTCCCGGCACCTCGGCCATTCCACACTCAAGGTGACGACGGACATCTACGGCCACTGGGAACGCGCGGAGCGAAAACTCCAGGCCGCCAAGATGGAGGGTGCCTTCCCGGTCTAAGGAAAGCCGTACTCCACCCGTACTCCAACATCCACCAAGACCTGGTCGGGCCAAGCCGAGAAAGTATCTATTTGCAGGAGTTTCTTCGATGGGCCGGGCTGGACTCGAACCAGCGACCTTGGGATTAAAAGTCCCCTGCTCTACCAGCTGAGCTACCGGCCCCGCGGACGAGAGTACCCCGACGACCTCGCCACGGAGCGACCAGGCGATGTCGAAGCTCTGGGAGAAGGGGGCTGCACCCGCGGCACTGCAAGGTCGACCGGCTGAGCGACGAGCACGGCCTTTGCCTGGTGGGCCGGCGCGCCATGGTCGCCGGTCATCGTCCCGCCACTCGTGCGGGCACGCATTCGCGAAAGGAGCGAGGAGGCGGGGCCACCTCGCTCGAGCGTCGCTTCGTAGAAGGGCTCAGCCTGCCGGAATCTCCGCCGGCGGCTGGACCCAGGGGTACGTCGTGTCGAGGAGCGATACCGCCGTCTTCGTCGCTACGGGCGCAGGGCTGATCGAGATCCGCGCGGGCGGCTGAACCCACGCGTTCGAGACCCCGACCGTGACCGCGCCCGGCTGCACCCACGGATACGCCGCGCCGGGCAGGTACGCCGACGCCGCGATCGCAGGCAGGACGAAGGCGAGCATCGCGACCGTCACGAATGCGACAAGAAGCTTCCGAACCGCGCGCACGGTACGCATGGCTCACCTCCTTGTCGCTGTCAATCTCTGCTCTTCGGGCTACTCCGGCATCGGTGGATGTACCGATCGGCGTGCCCGAAGGTACGGATCGCCGGACCTCCGCCGTGGGTCGGTCACGTCTGTGCGTCCTCTTCCGTCCGCGTGCCGACCCCGTCCTCCTGCCAGGAGAAGACGGGTCGTGCGATTCTCGGCTTCTCCTCCACGATCGGGCGCCAGCTCGCGAATGCATCGGAGAGCATCGGTCGGAACGGGTCCTCGGTCATGCCGTCGACGACGCCCTCCACCTCGTGCCCCTCGAAGACGAACACGACCTCTCCCGCGGAGAGGTAGACCGTGTGGCGCTCGAGGCCGCTCCCGGCGATCTCGAAGGGCGGCCCCTCTTCGATCAGCTTCCTGGCCTCGTCCTCGGTTCCGGGCCTCAGACGGGCGACGATTGCAAGCTGCTCCATGATTCCTCCCTCGTGGGCGGGCTCGCGGCCCGGGCGGTGGTCTGAACGGGAACGAGCAGGACAGGGACGTGGGCTCGGCCCAGTACCGCACGCACGATCGGCGCCCTGTCGGGGGCCAGGTCCTGTGCCCAGCCGAGGACGATGACGTCGACATCTTCCTGCTCGGCAACCAACGGCACGAGCTCGTCCGGGCGGCCGAGCCGCACCTCGAACCGGACCGAGTCGATTCCCCACGGGCAGTACCGGCGCAGAAACTCCTCGACCCGCGCTGGCTGCTCGTGCTGCGGCTGGTCCGTGAACGGTGGCAGCGACTCCTCCTGCATCACGTGCAGGACGACGAGATCGAGCTCCGCTGCCTGGGCCAGCTCGATGATCCCGCGCGGTGCGTGCCTGCCCCGCCCCTCGAGGGGGACGAGCACGCGCCGGAGCTCGTCGGGTCTCCGAGCGTCGGGCGGAACGACGAGCACGGGCTTGGTCACCGCAGTGGCCACTGCGAGAGCGGTGCTGCCGAGTGGCGCACGGTGGCGAAGGGGCGTACCGCGCGCCCCCAGGACGAGCGCGAGGACGCCCTCCGCCTCGGTGGCCTCGACGAGCGCATCGGTGACGGGGCCACGCGCGATGCGCAGGGAAACCTGCTCGGCCGCGGCGGCCGCGCGTGGCGTGCGGTCGCCGTCTTCGCGAACGTGCAGTGCCTCGACCTCCCCGTCGAGCATCCTGCCGAGCGCGAGGCCCGCGAGCAGGACCGGCCGGGCGGCCATGCTCGTGTCGAGTGCGGCGATGACGTTTCTCATCTGAACACCACCTCCCAGTGGTTCTCGCGGCGCTCGAGGTCGAGCTCCGGCGCAGCGTCGAGCTCGACACCGCCGCGATCGATGCGGAGTCGAAGTGGCGAGCCCCGAAAGCGCAGACGAAGCTCGATCGCTCCCCAGTCCGGCGGTAGACGGGGATCGATGACGAGCGCGTCTTCGCGAGGCCTCACTCCGGCGAAGCCGAAGACGAGCGCCTGCCACACGCCACCCATCGTTGCGAGATGCACGCCGCTGGCCGTGCTGCGGGTCAGATCGTCCAGGTCGACGCGCGTCGCGATCCGGAGTGCCTCGAGCGCCTCGCGGAAGCGGCCGGCGCGGGCGAGGAGCGAGGCGTGCACCGGGGGCGAGAGGGAGCTGCCGTGCGCCGTCCGCGGCTCGTAGAAGTCGAGGTTGGGCAGCAGAGAGCCGGGTGCGACCTCGTCCGGGACGAGGTGATGGAGCATGAGCACGTCGGCCTGCTTCAGCACCTGCGCCGCGGCGGTTCGCTCGAGTCCGAGCAACAGGTCGGCCGCGATCGGCCGCCTCGGCGCGATGTCGGCGATGACCAGGGGCTCGAGGCGCGAGAAGCCGGCGAACTGCTCGTAGAGGCCGCTCATCGGGTCGTAGCCGTCGACGAGAGCGTCGGCCACGCGCAGCCATTCGGCCCGCTCGGTCTCGTCCTCTCCGTCGAGCCGGGCCGCAGCGCGCAGGTTCCAACGCGCCATGACGTTGGTGAAGGCGTTGTCGTCGACGGGCTCGTGGTACTCGTCGGGACCGATCACGCCGTACAGGTGGGCTCTTCCGTCCGAGAACCGGACGCGGGAGGCCCAGTAGCGGGCGGTCTCGGTCAGCAGCTCGCGTCCGGGGCCCGCCGCGAACTCCTCGTCCCCAGTCCAGTCTACGTAGCAGGACGCGGCCCAGGCGACGTCGGCCGTGATGTGCTCCTCCGCCTCGCCGGTTCGTATCGGGACGACGTCGCCCGTCGCCAGGCGCGCCTGGCTGGGAGTGACGTCCTCCCCGCTGCGGGCGGACTCCCACGGGAACCGCGCACCCGAGTGGCCCTCGCGCGCCGCGGCGGCGCGAGCGGCGTCGAGGCGACGGACCCGATACTCGAGCATGGCTCGGGCTGCAGGCGGATGTGTCGCGGCCAGGAAGGGCAGCACGAAGATGTCGCTGTCCCAGAAGACGTGTCCCTTGTAGGCGGGCCCGGAGAGGCCGCGGGCCCCGACCGCCGCCTCGCCCTCGTCAGCCACGGACCCGATCAGGTGAAAGAGCGCGAAGCGAACGGAGCGCTGGAGCGTCGGGTCGCCCTCGATGACCACGTCGGCCGTCTCCCACCGTTGCGCCCACGCCTGACGGTGCTCGGCGAGGAGGGCCTCGAAGCCCGCCTTCCGGGCGGCCCTCAGGGCGCGTCGCGCGGTGCGCTCGTCCGGTCCGTACGCCGCCAGCCGCTCGAGCCTATGATCGCCGCGAGTGTCCGAGACCGCGAGGGTGATCCCCGATTCCTGCTCGACTCGCTCTCCCGAGGCTGGGAGCCGGCGCGCGTCGCCCTTCACCCGCAGAGCGACCGTGCCCGGGCGTCGGAGCGAGGAGAGCTGGAGCGCCGTGAGCGGTCCGTCGTGACGGAGTAGGGCTCGGCGAAGGTCGAGCTGCCTGCGCAGCACAGGTGTCTCGGGGAGTCGGCCTGGCAGCCTCGTCCAGTCGGGGGCATGCGCCAGCTCGGATTCGGCACCGTCGCCCGAGTAGTAATCCGCCATCAGCACCCCCGGCTCGGCGGCAGGATGGGCGAGCAGCGGTGCGCCGCGAGTTCCGATCCGGCCGTCTCCGAGCGTGAGCATGGACTCGTGCACGCGCTCGAGCGGAGGGTCGATTCCCTCGATCTCGAACGTCCAGGCAGGGTCGGCGTCCACCTCGGGCACGTCGCTCCGGCTCCGCCGCTCGAGCTGATCGGCGAGCAGCCGGAGAAAGCGCTCCGGGCCGCCGCCGAGAGCCGTCACTCCGGCCGGGACTCCGGTCGGCTCGGCGCCGACCGAGACGGCGGTTGCCCTCGCCGCCTCGGAGACGAGCAACAGCGAGTCGCTGCCCGGAAGACCTCCGAGCGTCCCGAACTCATCGCCGGCCACGAGGACGAGCCCGGCACCGGTTCCCGCTCGCGCAAGCTCGCCGAAGAGCCAGCGCGCCGAGTCCGCCTTGTCGGTCAGGCCGATCTCCACGTGCTTGGCGTCGCTCGTCACCCGCGCGTGCGGCAGGCCGGACTCCCGAGCGGCCTGCTCCCCGAGCTCGACCGCCTCGCTCAGCCCGTTCAGGCCGACGCCCCGCAGCCGTTCCTCGACCGCCTGCAGGAGCTCCGAGATGCGAGCCTTGGGCGGGTCGGACCAGTCGGGCTCCGGGATCAGGTCGATCTTGCGCCGGTTGAGCCGCTCGGAGACGACCTCCGTCGTCAACCCTCGTTCCGCCAGCGTTCGCACAGTCGCGGCGGCGGCCGCATCGAGGGCGGAGTCCTCCTCGGCGGTCGCCTCTCGCCGCTGCACCAGCTCGAGGCCGCTCGTCGCATCGGCCCGGTAGACCTCCGAGCCTCGATTCACGCACAGGAACAGGCGACCCGGTCCGGCCGGTCTCGCCCCGAGCTGCCCGTCGACGTTCCCGACATGCGTGCCGGTCACCACACCGAGGTCGAAGCCCAGGGCACAGAGCTCCGTCGCCAGCTCGCGGAGCGCACCTGCGTCGGCGCTACGGTCGGGGACGGCGGTCCCGTCCCAGTCGAAGACCACCGCCTCGAAGCGCCGGTCGAGCGCGGCAGGCAGAAGTCGAGTGCGTTTCGGCTGAACGGCCATGGTCATCGCCACCGCGAAGCCCTTCACATATACACCCGACGGCGCGCGGCGCCCATCGGACCGGGCGCTGATCGCCGCTGGGGGAAAGTACCGACCCTCCCTGCGAGCCGCGCGTCGGCGTCAGCCCTCTTCACCGACCCGGCCGACGGCTACTGCCTGTGGGCTCGGATCGGGGCGCCCGGACACCGCGAGCGGGACGAGCCGGAAGCGGTCGACGTCGACAAGCCCGCGGTCCGTGATCTTCAAGGACGGAACGACGGAGAGAGAAAGGAACGACAGGAGCTGGAACGGGGCAGGGATCGTGACCCCCAGCGCCCGAACCGCGGTGGTGAGCTCACTCGACGCCTCGAGCACGTCGGCAAGCGGTCGGTCCGAGAGCAGGCCCGCGACCGGTAGCGGCAGCTCGGCCCGAACGCGTTGCTCGTCGGCGACGACGATCCCGCCGCCGAGCTCGTGAAGCCTGCCGACGACGCGAGCCATCGCCTCGTCGTCGACGCCGACCACGACGACGTTGTGGGCATCGTGGGCCAGGGACGTGCCGAAGGCTCCGCGCCGCAGCCCGAAGCCGCGTACGAACCCGAGACCGACCCGACCCGTCTCGAGGTGACGCTCGAGCACGGCGATCTTCGCGAGGTCGCGCTCCGGGTCGGCAACCGCTCGGCCGTCGTCGACCGCCGGTTCTTCGACGAGCGAGGCGGTCACGATCTGATCGGGGATCAGCCCAATCACGCGCGCGGCGCCGTACGTCCACGGGATCTGGAAGTCGTCGGCGGCAACCGGCCCGAGGTGCACCGTCCGCCGCATCCACTCGGGCACCCGCAGCGGTGGGACGTCGACTACGGGCCGGCCGCGCTTGAGGACGAGGTCGGGGACGAAGGACTCCAGGTCGGGGAGCAGCAGCAGGTCGGCTTGATAGCCGGGCCCGAGCGCACCGTGGTGCGAGAGGCCGTGCCAGGTCGCGGGGTTGAGCGAGGCCATGACCAGCGCGTCCTCGGGCGGGCACCCCAGACCGACCGCGTCGCGCACCATCGAGTTGACGTGGCCCTCGCGCGCGATGTGCTCGGGCTCGCGGTCGTCGGTGCAGAACGCGATCCGATGCGGGCCGAACTCCCGCGCGAGGGGGATCAGGGCCTGCAGATCCCTCGCAGCCGACGCGTCCCTTATCAGGAGCCACATCCCGGCTCGGAGACGCTCTCGTCCCTCGGCGAGCGTCCGTGCCTCGTGGTCGGAGCCGATTCCGGCGGCCACGTAGGCGGCGAGGTCTTTCTCCGACAGCCCGGGAGCGTGACCGTCGACGTGCTCTGCCAGCGCGAGCTTGGCCAGCTCTGTAGGCGAGCCGCCGATCACCCCGGGGAAATCCATCATCTCCGCGAGGCCCAGCACCCGCGAGCGGTGGAGCAACCCCTCCAGGTCGCCGGGGGTCAGCGCGCGCCTGGGCGACTCGAACTCGGAGGCGGGCACGCACGACGACGCCATGAAGTACACGTCGAGCGGCAGGTCCTCGCAGGTGTCGAGCAGCCAGTGGACGCCGTCGGTGCCGAGCACGTTCGCGATCTCGTGCGGGTCGGCCACGACGGTGGTCGTTCCCAGCGGCAGCACGAGCCGCGCGAACTCGTCGACGAGCAGCTTCGAGGACTCGAGGTGCATGTGGGCGTCGACGAACCCCGGCACGACGTGGCTGCCGCCGGCGTCGAGGATCTCACGGCCCTCGTAGGCACCGAGACCGGCGACGAACCCGTCCACGATCGCCAGGTCTCCCTCGAGCCATTCGCGGGTGAATGCGCAGAAGACACGGCCGCCCCGGACGACGAGATCTGCGGGCTCATCGCCCCGGGCGACGGCCAGGCGCCTCGGCAGATCGGTTGTCGGCTTCACAGCACCTCCTTACGCGGCCGCCTCCTCCGAATACCCGCCCATCGTCAGCGCGAGCAGCGCCTTCGCCGTGTGTAGCCGGTTCTCGGCCTCGTCGAACACGATCGAGTGCGGTCCGTCGATCACCTCGTCGGTGACCTCGCGGCCCCGGTCCGCGGGCAGGCAGTGCATGTAGAGCACATCCGGGCTTGCGAGCGAGAGTCGACGCGCGTCGCAGATCCAGTCGCTGTGGGCGCCCGACTCCTCGAGCGCGGCCGACCCTTCCGTGAACGCCTCCAGCTTGCCCCAGGACTTCGGGTAGACGACGTCTGCGCCCTCGAACGCGTCGTCCATGCTCTCGGCGTACTCGATCGACCCAGCGCCCTCCTCCGCGGCGGCGACCGCCTTCTCCATCACCTCGGGCATGAGCTCGAAGCCCGGTGGGTGGGCGACGACGAGGTCGATGCCGTATCGAGGCAGGAGGGTCGCGAGCCCCTGCGGCACCGAGAGCGGCCGGGCGTACGAGGGGGCGTAGGCCCACGTGACCGCGACCTTCAGCCCGCGCAGATCGTCGCCGCGATGCTCACGCAAGGTCATCAGGTCGGCGAGGGTCTGCGTCGGGTGGTCGACGTCGCACTGCAGGTTGATCAGCGGGATCTCGGCCCAGCGCGCGATCTCGCGCATCCAGGCACTTCCCTCGTATGGGGCGAGGTCGTGGCGAATCGCGATTCCCTCGCCGTAGCGCGAGAGGATGATCCCGGTGTCCTTCGGGCTCTCGCCGTGCGCGACCTGGGTCTTCTCCGCGTCCAGGTAGATCGCGTGGCCGCCGAGCTGGGTCATGCCCGTCTCGAAGGCGTTGCGCGTCCGGGTCGACTTGTCGAGGAACAGCATGTAGAGCGTCTTGTCCGGGAGCAGCCTGTGCGGCTTCCCGGTCCTGCGTGCTTCCTTCAGCTCGGAAGCGACCGTGAGCGCCTCGTCGATCTCGTCGACCGACCAGTCGATCGTCTCGATGAAGTCGCGGCCGACGAGCGCCGTTCGATCCGTGGTCGTCTGCATCAGTGCCTCCCTTTCATCAGCTCCTGTTGCCCGAGCCCCATGCCGAGCAGCTCGGGGATCGGCTCCTGACCCGGGACGTCCGGGACCGGCGGCCGGCCGGACGTGCTCGCGGAAGCCCGAAGGCCGATCAGGTCGTCCGGCAGGACGGGCACCCGGTTCAGCGCCTGCCCGGCAGCCGCCCGAAGAGCGGAGACGATCGAGGCCGTGGCGGCGATCGTGGGCAGCTCGCCGATCCCCTTGACGCCGTACGGCGAGCCCGGCTCGGGCTGCTCGACGAACGTGGCCGTAACCCGGGGCGCGTCCAGCGAGGTCGGCACGAGGTAGTCGGTGAAGGACGGATTCCGCATCACGCCTGCCTCGAGCTGTACCTGTTCCATGAGCGCGAGCCCGAGCCCCATCGCGACGCCGCCCTCGACCTGGCCCTCCGCGGCGAGGGGATTGACGACTCGGCCCGCGTCGAGGGCCACCGCGACCTCGAGCACGCGTGCCGATCCGAGCTCGGGGTCGAGCTCAACGAGAGCGCGCTCGGCGACGAACCCGAGCATCACGTGGATGTCGCCCTGCCCATCCTCGTCGAAGCCCTCCGTGGGCCGGTGGTGGTACTCGGCCGTCTGCGAGATCGGCCCGTCGAGCATGCCGTCCCGCTCGTCCAGCTGGCGGCGGAGACCCCGGCAGGCCTCGAGCACGGCGCCGCCGGCCATCGTCGTCTGTCTCGAGGCCGACGACGAGCCCGCCGAGCCGACCTCCGTGTCGGGCGGGAGGACGACGACGTGCTCGACGTCGAGCTCGGTGCGGACAATCTGGGCGATCACGGTGTGGACGCCGTGGCCGGCGTCGACCGCCGCCGTGTGGACCTCGGCGACCGGGCCGCCGGGGCCGGGACGCAGCGTCACGGTCGCCTCGGCCGCGTCGTCGAAGCCCTCGCTGTAGCAGACGTTCTTGAAGCCGAGGGCAAAGCCGATCGCCTGGTTCGGTCCAGGTTCTGGAAGCGGAATCGCTCGGCAGGCGTCGATCACCTCGCGCACGGGTGCGCTTCCCGTCAGCACCTGGCCGGTCGGCAGCACCGAGCCCGTGCGCAGCGCGTTCTCCAGGCGGAGCTCGATCGGGTCGATCCCGAGCTTCGCCGCGAGCCCGTCGATCGCCGACTCGTGGGCGAAGCACACCTGAGGCGCGCCGAATCCGCGCATCGCGCCGGACGGCGGGTTGTTCGTGTAGACGACCGTCGCCTCGACGCGAACGTTCGGGATCTCGTAGGGGCCGGCGGCGAACGTCGCCGCGTTCGCGAGCACCGCGGGGGACGAGGAGGCGTAGGCGCCGCCGTCGAGCAGCAGACGCACGTCCGCCGCGACGATCCTTCCTGCACGCGTGGCGCCGTACCGGATCCAGATGCGCGACGGGTGCCGGTGGACGTGGCCGTGGAAGGACTCCTCGCGCGAGTACTCGCTCTTGACGGGCCTCCCGGTCGCGAGCGCGAGGAGGCAGGCGTGGATCTGCGTGTGGATGTCCTCCCTGGAGCCGAAGGCGCCCCCGATGCCGGCCAGCGTCAACCGCACGTTCTCCTCGGGCAGGTCCAGGCAGGGGGCGAGCTGCTGGCGGTCGAGGTGCAGCCACTGCGTGTTCGCGCAGACATGCACCCCGCCGTCCTCGGGGACGGCGAGCGCGGCCTCCAGCCCGAGGGCTGCCTGGTCCTGCATCGCGGTCTCGAAGTAGCCCTCCGCCCACACGTCCGCGTCGGCGGTCTCGGGATCGCCGTGGAGGATGTGGACGTGGCGGAGGACGTTGCCGAAGTCGTGGACCTGCGGCGCCCCCTCGCGGAGCGCGTCCTCCATGTCGGAGACGATCGGAAGCGGCTCGTACTCGACCTCGATCAGCTCGACGCCGCGCCGCGCCTGCTCGACCGTCTCCGCCCCGACGAGCGCGACCGGCTCCCCTGCGTAGCGGACGACGTCGGCGGCGAGCACGGGCTGGTCGCAGAACTCGAGCCCGAACGTCGTCCTCCCGGGGAGGTCCTCCGCCGTGAGGACGGCGGCGACGCCGGGGCTCCGTAGCGCCGCCGACGTGTCGATCGCGTGAATGCGCGCCGAGGCGTGGGGGCTCCGCAACGTGGCCGCGTGGAGCATCTCCTCGGCGTGGAGGTCCCCCGCGTACACGTAGGCGCCCCGGACCTTCGGCTCGCCGTCGATCCGCGTCGCGCTCTCGCCCACACGACCGGTGGGGACGCCGGCGGGTCCAGGGCGGCCGGACGCTATCCGGACCGCGTCGACCACCTTCTGGTAGCCGGTGCAGCGGCAGAGGTTGCCGGCCAGCGCCTCCCGGATCGCCTCGTCGCTCGGCGCGGGGTCGCGTTCCAGCAGGTCGGCGGCGGCGATCGCGATTCCCGGTGTGCAGAAGCCGCACTGCACTGCGCCTGTGTCCAGAAGCGCTTTCTGGACTCGCTGCTCGACGCCCTCGATCGTTCGGACCTCGCGCCCGTCGGCCTGGATGGCCGGGACGAGGCACGCGTTCACGAGCTCGCCGTCCAGCCAGACCGTGCAGGAGCCGCACTCGCCCTCCTCGCAGGCGTTCTTCGTTCCGGTGAGTCCAAGGCCGTCACGCAGGAGCGCGAGCAGGCTCCTCTCGGGGGGGAAGTCGAGCTCTCGCACCGAGCCGTCGACCGTCGGCCTGATCAGCATCCGTTCCTCCCTTCGAGCGCCCGCCTGGCCAGTACCTCGACCACGCGTCGGCGGTAGGCGGCCGAGGCGCGCACGTCATCGATCGGACGTGCCTCCTCTGCCGCGAGCCGTCCGAACTCGGCCGGATCGTGCATCTCGGCCGCGAACGTCTCGGCCCTGGTCGCTCGCAGGACGGTCGGGCCGACCGATCCGAGCGCGAGCCGCACGCCGCCCGTCTCGTCGTCGTACTGCAGGCAGATGCTCGCGATCGCGATCACCATCGCGTTTCGCACGCCGACTTTGACGAAGGAGCCCCGCCCGTCGACCGGGCGCCACTCGACGCCGACGATCAGCTCCTCGGGCGCGAGCGCCGTCCGCTTCGGCCCGATCAGGAAGTCGGCCAGCGCGACGCGGCGAGTGTGGTAGAGAGAGCAGGCGACGACCTGTGCGTCATAGGCGGCGAGCACGGGCAGGCTGTCGCCCGCGGGCGAGGCGGTTGCGAGGTTCCCGCCGAGGGTCGCGCGGTTCACGACCTGCACGGAGCCGACCGACCGGGCTGCCTGGACGAGCGGCGGGAAGTCCGTCAGCTCGCGCGCGATCCGCGCGAAGGTCATGCCCGCCCCGAGGAAGACGACCCCGTGGTCGCGCCGCCAGGTCGCGAGCTCGTCGACGCGGGAGAGATCAAGGAGCATCGGCGGTCTGACGCGGCGGGCGTTGAGCTCGACCATCAGGTCGGTTCCACCCGCGACGGGCACGGCGTCCGGCCAGTCGGCCTTGATCGCCAGCGCGTCGGCGAGCGTTCCCGGTTGAAACGTCTCGATCACGCCGTCACCAGCGCGAACGCGTCGAGCATCGCCACGACGTCGTCGCCGAGCGGATACAGCACCGGGCAGGTGCAACCGTGATCCACGTAGTCCTGCACCTTCGCCCGGCACTCGTCCGCCGTTCCGGCCGCGCAGAGCAGCTGCACCACGTCGTCGGGAACGAGCTCCATCGCGTGCTCGATCTGCTCCGGCGTCGCCGGCCACGTCAGCACGCGGCCGATCTCGTCCAGCAGCGACTCGTCGACTCCGCTCGCCTTGCCGATGTGCGGCTGTTGCCCGAGGTACTGCGTGACGAGCTCGCGCGCGTGGTCGAGTGCGAGCGACCGGTCCTCATCGAGCGAGCAGACGACGAGCTGCGGCCGGTCGATCTCCTCGAGAGAGCGCCCCGCCCGGGCAGCCCCCGTCTTGAGCGCCTCCATGGCTGCGACGTTGTAGTCCGGACCGACGAGGTAGTTGAGCAGGACGCCGTCGCCGATCTCGCCGGCGAGCTCCATCATCCGCATCGCCGTGGCACCGACGTAGATCGGAATGTCCTTCGGCGAGCGGTCGCCGTGCACGATGTCGATCTCGACGTCGTCGAGGTGCACGAACTCGCCGTGGTAGGTGACCCGCTCCATCGCGAGCAGGCGGCGAACGGCCTCGACCGTCTCCCGCATCGCCTGGAGCGTCCTGCGGCGGTCGATGCCCACCTTCGAGGCCAGCGGCTCCCACCAGGCTCCGATGCCCAGCCTGATCCGGCCGGGTGCGAGGTCGTCGAGGGTCGAGAACGTCGCGGCCAAGAGGCCGACGTTCCGCGTCCACGTGTTCACGACCCCCGAGCCGATGCCGATCCGCTCGGTCACGGCCGCGTAGGCGGCCATCGGCACCGTCGCCTCGCGGACGAGCCTGCTCTCGGCCTGCCAGACGGCCTCGAAGCCGCGCTCCTCGGCCAGGCGCGCGTACTCCATGCCGTCCCGAATCGGATGCTTGTCCTGGAGATAGAGGGCTACGCGACGGGTGCTGCTTGCCATCGTCGACCTCCTTTCGGCTCGCACTCGTGCGGCCCGACGTCGTCGAGCCGTCTCCAGAGGCGCTCGGCCTGCGAGCGCGCGCCGGCTGCAAGCTCCTGTGCGTCCAGTCGTGTCGGTTGCCTGTCGCGCACGACCCACTCGCCCGCGACCATCACGTCGCGCACTGATCGCGCCGAGAGCCCGAAGACCCAGTGCCCCGCGAGGCTGCTGTCCCGCACCGGAGCCGGCGCGGCGTAGTCGAGGACGACGAGGTCGGCGGGAGCGCCCGGCTCGAGCGTTCCGAGCAGCGGCTCCTCGAAGATCCGGCCGGCGAGCCGCGCCGAGGCCGCCAGCCGCTCGAGCGGCCAGTCAGCGCCCATATGGAGGTCGTCCTCGCGAAGACGGAAGTAGGCGGCGCGGCTCTCCTCGAACATGTCCGAGCCGATCCCGTCGGTTCCGAGCGCGAGGCGTGTTCCCATCGCCTCGACCCGCGCTCGACCGACGGCGTTATTCATGTTCGAGCGCGCGTTGTGCGCGATCGACGCCTCGGCGGCGAGCACGAGCCGAAGCTCCTCGTCGTCCAGATGCACGCCGTGCGCGAGCAGGGTGTGGTCGTCGAGCGCTCCGAGCGAAGCCAGGCGCGACACGGCGCCGGTGTCGATCCGATCCTCGGCCGCGTGGATGTGGAGCGGCCCGAGCGCCGCGCAGGCGGCCAGCGTGTCGTCGGACATCGTGAAGGCGGCATGCGCGCCGACCATGCCCCGCACGAGCGCCGACGGCTCGCGGCGCACACGCTCGAGGAAACGGCGGTTCTCGGCGATTCCCGCGTCGGCCCGCTCCGCCCCGTCACGGTCCGAGACCTCGTACGCGAGGACGGAGCGGATGCCCAGTGTCCGCAGGGCGGCCTCGATGACGTCGAGCGATCCGTCGATCGCGTTCGGAGAGGCGTGGTGGTCGACGAGCGTGGTCGTGCCGGAGAGCAGCGCCTCCAGCCCGCCCACGAGCGCCGAGGCACGGATCGCGTCCTCGTCGAGAGCCCGGTCGAGCCGCCACCAGACGCGTTGCAGGATCTGGAGGAAGTTGTCCGGCGGCTCCAAGGCGTACGGCATGCCGCGCGCGAGCGCCGAGTACAGATGGGTGTGGGCGCAGACGTTTCCGGGGACGACGAGACAGCCCGAGCAGTCGTGTCTCGCGCCGCGCCCGGTTGTCGCGATGCGGCCCTCCTCGACGAGCACGTCCGCCTCGACGATTCGCACCGGGTCGAGCGACGTGACGACGGTTGCGCCGGAGAGGATCATGCGGACTCCCGGTGACGCGAGACGAGATGCGGCACCGCCGCAAGGGCGGCGGGCGAGTCCTTCATCGGCAGGCGCGTTCGCCGGGTCCCGTCGAAGGCGTGGAGGGCCGCGGCCGTCGCGGCCGCGGTGGGCACGAGCGCCGCCTCGCCGACGCCCTTCGCGCCGAAGGGCCCGTCCGGCTGCGGCTCCTCGACGAGGATGCACTCGACGGGCGGCATGCCCGTCGGCGGGATGATGTGGAGCGACTTGAGCGTCGTGGTCACGGGGACGCCGCCCTCCACGACGAACTCCTCCGAGAGCGCCTGACCGAGGCCCATGTGGACGGCTCCCTCGATCTGACCTTCCACCAGCATCGGGTTGATCGCCCGGCCGACGTCGTGGGCGGCGATCACCTTCTCGATGCGCCCGTCGTCGTCGAGGATCACGACCTGCGTCGCCCAGCCGTACGCAAAGTGCGTGACCGGCTCTTCCGCCTCGAGGGTGGTCGTGCAGTCGACCGTCGCCTCGCCGTGGAACTCCTGGCCGGCGAGCGTCTCGAGTGCCCCGCCGTTCAGCGCGGCGTTCAGCTTGCGGGCGGCGTCGAGCACGGCGAGACCGCCCAGCACCGTCGAACGGGACGCCGTCGTCTCGCCCGTGTCGAGCTCCTGCCAGGTGTCGACGACGACCCGGACTCGCTCGGGCGGGAGGTGGAGCTCCTCGCAGGCCATCTGCCGCAGGACGGTGTGCACGCCCTGCCCCATCTCGGTCCAGGAGTGATAGAGCGTTACCGTCCCGTCGGCATCCGGCTGCAGAATGGCGCGGCCGTGCTCGGCCATGCCGTTGCCGATGCCGGTGTTCTTGACCCCGCAGGCGATGCCCGCGAACCGCGCGCCGCGGTAGGCGTCGCGCACGGCGAGCAGCGTCTTCTTCAGCCCGACACCGGGGCCGAGCTTCTGCCCGGTGCCGAAGCGGTCGCCGACGTCGAGGGCGTTGCGCCAGCGGATCTCCCAGCCGTCGATCCCGACCTGCTCGGCCAGCAGGTCGAGCACACCTTCCATCGCGAAGTTCGACTGGTTGACACCGAATCCGCGCATCGCGCCGCAGGGTGGGTTGTTCGTGTAGACGGCCCTCGCGACCACGTCGACGTTCGGCACGCGGTACGCGCCGCAGGCGTGTCCGGCCGCCCGCTCGAGCACCTTCTCGCCGACGCTCGCGTAGGCGCCGGTGTCGCCGGTGATCCGGGCGCGCACGGCCATGAGATGCCCGTCCCCGTCGCAGGCCGCCGTGTACTCGAGCCACATCGCGTGGCGCTTCGAGTGGAAGCGGAGGCTCTCGGCGCGGGAGAGCGTCAGCAGCACGGGCCTGCCCGTGACGGTCGCGAGGAGCGCGGCATGCGTCTGCACGTTCAGGTCCTCCTTGGCGCCGAAGGCGCCGCCGGTCGAGACCTGCGTCACGCGCACCTGGTCCTCAGGCAGGGCCAGGAAGGACGCAATCTGACGGCGATCCTCCCAGGCTCCCTGTCCCTGCGAGTGGACGTGCAGGGTCTGACCCTCCGGGGTTGCCAGCGACGACTCGGGCTCGAGAAAGGCGTGCTCGACGAACTGCGTGCGGAACAGCTGTGTGACCACATGCGGCGCGTCTTCCAGGGCGACGTCGACGTCGCCGCGGCTGACGGTCGAAATCGAGAGCTCCCGGGCGCGCCGGTCGAACGGGCTCGTGATCGGCTCGAGCTCCTCGTACTCCACGTCGACGAGCGCGGCGGCCTCGCGCGCGGCCCGGCGCGTCTCGGCCGCGACGGCGACGACGACGTCTCCGACGTACGCCGTCTCCTCGCCGACCGCGACAAGCTGGCGCCAGTCCTTCGTGATCAGGCCCTGCCTCCGCTCCCCCGGCACGTCGTCGGCGGTGACGACCGCGACCACGCCGGGATGCGCCTTGGCCCTCGCGGTGTCCACCCGGAGGACGCGCCCCCGCGGATGATCGGAGAGGCGGAGAGCCCCGTGCAACATCCGCGGCGCGACGAGGTCGCCGACGAACGGCGCCTCCCCGAGCGCGAGGTCGGGTGCCCGGTAGCGCGGGCTCCGCGCCCCGACACGACCGCTTCGATCGGGCTCGGGCAGCGGCTCGCCGCGCCCGCTCGCGGCGGCCAGCTGCACCGCGTCGATGATCTTCGCGTAGCCGGTGCACCGGCAGAGGTTCCCGAGGAGAGCGCGAGCGATCTCCTCGCGGGTCGGCTCGGGGCTCTTCCGCAGCAACGCCTCGGCCTTCATCACGATGCCGGGCGAGCAGAAGCCGCACTGCGACGCGCCTGCCGCTGCGAAGCAGGCCGCCCACAGCCGTCGCCTCTCCTCGGGCAGGCCCTCGAGCGTGACGACCTCCTTGCCCTCGACCCGCGCCGCCTTCTGCGCGCACGAGACCACGGCCCGGCCGTCCACGATC
>Ga0335082_10000322_pt1 | contig 48677 bp, 48 predicted proteins | sample Lox_Sample_41_FD_206718 | JGI IMG/M metagenome (GOLD analysis project Ga0335082, IMG submission 206718) | Soil microbial communities from Loxahatchee National Wildlife Refuge, Florida, United States - Lox_Sample_4.1 | ecosystem: Environmental > Terrestrial > Soil > Wetlands | place: USA...
CGGATACTGCGGATACTCCTTCATCACGTGGGTGCGTGCGAGGCGCTGCTGATCGCGCAGCTTCACGCGGCAGAGGTTGAGCACCCCGTCCTGCATGGCGCACAGCACCCGCTGGCCGCGGCCGCTGGTGTTGCGCTGGTAGAGCGCGGCCACGATGCCGAGCGCCAGGTGCAGGCCCGTGCCGCTGTCGCCGATCTGCGCGCCGGTGACGAGCGGCGGACCGTCGTCGAAGCCGGTGGTGGACGCGGCGCCGCCCGCGCACTGCGCGACGTTCTCGTAGACCTTGCACTCCTCGTAGGGGCCTGGGCCGAAACCCTTGACCGAGGCGTAGATCATGCGCGGGTTGAGCTGCTGGATGCGCTCCCAGGTGAGCCCCATGCGATCGAGCGCGCCGGGTGCGAAATTCTCCACCAGCACGTCGCAGTGCTTCACCAGCCGCTCGAGCACCGCCTTGCCGCGCGGATTCTTGGTGTCGAGCGTGATCGAGCGCTTGTTGCCGTTCAGCATGGTGAAGTACAGGCTGTCGACGTCCGGGATGTCGCGCAGCTGCTCGCGGGTGATGTCGCCGGCGCCCGCACGCTCGACTTTGATGACGTCTGCGCCGAACCAGGCCAGCAGCTGCGTGCAGGTCGGACCCGACTGCACGTGCGTGAAGTCGAGGATGCGGACACCGTCCAATGCCTTGCCCATGGAGTCTCCCCGACGCACTCGCTACTTGTACATCGTCTGGTTCTTGGTCCCGGGGGCGTATTCGCGCGGGTCGACCCAGACGTTGATCACGGCGGATTTCCTGAGCTTTCGCACCGACTCGCGTGCGCGCTGCAGCGCCGGGGCGATCTGCGCCGGGTCGTGCACCTCCTCGCCGTAGCCGCCGAGCATCTCGGCGAACTTGCCGAAGGGCACATCGCCGAGGAGATTCCCGACGTTGCCGCGTTCCTCGCCGTACTTTGCGAGCTGGCCGTAACGGATCTGGTTCATCGCGGAGTTGTTGCCTACGACCGCGATGTAGGGCACGCCGAAGCGGTTGGCGGTCTCGATGTCGAAGGCCGTCATGCCGAAGGAGCCGTCGCCGTAGTAGCACAGCACCTCCTTCTCGGGGTGGGCGAGTCCCGCGGCGAGCGCAAAGCCCGTGCCGACGCCGAGGGAGCCGAGCGCGCCTGGGTCCATCCACTGGCCCGGACGGCGCGGACGCACCGCCTGCGCCGAGATGGTCACCACATCGCCGCCGTCGCCGATATAAATGGTGTTATCGGCGAGAAACTCGTTGAGCTCGTACGCCACGCGATAAGGGTGGATCGGGCGGTTATTCGACTTGAAGAGCGGCATCAGCTTCTCGGTGGCCGCCGTCTCCAGGTCGCTGAGCTTCTTCATCCAGGCCTGGCGCGCCTGACGCTTGTCGCCCTTGATGCTCCCCGAAGCCGCCTGCAGCACCGCGCCGAGGATCGCGCCGGGATGGCCGACCAGCCCCAAGTCGACGTCGCGGTTCTTGCCGACGGTGCGGTAGTCCTGGTCGATCTGCACGAGCTTCAGCTTGTTGCTGATGCGCCGTCCGTAGCCCATGCGGAAGTCGAACGGGGTGCCGACGATGACGATGACGTCGGCATCCGCGAAGGCGTTGCTGCGCGTGCGGTCGAAGTGATGCGGATCTCCCGGCGGGAGGAGGCCGCGGCTGCCGCCGTTGAAGTACCCGGGAATGTCGAGACCGCGCAGGAGCGCAATCGCCTCCTCGTGGCCGCGCGCCGTCCAAACCTGTTGTCCGTAGAGGATCGCCGGGCGCTCGGAGTCGACCAGAATGTCGGCGAGCTTCTGGATGTCGGCCGGGTCGCCGAGCGAACGGGTCGAAGCGCGGTAATGACCTGGCTTCGGCACGATCGCCTTGGTGGCATCCACCTCGCGGTCGAGCACATCGCGCGGAATCTCGAGATACGCAGGTCCCGGGGCGCCGTTGAAGGCCTCGCGGCATGCCATGGAGATCATATCGGCGATGCGCTCGGTGCTCGGCACCGAAGCGGCGAACTTGGTGATTGGCGACATCATGTCGACGTGCGGCAGGTCCTGGAGCGAGCCCATCTTGTGCTGGGTGAGCGCCCCCTGGCCGCCGATGTGCAGCACCGGACTCTCGGAACGGAATGCGGTGGCGATGCCGGTCACGGCGTTGCAGCAGCCGGGGCCGGCCGTGGTGACGACGCAGCCGAGCTTGCCGGTCTGGCGGGCATAGCCGTCGGCGGCGTGCGCCGCCACCTGCTCGTGGCGCACGTCGATGATGCGGATGCCCTCGTCGATGCAGCCGTCGTAGATGTCGATGATGTGGCCACCGCAGAGCGTGAAGATGGTGTCGACCCCCTCGTTCTTGAGGGCCTTCGCCACCAGGTGGCCACCCGATACGACGCCCGCTTCACGGCTCTTGCGCTTGAGGGTGTCCTCCGCAGTTGTCGTGGGGCTGCGTTCCGCCGCCTTGGTGGTCGTTTCCGGCATGTCAGCCTCCATACCTCTCGGGCTTCGATCAATCCGCGCGAGGCGCGCTGCGCCTGCAACCAGCCCCGCCGACCGGCCAGGCTGCCGCGCTCTCGCTGCCTCTCTCCTCAAGTGAGCCTCCCCGGTGTGCGGCGCGTGCGCGCCGCCTACCGGAGAAACATCATCCGTCAGTGCGCGGCTGCCGGCGTCGCCGTGCTCACAGTGCCGCCCGTGCGATTCGTGTAGGCGCTGCGCATCGGCTTCAGCACGATTACGGCTGCCAACGCCGCGATGATGTTCATCGCTGCCGCGAGATAGAACACCACGTGCCAGTTGCCCTTCGCCGCGAGCACGCTGGTGAACGGCACGAGGAGTGAGGCCGTGCCCTTGGCCGTGTACATGAGACCCGTGTTGGCGGTCGCGTAGGTCGCGCCGTAGGTGTCCGTCACGGTGGACGGGAACAGGCTGTAGATCTCACCCCAGGCGAAGAACACCAGGCCGCTCAACAGGACGAATTTCACCGGGTCGCTTCCCAGGTTGCCGAGCGCGATGATGCCGATACCCTCGAGCAGGAAGGCGATGAACATGGTCTGCTCACGGCCGATCTGGTCGGATACCCAACCGAAGAACGGACGCGTGAGACCGTTCAGGATCCGGTCGAGTGCCAGCGCGAAGGTGAGTGCGGGCAGCGTAAGCCCTATCAGGGTCACCGGGATCTCTGCCACCTTGTAGTCTTTCGCGATCGGTGCGAGCTGCGCGGTTGCCATCAGACCGCCGGCGGCCATCATGATGAACATCACATACATGACCCAGAACACCGGGGTCTTGAGCATCTCCAGCGGCTTCGCCTGGTAGCGGCTTGCGCCGGGAGCGATCTTCAGTGCCGCCGCGGTGAAGCCCGCCGCGGGGGCCAGAATCAGGAAGCCGACGATGGTCACGACGATGCCCTGGATGAGGCCGAAGGTCATGAAGGTCTGCTCGTAGCCCGCGCTCTTGATCATGTTGGCGATGGGGATGATGGTCGCCGCCGATCCCATGCCAAAGCCCGCCGCCGTCAATCCAGCCGCGAGCCCGCGGCGACCCGGGAACCACTTCACGGCATTGCCGATGCAGGTGCCGTAGACGGCGCCCGCGCCGATGCCGCCGACGATGCCGGAGAAGTAGAACATTGCGAGAGAGTCCGCCACGGAGTTGAGCACCCAGGAGAGGCCGGCGAGCACGCCGCCGCCGACGATCATCCAGCGCGGGCCGATCCGGTCGACGATGTAGCCCTCAACGGGTACCAGCCAGGTCTCGAACAGCACGAACAGCGTGAACGTGACCTGGATGGCCGCCTTGGTCCAGTGGTATTTCGTCCCGATCGGGCCGACGAACAGGGTCCAGCCGTACTGGAGGTTCGCGATCATCACCATGCAGATGATGCCGATGATCAATTGCGCCCAGGGATTCGCTAATACGGGAGTGGGTCTCGCTTCGGTGACCATCGATGTTCCCCCTATGACTGAAACAGCCTCGTCGGCGGATGGATCCAGATCTTGAGTTGCGGCAGCCGTGTCCCCGTGAGGACCGGACATTTCGCGGCCACTGGCATTCGGCCGCCCTGCAGAGCCCCTGAATGGTGCATAGGATCATGCTATTTTTGTATGGCAAGCGACCATATGTGATATATCTTGGCATTGTCAATACAGCCAAGAACCGCGAACTTGGGCGCCGTACGCAAGCTTGAAGGCAGCAGCTAGCCGGCTTTTCAGCTCTCATGCACCCAATTAGGGCAAGAACGCGCTTTCTCGTATTTGATATATCAGCTGAATTGCTGTGCCGAGTTACGATTCGAATGACTCGCACGTATCCTCGACGCGAAAGAAATCGGATCCTGGGCCCGCCTCCATAACCGACCGGATCCACTGCGATGCAAGCACGGGCGAAGCCGCAGAGAGCGGCACAAGAGATCGTTCGGGTGAGCTCAATCCCGGCAGAACGCAAGGGGAGGGCTGCGACCCGGCTCGGCCTCGGGCGACTCACCTCGGTCAGCCTGCGCGACCAGGCGTATGCGCGCATCAAGGAGGCGATCGCCAACACTGACATCTACCGCGAGCGCGAGCCGCTCAGGCTGGACGAGCGCGAACTGGTGCAGGCGCTCGGCGTGAGCCGCACCCCGGTGCGCGAAGCGCTCTCGATCCTCGAGCAGCAGGGCTTCGTCAAGACGATTCCGCGGCGCGGCATATTCATCGTGCGCAAGTCCAAGCGCGAGATCATCGAGATGATCCAGATGTGGGCGGCGCTCGAGAGCATGTCGGCCCGCCTGGCGACGCTCACCGCGCCGGACGCCGAGATCGGCAAGCTGCGGCACCTGTTCGACGAGTTCCAGAGCTCCCCGCCGGCGGAGCACCTCGACGAGTACTCCGACGCCAACATCGCCTTCCACCAGATGGTCATCCGCCTCGGCGGCTCGCGGGTCATCGAGGAGGCGACCCGGAATCTCTTTCTGCACGTGCGCGCCATCCGCCGCGCGACCATCTCGCAGAACAACCGCGCTGCCCGCTCGATCATCGATCACCTGAAGATCATCGAGGCGCTCGAACGGCGCGATACCGAGCTGGCCGAGCGCCTCACGCGGCAGCACACCCTCGATCTGGCCGTGCACGTCGATCGCTACTGCGATTTTCTCGATTGACCTGCAGCGCGGCGCGCGGGCTTCGCGGCAGTCGCGGCGCGCGCCACCGGCCAGGAGGTCTCGCCCCGTAGCAGACGCTCGATGAGCGGCGCGCCGTCCCGCAGCAGGAATTCCTTGAACGCGGCGGCCACCGGCGGCAGGTGCTTGGTGCGGTTGTGCACCAGGTACCAGTTGAGCATCGCGGGGAAGCCCTGCACGTCGAGCACGACCAGGTTGCCGGCGCTCAGGTCGAGCGCGATCGTGTGGGCCGAGAGGAACGCGATGCCCATCCCGGCCGCTACCGCCTGCTTGATGGTCTCGGTGCTCTGGATCTGCATGGCGACCTTGAGGCGCGGGAGTTGCCGGCCGAACACCTCGCGCATCGAGTTCCAGGTGTCCGAACCGTGCTCGCGCGCGACAAACAGCTCGCGATTGAGCGCCGTACGCGGGATCTGCCGCACGCCGGCGAGCGGATGCCCGGGGGCCGCCACGATCACGTAGGGGTGGGGCGCGAACGGCACGGCGACGATGTCCATGTCGCGCGGCGGGCGCACCATGACCGCAAGATCCGTGAGGTTGTCGGCCAGCTGCTGCAACAGCCCCTCGCGGTTGTGCACCGTGAGGTTGAAAGTGACGCCGGGGTGGGCCGCGCCAAAGGCCGCCAGCAGCCGCGGGAAGAAGTAATCGCCGGCGCTGATGACCGCCACGTTGAGCCGTCCGCCGGTCACGCCCTTCAGCTGTGCGAGCGCATGCTCGGCCTCCCGCAGGCGCTGCACGATCGCCTTGGCGCACTGCTGCAGCTCCTCGCCCGCGGGCGTCAGGTAGCTGCGCCGCCCGATGCGCTCGAACAGCGGCAGACCGACAGCGGCGGCGAGCTCCTTGATCTGGGTCGACACCGCCGGCTGCGTCAGGTGCAACTCCGCGGCGGCGCGCGAGAAGTTCATGTAGCGCGCAGCAGCCAGGAACACCCGCAGCTGGCGCAATGTCACGTGTCTCATGGCTCCCCCCGCATGCCCGCGTCCCGCACGTGTATACAAGAAATCGTATGCCCGGGATAGAAAGCTTTGAGTTTTTCTTGGTATTGAGCGGGCCTAAGCTGTGTCTCATCGCCCGCATGGGCGCGACTGGCGCAGAGCGCCACGAGGGTGGAGTCGTGACTGCAACTGTGTTCGCTGCCGACGCCGCCGCCAGGCCCGGCGATCCCCTCGATGCGGAGCTGGCTTCCTATAACCACGCTTTCAGCGAGCTCGAGTTGCCGTGGCGCTGGGATGCGCACACCCTGCGGCAGCTGCTGAGTATCGCCGGCGGGAGCGATGTCGTGGGCACCTACGTCGAGCGCAGCCAGGCGCACCTGCTGCGCGCTTACGACAAGGGATTCCTGAGCGAGCTGGTGCACGCCACTCGTGCCCGTTACCGCGACGAGGGTTGCGCGGCGCACCGCTGAGCCGCCACGCCCCGCGCGCCCGCCGCGCGCCGGGGATCGGGTAAGCTAGCGCGATGACTCCCGGCGGCAGGATCGACCCGGCGCGCGCCTTCACGCCGCTCGCCATCGCAGTACTTACCATCTCCGACTCGCGCGATGCCGCCGGCGATACCTCCGGCGACCTGCTTGCAGAGCGCATCGCTGCCGCGGGGCATCGGCTCGGCGCTCGCGCGCTGCTGCGCGCCGAGAAGAGCTCCATCCAGGGGCAGTTGCGCCGCTGGATCGAGGATCCCGCCATCGATGCGATCATCACGACCGGGGGCACCGGACTTACCGCGCGGGACGTCACTCCGGAGGCGGTGCGGGAGCTCCTCGATTCCGAGCTCGAGGGCTTCAACGTGCTCTGGCACCTCATCTCTTATGAGACGGTCGGCGTATCGACGCTGCAGTCGCGCGCCTGCGCGGGGCTCGCCCGCGGCACGGTGATCTATGCACTGCCGGGATCCAACGGCGCCTGTCGCGACGGCTGGGATCGGCTCATCCAGCCGCAGCTCGACAGCCGCCACCGCCCCTGCTCGATCGTCGAGCTGCTGGCGCGTTTCAGCGCACGCTGACCGTGAGTCTCGGACCTGCAGCGGATGCGCGCATCGCCCTCGGCAACCGCGGCCTCAGCGTGGCGCCGCTGGGCTGGGGCATGTGGCGGCTCGCGGAGCCGGCCGAGGCGAGCGTACGCGAGCGGGTGGAAGCAGCCCTCGAGGCCGGCTGCACACTGTTCGATACCGCCGACGTCTATGGCCATGGCAAGGGCAGCGGCTTCGGCGCCTGCGAGTCGCTCTTCGGTGCGGTGCTGCGCGAGGCGCCGCACCTGCGCGATCGCATCGTGCTCGCGACCAAGGCCGGCATCACCCCGCCGGTGCCCTATGACTCCTCGGCCGGGTATCTGCTGGCGGCCTGCGATGCCTCGCTCCGGCGGCTCGGCGTCGAGTGCATCGATCTCTACCAGATCCACCGTCCGGACCTGCTGGCGCACCCGGCCGAAGTCGCGCAGGCACTCGAGCGGCTGCGCCGCAGCGGCAAGATCCGTGAGGCGGGTGTGTCGAACTACAGTGCCGCGCAGTTCGAGGCGCTGTGCGCACATCTGCCGTTCGCGCTGGCGAGCGTGCAGAACGAGCTCTCGCCGCTCGCCATCGACGCATTCGTCGACGGCACGCTCGATGCGGCCATGCGGCGCGGCACGGCCGTGCTCGCCTGGTCGCCCCTCGCCCAGGGGCGGCTCGGCGTGGGCGCGGGCGGGCTGGCCGACAGCCCGCGCACCGAGCGGGTGATCGCCGCGCTCGATGCCATCGCCCGCCGCGACGATGTGCCCCGTGCGGCGGTGGCCTACGCCTGGATCATGGCGCATCCGGCGCGGCCGGTACCCTTGATCGGCAGCCAGAGCCCGGCGCGCATCCGCGAGGCGCGCGCCGCCTATGGCGTGCACCTGACACGCGGGGACTGGTACCGGATCCTCGTTGCCGCGCGCGGCGCCCCCATGCCCTGAGCGGGCGGGCCCGGGCGCGGGTGCCTTGCTACACTCCTCATGAAGTCCGCTGCCTCCGGGGAGGCGCCCATGAACGAGCAGGTTGCGACCATCGGCCACGCCAGGGACACGATGCTGGATCTGGCGCTGCGCTTCGGCCCGCGTCTGCTGACCGCAGTGCTCATTCTGGTGGCCGGCTTCATCGTCGCCAACTGGGTGAGCGGTGCCTTCACACGCATGCTCGAGCGGCGCGAGCTCGAGCCGCCGGTGCGCGCGCTGTTTACCCGCTTCGTGTGGGCACTGTGCGTGCTGCTGTTCGCCATCATGGCGCTGCAGAACCTGGGAGTGGAGCTGCTGCCGCTGGTGGCGGGCTTGAGCGTGGTGGGTGCCGGCGTGGCGCTCGCCACCCAGGGAGTCCTGAGCAACGTGGTAGCGGGCCTGTCGATCATCTTCGCCAAGCCCTTCAAGGTCGGCGAGTACATCGCGATCGCGGGCGTGGAGGGCGCGGTGGATGACATCTCGCTGTCCAGCACCACGCTCATGCATGCGGATCGGTCGCGGGTCGTGATTCCCAACCGCAAGATCGTCGGCGAGATCCTCCACAACTACGGCCGCGTCCGCCAGCTCGATGTCACGGTGGGAGTGGCCTACGACACCGATCTCACGGCCGCGCTCGCCGCGATCCGCGAGGTGCTCGCGGCCAATCCGCGCATCCTCAAGGACCCGCCGGCGGTGGTGGCGCCGCTGCAGCTGGGCGAGTCCGGGGTCGCGCTCGCCGTACGTCCCTGGGTGCTGGTCGAGGACCAGGGCGCGGCCGGCGGCGAGGTGTGCGAGGCGGTGCTGGCCGCCTTCCGTGCCCGCGGCGTGTCGCGGCCGGTCCCGCAGCGCGAAGTGCGCATCCTCGGCGGCCAACCCTAGGGCCACGACGGCGCCAGCCTGCCCGCCTCCCCCATATAGGGTAGGGGGGTATGGTAAATGGCGAGTGACTTCGGGCTGCGGCCCGCCCAACAATCGCGCGCGGCGGGGGTGCGCGCCGAGCGCTCCGCACGGGTCCGACAAGGTGGCGAACCTCCCCCAGCCGGTGATCGCCGCGGTGCAGGGGCACTGCTCCACCGGCGCGATGGAGCTGGCGCTCGCCGCCGACATCCTCGCCAACTCCTGGCATTCGAATCAGGTCGACAAGCGGGCATTGCTCGAGAGCGATGGGCTGACGCTGCACGCTGCGCACGCGCTCAATCTCTTCAAGAACGAGGGCCTGGCGCCCGATGCGGCGCAGCGGGTGGCGAAGTTCTTCAAGGGCCGCAAGCCCTGAGATCCGGGGGCGCGCTGCGCTCAGGCGGCGGCGATGTAATGGGTGATGCGCGGCGCCTCGCGCGCGAAGCCGCGCACGCGGTCCTCGAGCGCAACATCGGCCTGGGTGAAGCGCTCGTGCTGACGCAGATGCTCGAGCCAGGAGTCGACCAGGAAGGTCTCGACGAAGCGGCCCGCGTGCGCCGTATCCTGATACACCCCCCAGGAATAGGCGCCGTCGCGGCGCCGGGTGCGCGCGAGGCGCGTCAAGGCGGTGATGAATGCCTCGCGGTCCTTGGGATCGATCCGGTATTCGACGCTCACCAGCACCGGTCCCGCATCGCCCTCCACCGCCTCGGCCAGCACCGGCGCCGGCCAGTGCATCGAGGGAGTCAAGTCCTGATCGCCGCTCGCGCGCAGCTTCCAGCGCCGGGTGAGCGGTATGGCGAGCAGCGCCGCGCCCGCCGCGATGAGATGCGCAGCCGGCAGCCCGAGGTGCGAGCCGAGCAATCCCCAGCACGCGCTGCCGACGCTCATGGTGCCGAAGAATGCGGTGGCGTAGACCGCGAGTCCGCGGCCGCGCACCCACTCCGGCAGCGCGAGTTGTGCCGAGACGTTGAGAACAGCCAGCGCGATGATCCAGGCGGCGCCCGCCAGCAGGCACGCCAGCAGCGCCACCGACGCTGAGTGTGCGAGGGCAAACAGCACCAGTGCGGCGGCGGTGCCGAGCTCGCCGAGGACCACCAGGCGGTCGGGCCCGAGCCACGACCGCAGGCGCGGCAGGAACAGGGCGCCGCCGACGGCGCCGGCGCCGAGCGTCGCGAGCAACACTCCGTACAGGGTGGCGCCGCCGCCGATCTGCGCACGCGCCAGCACCGGCAGCAGCGCCCAGTAGGCACTGGCGGACAGAAAGAATCCCACCGCGCGCACCAGCGTGGCACGCAGCGATCCGTGGTAGCGCGCATAGCGGAGTCCGACGCGGATCGCGCCCGCCAGGTGCTCCGGGGGCAGCGCCCGCGGGCGCTGCGGCGGCGGTCGCCACCAGAGGATGACCGCGATCACTCCCAGGTTGCTCACCGCGTTCAGCCAGAAGGGCGCGGCGATGCCGGCGGCGAGGATGATCGCGCCGGCGAGCGCCGGGCCGATGACGCGGCTGATGTTGACGCCGATGCTGTTGAGTGCGATTGCGGAGGAGAGCGCCGCTCGCGGCACCAGCTGCGGCGTGATCGCCTGCCACGCCGGCGTCTCCACGGCGCCGAGCGTGCCCACCAGGAATATGAACAGCAGCAGCAGCGTGGACGTCACCCGGTTCAGGGACACGAGCACGGCGAACACCGCGCACAGCACGGTGGTGAGGATCTCGAGCACCAGGATGAAGCGCCGCTTGTCGGTCATGTCGGCGAGCGCCCCGGCCGGCAGTGCGAACAGGAACAGCGGCAGGCTGTTGGCGACCTGTACCAGCGACACGGTGAAGGGATCGACGTCGAGACTGGTCATGAGCCAGCCGGAAGCCGCGTTGTACAGCCAGCCGCCGATATTCGAGACCACCGTGGCGATCCACAGCCAGCGGAACACGCGCTGGTGCAGCGCACTCCAGGGGGAGACCGACGCCGGGGGTCCGCTCGGCGCGGCGGCGTTGTCGGCCACTTCAGTCATCGCGCTGCTTAGACTAACGCAGCTGTGCGCACAATGAGCGCCGGCCTCAGTTCCAGGCCAGGCCGGCGGGAGTCATCGTGAAGGTCAGCGCCCGCAACGTCTTTCCCGGCACGATTCGCCGCGTGGTACGCGGCCCGGTCAGCACCGGGGTGACCATTCGCATCGCCGCGGGCCTCGACATCGTGTCGGTGATTACCACGCCAAGCTGCGCAAGGGCCAGCGAGCGCACGCCCTGATCAAGGCGGACAGCATCATCGTCGGCGTGGATTGAGCCGCTAGGGCGACTGCACCGGAGAGCGGGTCACGGTGACTTTGATCGAGGGCGTGACGCTCGAGCTGAACTCGAGGATCAGCGGCTTGCCGGCCGGCAGCGCGAATTCGACCAGCTTGTGCGGAGTGCTGCAACCGGCGCGTCCCTGGAAGTCGCGCGAGGGCAGCACGGCCCCGTTCACCACCACGTCGATCCACGCCTCCTGGTCGAGCGCAAAGCGGTAGACCCCGGCGGTGTCGACCGTGAGACGCGCGAGTCCGGCATAGGTCGCCTCCTCGGGCCAGCTGCGGCTCGGGGGCGCCGCGAAGCTCACCTCCGGTTGCGCACGCAGCTCGAGCTCATAGAGGCGCTCGGGAGTCAGCGGCGGCGCATCGGCGAGGGCCCGGCCGCTCGCGAGGTCGACGGGCTCCTTGCTGAACAGCTCGCGCTCGTGGCGCACGTCCCAGGTGAACGCCGCGCACGGATCGGCGGCCCGGGAGTGCGTCGACACGAGCGCCAGCGACGCGAGCGCCAGCAACGCCACGGGCAGACGCAACGAGCTCATGACTCCCCCGGTGTCGGTCTCGGACTCGCCAATTATAGCGAGCGGGCGAGCCGGCCGGCGCGGGCTGAAGCGGGCGCCGTCGCCGCGAGCTCCGGCTGCTGCCAACCGTTAACCGAGCAGCGGCGGCAGCCGGCGGCTGACCCATTGCGTCTCGAGATCGTAGGCATGGCCGAGCGCCAGCACGCCGAGGTCCGCGTGGCGGTGGCCGATGATCTGCAGTCCCATGGGCAGGTCCTGAGCGCCAAGGCCGATCGGCACGTTGAGTACCGGCCCGCCGAGCAGGCTCGCGGGAACCACCACTTCCATCCAGCGGTGATAGGTATCCATGGCGACACCGTTGATAGACTTCGGCCACGGTATGCTCGCATCGAACGGGAACAGCTGCGCACTCGGCAGCAGCAGTTGCTGGTAACGCGCGAACAGCGCCTGCGCCGCCGCATACCAGCGCGAGCGCGCCGCCGAGGCGTGATACACATCGAGTGCGCTGAGCTGCTGCGCGCGCTCCACTTCCCAGCGCGCCTCGGGCTTGAGGCGTGCGCGCGCGACCGGATCGCGATACAGAGCCTCGAGCTCGCCGGCCACCAGCCAGTGCCGCAGCTTGAGCCAGGCGTCCCAAAGCTCGGCGGGCGAGCAGGGCAATCGTGCCTCCTCGACCTCGCAACCGAGAGTCTCGAAGACCCGGCAGGCCGCACGTCCGAGCTCGAGAATCCCCGGCTCCATCGGCAGATAGCCGCCGAGATCGCCGAGCCAGCCCAGGCGAGTGCCTCGCAGGTTTCGCTCCAGCGGCTGCAGAAACTCTGCCGGATCCTCACCCGTGGCGAGCGGGTCACGCTCGTCCGGGCCGGCGATGACGCTCATCAGCAGCGCGAGGTCCGGCACGCTGCGGCCCATGGCGCCCCAAACCGAGAGCGAATCGAGAAACAGCTCCGCGCCGGCGGCGGGTACGCGCCCCTGCGAGGGCCGGAAGCCGAACACATTGTTATAGGCGGCAGGATTGCGCAGCGATCCCATCATGTCGCTGCCGTCGGCCACGGGCACCATGCGCAGGGCGAGCGCGACCGCCGCTCCACCGCTGCTGCCGCCCGCGGTCTTGCCCGGGTGATAGGCATTGAGCGTCGTGCCGAACAGCGGATTGTAGGTCTGCGAGCCGAGGCCGAGCTCGGCGGTGTTGGTCTTGCCGATGAGGATCGCACCCCGCGCCCTGAGCCGCTCGACCAGGATCGAGTCGTGCTGCGGAATCGCATCGCAGAGCGGCGAGCCGCGCGTGGTGCGGATGCCCGCGGTGAAGGCGAGATCCTTGACCGCGTGCGGCAGCCCGTGCAGCGGTCCGAGATATTCGCCGCGCGTGAGCTGCGCATCGCGCACCCGCGCCTGCTGCATCAGACTCTCGGCATCCTGCAGCGACACCAGCGCGTTCACCCGCGGATTCATCCGGCCGATGTGATCGAGGTAGGTCGCCATCACCTCGGCGCACGAGACCGTGCGCGCGCGCAGCGCGCGCGCCAGGTCCACTGCGCTCATCATCACGAGCGGCGAGACTCCGGCAGGGATGCTCACGGCATCACCATCCGTCCCTGATGCCGCGCCTGTCAAGGGCGGACCGAAGGCGGCGCGCTGCTCGGCGCGACGGCGGTGAGCGGCACGCCGTACTTCACCGAGAACCCGGGACAGAAGCTCTATCAGTGGAACATGCAGCTCAACCGTCGAGCTACGTATGCAACAACGGCAGCATTGCCGGCGCCGACAACTGCGCCAGCGCCGGCGGCATCTGGTATCCGGATCGGCAGACCCGCGAAGTCATCTGGGGCGCCGGAGTCATGGTCAAGTTCTGAGCGGGCGAGCGGGGCGCGCGCGCAGCAGCATGATTCCCGTCGCGATGCCCCACACACCCAGGGCGCCGATCTGCACGAGCGCGAGTACGCTCGTCTGGTACACCGCCAGCGTGAGCAGTCCGGCGAGACCGCCGGCATAGCCGATGGCGCTCAGCAGCCGCGGGAAGACGCCGCCGCGCCACGCCAGGGAGGCGAACAGCAGCTGGCCGAAGCCGAGCGTCATCAGCCCGGGATCGCTGAGGTAAAAGGATAGGTTGCTCAAGACCGCCGCCAAGTAAGTGCTCTCCGCGGGGGCCGGCGCGAGCTGCCCGGCTGCGCTCAGGGCGAGGAAGGCGCCGACGGTCGCAAACGTCGCGACGCCGAGCAGCAGCACTCCGCCCGCCGCGAGCAGTTCGGCGGCGCGTGCCAGCACCGGCCTGGCGCCGCCGAGCAGCGCGCCGAGGCCGACGATGAAGGGAATCCCAGTGCACACCCACAACAGTGCCGCCGTCGCCGTCAGCATGTAGGTCGGACGGTGAGCCTCGAGGTATGGCAGCAATTCCGCGGCCGCCCGCGGCGCGGGGCTGGTTGCCAGAACGATCAGGAGAAAAGACAGCAGGCCGCTGGCGATCGCCGCGCCGCCGAACAGCAGCCTGTTGTCCACATGTGCATCCGCGCTCATGCGGCCCGGGTACCCGCGATCGCTAGCGCGCCACCGCCGAGAGCGCGGCGCCGATCGCCGGCCGGCGGCTGAGCGTCGACTTGAAGCCGCGCGGCTTGACGATCAGGACGTCGCACTCGAGAGCGTCGAGAACCCGCTCGGCGGCGTTGCCGATGAACAGCCGCTTCAGGGCCGAGCGCGACACTGCGCCCATGACCACGACACCCGCCCGGGTAGCGCGCGCGGCGGCCGTGAGCTCATCCGCGACGTCCCCCATGTAGATGTGACGCCGGGCGCGCGGCACTCCGGCGCCCGCCGCGAGGCGGTCGATCTCGCGGGCAATCTGCCGGCCGTGTGCCTCCTCCACCTCCGGCGGTACCGTGAGCAGCGGCGCCGTGCTCACCGGCATCATGGCGACGTTTACGAGCGGCATGTAGGCATGAAACACGTGCAGCGTTCCGTGCAGCAGCCGCGCGCAGCTCGCGCCTGCCGCGAGCAGCCGCGCATCGAGATCCGCCGGGCGCGCATGAGCGTGGAAGGGGTCGACCGCGGTGAGGATCACCGGCCGCCGGTAGTCGCGCGCGGACTTGACCAGCAGCAGCGGTACGGGACAGTGCCGGATCAGCTCCCAGTCGGTGTTGCGCAGGAGCAGTCGCGCTCCCGGCACGTGGTGGCGGGTCGCGGCAATCACCAGGTCGGCGCGGCTGGCGAGCGCACGGCGCACGATCGCCTCGTGTGCGGGATAGTCCCAGCTGCTCGTGCAACGCACCCGGAGTCTGCGCAGCGACTCAGCGCCTGCGAGTCGCTCGAGCCGGCGTTGGCAGCGGCTGGCGATCGCCGCGCGGCGCCGGGTCACGAACTCGGCGGTCGCGGTCTCCGGCCAGCTGGCGCCCGGGTCCGGCTCATCGATGGCGTGAAACAGCTCGAGCGTTGCGCCTGCAGCCCTGGCCAGGGCGCCCGCCTTGCGCAGGGCGCCGCGCGGCGCGCGCTTGAGGTCGTGTATGGCGAGAAGTATGTGGCGGATTCGGCCGGGTCTTCTGGCTGGCATGGTCATCCCCAGGGTCGCGGGCAGATACGCGAATCACTCTAGATCATCCGCGCCGGAACGGCATCGCGGAAAGTGCCTAGGTGGTCGCCTGTGCGCGCTTGTCCTTATGGCGCACCCGCGCACGGCCGGCCAGTATGCCGATGTCGGATGACGCAAAGTTGACGAGGAGTCCACGATGCAACTAGTCACGCACGGAACCTGGCGTCGCGGCCCGCGCAGCGTGGCGCTCGATCCATTCGGCGCGCGGGGGCAGGAGCAGGCAAGCGCAGGCCGGGTAGCGGGGTACTCGGACACCGACTACGGCTGTGTCGATTGGTACGCATACGGCGCGGAGCCGGTGGCGCCTGAGGCACGCAAAGGGCCGATTCGAGGCGGCGTACGCAAGCCGTCTGACGTGGAGCTTCAGTAGAGCTGCGGCTGAATGCCGACGTAGCGCGTACCACGGCGCGAGCGCCGGGGCGGCCGGACGAGTCCCGCGGGCTTGACGATCAACACATCGCAGCTGAGACGGTCCAGCACCCGTTCCGCTGTGTTGCCGATCAGCAGCCGCTTCAGGCCCGAGCGCGAGATTGCGCCCATCACCACGATCGAGCTGCCGGTACGGCTGGCGAGTTGTGCGATGGCATCGACGGGATGCCGGGCGATGATGTGCTGCCGACTCTGCGGCACTCCGACTGGCTGCACCGCGCGCTGCAGCTTGGCGCGCGCGGTACGGGCGGCGCGCGCCTCCAGACCGTGGACCTGGGCGTCCGAAAGCGCGCCGGCGGAGAACGCCGTGAGTGGCAGCGGCACATAGGCATGGGCGGCGTGCAGCGCACCATGCAGTGCGCGCGCCATGGTCGATCCCAGGCGCAGGATCTGCTGGTCGAGCCGCGCCGGCTTTGCATAGGTATGGTCCGGATCCACGGCCGCGAGAATGACCGGCCGGCGGAAGGCACGCGTCTGCTTGACGAGCAGCACCGGCATCGGCGCGAGGCGCAGCAGCTCCCAGTCGTTCAGGTGCAGTAAGCCCGCCGCGAAGTGCCGCCCCGGGTGCTGCTCGGCCACGATGAGGCCGGCGCCGATGCGGCAGGCCTCGCGCACGACGGCTTCGTACGGCGGGTAATCCCACTCGGTGCTCACCGTGACCCTGATGCCCGTGTCCCGCAGGCGCCCCGCGATGCGCTCGAGTCGGGCGCGATGCGCCTCACGGATGCGCCGCTCGACGTCCGGCGGACTGTCGTAGAGCGGCGCCAGGGTGCCGTCGATGCCGCCGACATACAGCGGCTCGGCGATCGCGTGGTAAAGGACGAGCTCGGCGCCGAGCGCCTTGGCGAGGCGCGCGGCCTTGCGGACCCCGGCGAGCCGGCGGGCCCGGGGATCCTTGACTGCCACGAGGATGCGGCGGATTGCTGTCATGCGGCCGGCAGCCTCAGGGCTGAGTCTCGAGGAACGCGGCGACCGCGTCCATCTCCTCGAGATTCAGGTTCTGCGCCACCCCGTGCATGATGGCGACGTTACGCATGTTGCTCTGGAACGAACCGAGCTGCTTGAGCACGTACTGACCGTGCTGACCCGCCAGCCGCGGGAAGTCCTGCAGCCCGTGGGCATCGGGGCCGTGACAGCTGCTGCAGGCCGGCACGCCCTGCGCCGCGACGCCTTGGCTGTAGATCTCGCGCCCGCGGCTGGTCTCGGCGGACGCGCCGCTGGCGCTCGGCTCGGCCCTCTGCGCGGCGTAGTACGCCGCGAGTGCCGCGATCGTCTGGTCATCGAGTTCGCTGGCCATGCCCCACATGTAGCCGATCGCGTCCGGATCGCCGCGTGTCTGGGCGCGGAAGGCCTTCAGCTGCGTGGCGAGATAGTTGGCGTTCTGTCCCGCGAGGCGCGGAAACTTCGGGTTGGTGCTGTTGCCGTTCGCGCCGTGACAGGTGCCGCATACGGTGATTGCGACCGTCTGCGCGTGGGCCCGGGTCGCGGCGTCCGGTTCGTCGGCGCGCGCCGCGCCCGCGAGAGTGAGCGGTGCCGTCGCGCCAGCGAGCAGCAGCGCTGCATACAGCGTGCGGCAGCTGCGCCGCCGGGGTCGATCGTCGTGTGTCGTGCGCATCGCGTTAACCTCAGTAGGCGAACCACAGCAGCAAATACACTGCGTTGTTGTCGGAGGCATTGCGCCCGACTCCGTCATAGTTGCTGCCACCGCCGTTGAACTTGCTATAGGCGGTGTATTGCAGGGAGAGCTTCACGTTCAGCCAGGGCAGGTAGTTCACCTCTGCGATCCAGCCGCTCGTGTCGGGCGAACCGCTGGCGCTGACGACTACCCCGGGATTCCCTCCGGCGGGTAACGGCGACGGCACTGCCGGATAGAGGCCGGGATCGGTGCTGCCGGTCGTCGAGAAGTAGCCGAGCGTGCCGCCGATCTTGCGGCGGTAGTAGTAGGTCGCCCAGAGCCGCGTGGTCGACAGGTTATCGGACGGATTCGTGCCGCCCGCGACGCTGGCATCGAGCGTCATCGACTCGTGGATGTGCGTTCCCGCGAGGGTCAGCTGATGCTGATCGCCCACGAACTGGTATTGCACGTCCTCGGCCACGTCGTTGAAGCGGTTGACCGGCCCGCTGAGCGGCACCTCGGCGCCCGGCGCGCCGCCGGGAAACAGCCTGAACTCGGCGCCGTACAGGCCGAACTCGAGTGAGTGCCGGTCCCAGTTGTACTCGTAGGCGACGCGCCAATAGGGAGCGACGCCCGACAGCGCGTTCGAGACGGATCCATCGAGCGGCCCGGCACCGCCGGTCAGCTCGTTGGTCTGGCCCTGCTTCGCGGAGCGGTAGGCGCCGAGCTCGGCGTACAGCGACTCGTTCCAGAACAGGTATCCCGTGATTCCAGCGACATCCTGGGCGAAGGCGCCATCGATCTGGGTGCCGGCGAGCGGCGAGACCACCGCGTTGCTCGCGGTGAACGGATAGCCCCAGGCGGGAGTGGTGTTCCACAGATCCTGCACGGTCGGGTTGTTGTTGAGCGACAGCCCGTAGGTGAGTGGCTTGTTATCGGGCAACAGCGTGGTATCGGCAAACCGCAGGTCGGTGTTGTCTATGCCGATGGTGCCGCTGTCGTTGGCATAGGTGATCTGAAAAAAGGCGCCGAAGTTCGACGCGATCTTGCCCGCATAGAACAGGCTGAGTTGCTGCGGAAAGCCGGCCGTGCCGTTCTGGGCGACGCCGGGCGCGCCGGCCCCCGAGAGGTCGGGCACGCCGGTCTTCATCTGGCTGTAGGAGACCTGCGCCATGATCGAGAGCGGCACGGTCTGCGCGAGCGACAGGAGCTCCTCCTTCTTGCCGGTGACGTCCCGCACCTGCTTCACGTTGCTCAGGATGTAGCCGTTCGCCTTGAAGACGCGTCCGAAGTGGGTCAGCTCGGGGAAGACCGTGTGGCAGGCCTCGCAGGCCATGCCCGTCTGCCGGGCGAAGCTCGGCACCGCCAGCGCGGCCGGAGCCGCCCCCAGTGCCGCCGCTGCGCAGACCACGACGGCCGCAAACCTACCCCGGATCGAGAGCTTTCGGGCTGACATGCAGGACTCCCCCAGATGCTGGCGCGAGCAATTTCGTTCTTTTTTTAGCCTAGCGGGCTCGTCGGCCGGCAGGTAAGTAAGGCTTGTGCGTACGAGATCCGTACCAACGCGTACGCACTCACTACAGCCGGCGACGGCGAGACTCACACGGCCCGTGACAGGGAGGCTGCCGCCTGCTGTGAGGCGCCGAGGTAACGGTCGAAGCACATTGCGATCGTGCGCAGCAGGAGCCGCCCGGCCGGGGTCGCGCTGATCCGCCCGCCTGCCATGCGAACCAGGCCGTCGTCGCCGAGCGTCTGCAGCTGCCGGATCTCCTCGCCGAAGTAGGCCGCAAAGTCGATGCCGTACTGGCTCTGCACCGCGGCGACATCGATCACTCCCTGGCACATCAGCTGACCGATTACCGTTGCGCGCACGCGGTCGTCGAAGGTCAGTCCCAGGCCACGCCAGACCGGCAGCCGCCGCTCCGCGACGGCCGCCTTCCACGTCTTGAGCTCGCGCAGATTCTGGCTGTAGCTGTCGGCGACGTGACTGATGGCACTCGCGCCGATGCCGATCAGGTCGCAGTCGGCATGGGTCGTGTAGCCCATGAAATTGCGCTGCAGCCCGCCGCGCTCCTGCGCGTGCACCAGCTCGTCATCGGGCAGGGCGAAGTGATCCATGCCGATGTAGCGATAGCCGTCCGCGGAGAGCTCCTCGACCGCGAGCCGCAGCAGATCGAGCCGGCCGGCAGCATCAGGCAGCAGGCTCGCGGCGATGCGCCGCTGTGCCTTGAAGAGGGCCGGCAGGTGCGCATAGCCGTATACCGCGATGCGGTCGGGCCGCGCCGCCATCACCGTCCGCAGAGTCTGCTGGAATCGCTCGGGTGTCTGACCCGGCAACCCGTAGATCAGGTCGATGTTGATCGAGCGGAAGCCCTGGTCCCGGCAGGCGTCGATGAGATCGCGGGTTTCCTCGACGCTCTGCAGGCGATTGACCGCACGCTGCACCTCGGGATCGAAGTCCTGCACCCCGAGACTCGCGCGATTGAAGCCGAGCCGCGCCAGTGTCGCTGCGTACTGCGCCGGCGGCTCGGGGAGCGAGCGCGGGTCGAGCTCGATGGAGAAGTCGCGGTCGGCGGCGTCGCTCAGGCGGAATGCGCGCCCGACTCCGGCGATCAGCCGCTCGAGGCTCGCGCGACCGAGGAAGTTCGGCGTTCCGCCACCCAGGTGAAGCTGCATGACCTCGCGACCCGGGTCGAACAGCGGCGTCACCAGGCCGATCTCTTCCAGCAGGTCGTCCGCATAACGCTCGCCCCGGGACAGGTCGCGGGTGATCACGCGGTTGCAGCCGCAGTAGAAGCAGGGGCTGAAGCAGAAGGGCACATGCAGGTAGAGCGATAGCGGTCGCCCTCCCGGCAGCGCATTGCTGCGCGCCGCGTAAGCGCGCAGCTCGCGCTCGCCGAAGGCGCTGTTGAACTGCGGTGCCGCGGGATAGGAGGTATAGCGCGGCCCGGGCCGGTCATAACGGCGTATCAGGGCCGGATCGAATCTCATGGGGGTATTCATGTGCCTCGGGGGCGAGAAAATGCCGCGGGCGAGGCCGGACCTAGGCGCTGCCCGCGGCAAGCTCGCAGACCCACGCGACTACTGGACCTTGATCGTGGTGGGTTTCTTCGCCTCCACTTTGATCTTAGGCACGTGGACCGTCAGAACTCCGTCTTTGGAGTCGGCCCGGATCGCATCCTCTTTCACGGCGTCCGGAAGCGCGAAGCTGCGCGAGAAGCTCCCATAGAAGCTCTCGATCTTGTGAAACTTCTCGTCCTTGTGCTCTTCCTGCTGCTGGCGCTCGCCACTCAGCGTGAGCATCCCGTTCTGGACCGTCACCTTGGCGTCCTCCTTCTTGACGCCGGGCAGAGATGCGCGGATCAGGTATTCGCCCCCGGTCTCGCTGATATCCACCGACGGTGCCCAATCGGTGCCCGCCTCGCCACCCGGTGCCCGCGGCCAGCGGCCAAACCACGCGGGAAAGCGGTTGAGCATGTCGTCCATTGCGCCGAAAGGCTCCCAACGAATGAGGCTCATGACGTTCTCCTTTCCTCTCTACGCTTTGCCTGACTGCACGGGTGTGAAGTTAGTGCAGGTCGGCGTCGTCGGGCATCAGGATCACTGCGTACCGGTGCCGCAGCTGCGCCCCGCGGACCTGAGCGCCGTCCCGCATAGGGGTTAACCGAAACCAGCGTAGGTATAAGGCGTTTTTGGTTATGCTAGCCGGCACTCTTCATGAAAAGTCTTACCGGAGAGCTTGCGCGGAGCGCGCTCGATTCCGCGCCTGATGCGCTCATCATCGCCGACGCGGACGGCATCGTCCGCTTCGCCAATCGCCAGGCGGCGGTGCTGTTCGGCTGCCCGCATGCTGAGCTGATCGGACTGACCGTGGAGCAGCTCATGCCGGAGCGGTTCCGCGGCCGCCATGCCGGCCACCGTGAGGGCTACTGCGCCGCGCCGCACGTGCGTCCGATGGGGCCCGGGCTGGCGCTGTTCGCGCAGCGGCGCGACGGACGCGAGTTCCCGGTCGAGATCAGTCTGAGTCCGCTGGACGCGGCGGGCCTCGTGGCCGCGGCGATTCGCGACGTGACGCAACACGCGCAGCTCGAAGCCGAGCTCAACGCGGCGCGCGAGGCAGCCGAAGCGGCGCGCGCCGCGGCCGATCGCGCCAATCAGGCCAAGAGCCGCTTTCTCGCCACCGCCAGCCACGACCTGCGCCAGCCTCTGCAGACGCTGGCGCTGCTCAACGGCGCGCTGCGGCGCATGGTAGGTACGGCCGACGCGGCGGAAGTGCTGTCGCAGCAGGAGCATGCCGTCGGCACCATGTCACGGCTGCTGAACGCGCTGCTCGATATCAGCAAGCTCGAGTCGGGAGCGGTGAAGCCGCAGGTGCGCGACTTCCGCGCCGCCACCGTGCTGGACGCGATACGCCGGGAATTCACCCCCGTGGCGCGGAGCAAGGGGCTGGTGCTCGAGGTCGAGCCGACGGACGAATCGATCCACAGCGATCCGGCACTGGTAGAGCAGATTCTCAAGAATCTGGTCTCGAACGCGGTGAAATACACCGAGCGGGGTCGGGTGGTGGTGCGCTGCCGTCGCGAGGCGGCTGCGCTGCGCATCGAGGTCGTCGACACGGGGGTCGGCATTCCGGCCGCACAGCTGGCCTATATTTACGATGAGTTTTATCAGGTCGAGGGAGCCGCGCACGGCTCCCGGGACGGCTACGGGCTGGGGCTGAGCATCGTGCAGCGCCTGGTGAAGCTGCTCGAGGCGCGTCTCGAGGCGACCTCCGAGGTCGGCAGGGGCTCGGCGTTCGCCTTGTTCGTCCCGCTGGCCTTTGCGGCGGTAGGCGATGCGACGCCGGATGAAAGGCCGGCGCAGGCCGCGGGGGCCGCGGGCAACGCGCACGTTCTGCTGGTCGAGGACGATGTCAGCGTGCGCGACGCGACCGCCATGCTGCTGCGTGTCGAGGGCTATCGCGTGACCGCGGTCGCATCGCTCCCGGATGCCCTCGAGGCCGCGGCGCGCGCCGCCCCCGACCTTCTGGTGACCGACTATCATCTGGCGAACGGCGCGCTGGGCACGGAGGTAATCGCCGCGTTGCACGAGCGTGTCCGCCCCCATCTCAAGGCCATACTGCTGACCGGCGATACGTCCGCCCTGATCAAGGAGATGCGCGCGGACTCTGACCTGAGAATCCTCAGCAAGCCGGTCGATGCGGAGGAGCTGCTGAGGCTGGTCGCGGCCCTGCTCGGCGCCTGAGCACGAGCTCGGTGAGGTCCGCCGCGGCGCGAACCACACTTCAGTCGCCCGGGTGCTCGGCCTCCAGATCCATGACCATGCGCACCAGTTGTGCGAGCGAGGTGGCGCCACTCTTCTCCATGACGCGCGCCCGATGAATCTCCACCGTGCGCTGACTGACGCCCAGCTCCGCTGCCATGATCTTATTGGGCTTGCCGCGCGTCATCAGTGCCAGCACCTCGCGCTCGCGCGGCGTGAGTGACTCGAGGCGCTCGCGGATCTTGGCGTGCTGGTCGAGCGCCGCGCGGTTCTTGGCGTCGCGCTCGAGGGCGCGCTGGATCCGATCGATCAGGTCCTGGTCGCGAAACGGTTTCTGCAGGAAGTCGAACGCGCCCTGTTGCATCGCTTCGACAGCCATCGGAATGTCGCCATGCCCGGTGATGAAGATCACCGGGATGACCGCACCCCGCAGGTTGAGCTGCTGTTGCAGCTCGAGCCCGCTCATGCCGGGCATGCGGACGTCGAGCACCAGGCAGCCGGGCTGGCTGGCCTTGTAGGCCTCGAGAAACTCGCTGGCCGAGTCGAGGGTGCGTGTGGTGAGGCCGACGGACTTCAGCAGGAAACGCAGCGAGTTGCGTACGCCCTCATCATCGTCCACGACGAAGACCGTTGGCACCGATTGCTGCATATTATTCGTGGGATTGTGCCGGCAGGGCGATATAGAAGCACGCGCCAGCTGGGGTATTGGCCCGGTAGCCGACACTGCCGCCGTGAGCGCGCGCAATGGAGCTGCTGATGGCGAGGCCGAGGCCCGTTCCATTTTCCTTGGTGGAGAAGAACGGGTGGAATACCCGCTTGGCCGCATCCGCAGACAGCCCCGGCCCGTTGTCGCACACCGTCAGCTGCACACCGCCGCCGTCTGCTGGCCGTGTGCTGATGGCGACCGCCGGCCGTGCGGGAGGCTGCGCCGTGAGCGCCTCCAGGCTGTTGCGCAGGAAATTGAGGATGACCTGCTGGATATGTCCGGCGTCTGCCGTCACCTCGGGGAGGCCGGGGGCGAGATCGAGCGTCAGCTCGACGCCGTGCAGGCTGGCGTCGGTCCTCATGAGCTCGTACAGCTCCTCGACCAGAGCGTTCACCTGGACCGGGGTGTGCTCGCCCCGGTGGCTGCGGGCCAGCGCGCGCAACCGGCGCAGGATGTCCGCCGCGCGGGTCGTCTGGGCGGCGATCTGACGCAGCGCCTCGCGCAGCTCGTTCGGGTCGGTACCCGGGCGCGCGAGCAGCCGTTCGCAGGCGTGGGCGTAGTTGGCAATCGCGGTGAGGGGCTGATTCAGCTCGTGCGCGACCCCTGCGGCTATCTCTCCGATGGTCGCCATGCGCGAGACGTTCAACAGCCGCCCGTGCAGGGCGACGGTCGGATCATGGCCGGACGCGGTAGCTTCGGCGGCCGATCTGGTCGCTGGGGCTACCTCCCCCGCCCGTTCGGCGTTCATGAACGGCGAGGTTCCCCCATCGGGCCACCTCCGTCTGTACGTATCTTTCGCAAGCAACACGGCTTTCCGCCGGGGCCCGCCAGGATGCTGCCGGGCGGCATCCCGGGTGGTCCGACCCGGGGGCCCGGGTCGATATCCCCGCTCCTAGCGGCGGGGGGGCGCCGCGATCATTCGTGCGACACGGTTGACCGGACCGCGCAGCAGTACGTAGGGGATCACGGCCAGCACGACGGCCGTCAACAGCCCCTGCAGAGGCTTGAGGCCATGCCACTCGATGAACTGATAGGCGTCGTCGAGCACGAAGGCGAGCACGAAGACTTTGCCGATGCCCTTGATTCCGTCGCGCAGCAGGTAAGCACGTTGTGCGGCATCGCTGGTGAGACTCCAGAGGTAGGCGCCGCGCCCCTCGCGCGCGTCCCGCCGGCCGTCACGCACGGCGAACAGGGTCGCCATCAGCGGCTGCATGATCAGGCGAAAGTGCAGCGGACCGTCGAAGCGACCGAGGAAATCGTTCCAATAGGTGGTGAAGAAATCCCTCATCGCGGCTCCGCGTGCAGTCGGGCTCGTTGCTCGGTCCATTCTGACGGATTTGGCGCACTCGCAGAACCCCTTATACTGCCGCCACCGTGGCCAACAGTCGTGCGTCCGCCCCCCGGGCAGGCACCGTGCCGTGGCGCCGCGCCTTGCGGCGCCACCTGACGACCTTGCTGGTCGTCAAGCTCCTGGCGCTCGGCGTGCTGTGGGCGCTGTGCTTCTCGCCCGTGCACCGCAGCACCGTCGACAGCCGGGCGGTCGAGCGGCATCTCGAGGCCGCGCAGGCTGGCACTCGTGATTGATCTCACGGTCGTGAGTTTGTCGCGCGCCCAGTTCGCGCTCACGGCCCTCTATCACTTCCTGTTCGTGCCGCTGACGCTCGGCCTGTCGATGATCCTGGTGATCATGGAGGCCGTGTACGTGATGACGGGGCGCGAGATCTGGAAGCGCATGACGCAGTTCTGGGGGATGCTGTTCGGTATCAACTTCGCCATGGGTGTTGCCACCGGCATCACCATGGAGTTCCAGTTCGGAACCAACTGGGCCTACTACTCGCACTACGTCGGGGACATCTTCGGCGCACCGCTGGCGCTCGAAGGGCTGACGGCGTTCTTTCTCGAGTCGACCTTCGTCGGGCTGTTCTTCTTCGGCTGGGAGCGCCTCTCCAGGGTCGGTCATCTGGTGGTGACGGCGCTGGTCGCGATCGGCTCGAGCCTCTCGGCGCTGTGGATCCTGATCGCCAATGCATGGATGCAGCATCCGGTCGGAGCCGAGTTCAACTATCAGACCATGCGCATGGAGCTCAGCTCCTTCACCGAAGTGCTGCTCAATCCGGTCGCGCAGGCGAAGTTCGTGCACACGGTGGCCGCCGGCTACGTGGTCGGGTCGGTGTTCGTGCTGGCGGTGAGCGCCTGGTATCTGCTGCGCGGGCGCAACCTCGAGCTCGCGCGGCGCTCGATGGCGGTGGCGGCGAGCTTCGGACTCGCCTGCTCGCTCTCGGTGGTCGTGCTCGGCGACGAATCCGGATACCTGGCGAGCGAGAACCAGAAGATGAAGGTGGCCGCCATCGAGGCGGAGTGGCACACGGAGCGAGCGCCGGCGGGTTTCACGATATTCGGCCTTCCCGACGAGCGCACACACACGACGCGCGACGAGCTCAAGGTGCCGTGGCTGCTCGGGCTCATCGCCACGCGCTCGACCGACGAGCCGGTGCTCGGCATCGTCGACCTCGTGGCCCGTGCCCGCACCCGCATCCGCAGCGGCATCGAGGCGCATGCGGCGCTCCAGGCGCTGCGCGCCGATCCGCACGACGGCGCCGCGCTCGCTCTGTTCGAGGAGCACCGCGCCGATCTCGGCTACGGGCTGCTGCTGCTGCGCTACGTCGACGAGCCCGCGCGCGCGACGGCCGGGCAGATCGAGCAGGCGGCGTGGTCGACCGTGCCCGACGTAGCGGTGCTCTTCTGGTGCTTCCGCCTCATGGTGGGTCTCGGCCTGCTCTTCATCCTGCTGTTCGCGACGGCCTTCTACCTGTCGGCGCGCCATCGTCTCGAGCAGCATCGCTGGTTCCTGCGGGCCGCGTTCCTCGCGCTGCCACTGCCGTGGATTGCCGCCGAGCTCGGCTGGATCGTCGCCGAGTACGGGCGGCAGCCCTGGGCGATCGACGGCGTGCTGCCCACCTTCCTCGGCGTCTCGCCGGTCCCGACGTCCAACATTGTGCTGTCGCTGTGCGGTTTCGTGGTGTTCTATTCGGCGCTGGCGGCGGTGGATGCCTGGCTGCTGACCCGCATGATCCGCCGCGGCCCGGACGGTCTCGGCTACTGGCCGGAGGGGGACTCCGGTGCCTGACTACGAGACCCTGCGGCTCATCTGGTGGGGCATTCTCGGGGCGCTGCTGATCGGCTTCGCCGTCATGGACGGCTTCGACCTGGGGGTGGGAGCGACCTTCCGCTTCATCGGCCGCACCGACGAGGAGCGCCGCGCGCTGCTCGAGTCCATCGAGCCGGTGTGGGACGGCAACCAGGTGTGGCTCATCCTGGGCGGCGGCGCGGTTTTCGCGGCCTGGCCGCTGCTGTACGCCAGCGCCTTCTCGGGCCTCTATGGGGCGATGTTCATACTGCTGGTCGCGCTCATCCTGCGCCCCGTGGGGTTTGGCTTCCGCAACAAGCTGGAGGATCCCCGCTGGCGGGGTGTCTGGGACTGGGCCCTGACGGTCGGTGGCGCCATACCGTCGCTGCTCTTCGGCGTCGCCTTCGGCAATCTCTTTCTCGGCGTGCCTTTCCACTTCGACGCGTTGCAGCGCCCGGTCTTCACCGGCAGCTTCCTCGGCCTGCTGCACCCGTTCGCCCTGCTCGCGGGGCTGGCGAGTCTCGCGATGCTGGTCATGCACGGCTCGGCCTACGCGGCCCTCAAGGTGGGCGAGCCCATGTCGCGGCGCGCCGCGGCGCTCGGCCGCTGGGCGGCGGCGGCCTTCATCATCGTGTTTCTCATCGCGGGCGTATGGCTGGCGAGCGCGATCGACGGTTACCGAGTGTCGAGCGCCGTCGACACGCTCGGACCGTCGAATCCGCTGCGCAAGCACGTCGTGAGCATAGCGGGGGGCTGGCTCGGCAACTTCCGCGCCCACGGCGCTCTGTGGCTCGCGCCCGCGCTGGCGGTGGCGGGTGCGGCCTCGAGCGCCATGCTGCTGAGGGCCGGGCGCGCGGGTCTCGCCTTCATGGCGAGCGGCACCTGCCTCGCGGCCACCATTCTCACCGCAGGTGCAGCGTTGTTTCCGTTCCTCATGCCCTCGTCCACGCATCCCGATCAGGGCCTCACGGTTTGGGACGCCTCGAGCAGCGCGCGGACGCTCGGCATCATGCTGCTTGCAGTGCTGATGTTCCTGCCGATCGTGCTCGCTTACACTGCCTGGGTGTTCCGCGTCCTCCGGGGCCGGATCACGCTCGAATCGGTCCGGCAGCATACCGGCCTCTACTGAGTGCTTGCAGGCGGAGCGCAGGCCATGTGGTATTTCAGCTGGATCCTCGGACTCGGGCTCGCGCTCACGTTCGGCGTGCTCAACGCCATGTGGTACGAGCTCACCCAGGCGCCGCGCTCGCCGCCCCGGCGCTGAGCGTAGCGTCGCAAAGGCAGCCCGCGCCCCTTGAGTGCGCCCCGCGAGCACCCGGCCGACTCCGCCGCCGCGGACGCGCTGCGCGTGCGCGATCTGCGCAAGAGCTACGGCGGGCTGCTGGCGGTCGATGGCGTCTCGTTCGAGGTCGCCAGCGGCGAGATTGTCGGGCTGCTGGGTCCCAACGGTGCCGGCAAGACCACCATCATCAACACCATTCTCGCGGTCCTCATGCCGGACTCCGGCTCGATACATATTGGCCGCGTGGATGTTGCGCGGCAGCGCGCGCTCGCCCTGGCACGCACCAACTTTGCCGCCGTGTACGCCAGCCTCCCCGGCAATCTCACGGTGGCGCAGAACCTGCGCTTCTTCGGCCTCATCTACCGCGTGCGGGCCCTGAGCGGCCGTATCGAGGAGCTGCTGCGGCAGTTCGGGCTCGAGGCACTGCGCGACACCAAGTGCGGCGTGTTGTCCTCGGGCGAGCTGACGCGCGTGGCGCTCGCGAAGGCCTTGCTCAATCGCCCGCGGCTGCTGCTCCTCGACGAGCCCACCGCATCGCTCGATCCCGCCGCCGGACGCGACGTACGCGGCGCGATCCGTGCGCTGGCGCGCGCCACGGACTGCGGAGTGCTCTGGACCTCGCACAACATGTACGAAGTCGAGGAGGTCTGCGACCGGGTGCTGTTCCTGTCGCACGGGCGGATTCTCCTTGCCGGCGACCCGCGCTCGCTGCCGCACCTGCACGGGGCGCGCAATCTCGAGGAGCTGTTCATCCAGCTGGCGCGCGAGCCGCTGACGCACCCGGCGGAGCAGCTCGCATGAGGGCCGCGCCGGTTGGCGCCATTCTGCTGCGCCAGTGGTATCTGCTGCGCGGCAGTCCGGTGCGTGCCCTGCCGATGTTCGCCTGGGTCGGGATCGACGTCGTGCTGTGGGGGTTCATCGCGCGCTTCCTCGACAGCGTCAGCGGCGCGGCCATCAACTTCACCGCGGTATTTCTCGGCGCGGTGCTGCTGTGGGACCTGTGCGGGCGGGTGATGCAGGGTCTGACCACCGCGTTTCTCGAGGACGTGTGGACGCGCAACTTCCTCAACCTGTTTGCGAGCCCGCTGCGGATATCGGAGTACGTGACCGGCCTGGTGCTCGCCAGCATCGCGACCAGCCTGATCGGACTCGCGGTGATGCTGGCACTCGCCGTGCCGGTCTTCGGCCTGTCGTTCCTGGCGCTCGGTGCGCAGCTGCTGCTGTTCCTGCTGGTGCTGTATGGATTCGGAGTGGCGCTCGGGATCCTGGCGAGCGCGATGGTGCTGCGGTTCGGGCCGGCGTCGGAGTGGCTGGTATGGCCGATCCCGGCGCTGCTGTCGCCGTTCTGCGCGGTGTTCTATCCGCTGACGATCCTGCCGGTATGGATGCGCGGCGTCGCGCGGGCTCTGCCGCCCTCGTACGTGTTCGAAGGAATGCGCGCCGCGCTCTCGGGAAGGCCGTTCGCGCCGCTGCCGGCTTTGTGGGCGCTGCTACTGGCGGCGTTGCAGATCGCGCTCGCGGCCTGGCTCTTCATAGGTGTCTACCGCCGGGCGGTACGCACCGGGCTGCTGGCACGCTACAGCGCGGAGACGCTCAGCTGAAGCCGTGGTGCCATCTATGGACAAGTACGGATTTCACGCGCGCACCATTCGCGCCACAGTGCCCGCGATCGCCTCGGGTGGAGGGTCGCCCATGTTCGTCAGCGAGATCTGCCGACGCAAGCCGGTAACTATCGAGGCCCACGAGGAGTTGGAGCGGGCTGCCAGGCTGATGCGCGAGCGGCACATCGGTTACCTGATCGTCGTGGAGCCGTACCCGCCGCATGCGGCGCCGCGGCCCATCGGCGTGCTCACCGACCGGGATATCGTGATCGGCGTGCTGGCCAAGGGCGCGGACCCGCGCCTCGTCAAGGTCGGTGACGTGATGACTCGCGAGCCGGTGGTCGTCTCCGAGGACGCCTCCCTCAACCGCGCTCTGACCGAGATGCGCGCGATCGGCGTGCGCCGCATCCCGGTGGTCGACGCGGTCGGGCAGCTGGTTGGCGTGCTGTCGCTCGACGAGGTGCTGGATGCGGTTGCCGAGGAGCTTCTCGGCGTCATCGACTCGATCCGCACCGAGGTGCGCACGGAAGGGGCCCGGCGGCCCTGAAGCTGAGCTGCGCAGGCAGCGGCTGTCACTGCGCGGGCTGAAGGGGCATTGCCATGCTCGCCGAATTCCTCCAGGAACCGCGGGTCGCCTATTTCTCCATGGAGATCGCGCTGCGCAGCGAGATCCCCACGTACGCCGGGGGCCTCGGGGTGCTCGCGGGCGACACGCTGCGCTCGGCGGCCGATCTGTCGCTGCCGCTGGTCGCGGTCACGCTCGTCAGCCGCGCGGGCTATTTTCGCCAGGAGCTCGATGCCGGGGGTCGGCAGATCGAGCATCCGGCGCCGTGGGATCCGGCCCGCTGGGCGGCGCCGCTCGATGCCAAAGTGGCCGTGCGGATCGAGGACCGGGCGGTATGGGTGGGGGCATGGTTGTACGAGGTGGAGAGCCATCTCGGTGGGCGCGCGCCGGTCATCCTGCTCGATACCGATCTGGCGGAGAACGCGCCGGCGGATCGCGAGATCACCGATCGCCTGTATGGTGGTGACGAGCGCAACCGGCTGATGCAGGAGATGATTCTCGGGCTGGGCGGTGCGCGGATGCTGCGGGCGCTGGGTTTCGAGATCGGCGCCTATCACATGAACGAAGGACACTCGGCGCTCCTCGGCCTCGAGCTCCTGAGCCGCTTCACCTATCCGATGAGCGAGCTGCGCGCCGGTGAATCGCCCTACGACCTGCCGCGCGTCCGTCAGCTGTGCCGCTTCACGACCCACACGCCGGTCGAAGCGGGCCATGACCGCTTCCCCTACGGGCTGGTGCAGCAGCTGTTCGACAACGGTGCACCCGGCAGCGTCAGCGCCGTGCCGCTCGATCTGGCGGTGTTGCGCCAGCTCGCCGGTCCGGACGAGCTCAACATGACGCGCCTGGCGCTGACACTGAGCGACTTCGTGAACGGGGTCGCCAAGCGCCATGCCGAGATCTCGGCGCGCATGTATCCCGGCTACCAGGTGCGGGCCATCACCAATGGAGTGCATCCCTACACCTGGACGGCCCCGAGCTTTCGCGCGCTGTACGACCGCTACGTCGCCGGCTGGTGCCACGAGCCCGAGCTGCTGACCCGCGCCGAGACCATTCCGGATGTGGAGATCCGCGCGGCGCACCTCACGGCCAAGCAGGCGCTGATCGAGCGCGTGCGGCAGCTCAGGGGAATCGCGTTGAGTCCTGAGGCGCCGCTCATCGGCTTTGCGCGCCGCATGACGGCCTACAAACGGCCGGAGCTGCTGTTCACCGATCTCGAGCGCCTCGTGGCGCTGGCTCGCCAGCGCCCCTTCCAGATCGTGCTTGCCGGCAAGGCTCATCCCCGTGACGAGGAAGGCAAGCGCTTGATCACGCTGCTCAACCAACAGGTGCAGTCGCTCGCCGGCAGGATTCCGGCCGCTTATCTGCCCGACTACGATCTGGCACTGGCGCAGCTGCTGATCTCCGGAAGCGACGTCTGGCTCAACACGCCGCTGCCGCCGCTCGAGGCCTCGGGCACCAGCGGTATGAAGGCGGCCTTCAACGGGGTGCCGAGCCTGTCGGTGCTCGATGGCTGGTGGATCGAGGGCTGCATCGAGAACGTCACCGGCTGGTCGATCGATGGTGCGGCGACGCTCTACGACAAGCTGGCAAACACGGTGCTGCCCCTGTTCTACGACGACCGCGCCGGTTGGGCGCGGCTGATGAAAGGAGCGATCAGCAGGAACGCCGTCTACTTCAACAGCCACCGCATGATGCGCCGCTACGCGGCCGAGGCCTATCTGCGTTGATGAGGTAGGCGAAGATGCGTACTGACGCCGCACGCGCGCCGACGCTAGCATTCTCGAGGAGTCGCCATGAGCGCCAACCCGGGCAGTTTTGGGGGCCAGCCGGCTTTCGTGGTGCTGCACGTCGAGGACGATGAGCAGCTGGCCGCGAGCATGGCGCAGCTGCTGCGCGCCGAGGGATTCGAGGCCATGACGGCGCCCGACGGCGCGAGCGCGCTCGAGCTGATAGGGCAGGGTGCCAGCATTCCCGACGTGCTCATCGTCGACGTGAACCTCCCCGGCGAGATGGATGGCGCCGATGTCGCTCAGGAGATCTGCCATGCGCTCGGGCACGTGGTCCCGACGATATTCCTGAGCGCGCAGCTATCGAACGTCGGGCTGCCCTGGCTGCCGGGCGCGCCGCTGCTGTTCGCGTCGAAGCCGATGGACGCCGAGGTGCTGGTGAGACTCGTGCAGTCATTCGCCGCGCTCGGGCGCTTCATGCGCGCGCACGCGAGCGCGCGCCGCGCGGCGCCCTGACTGCCGCGGCTCAGCCGAGCGCCTGCGCCAGATCCTCGACGAGATCCTCGGGTTCCTCGATGCCGATGGACAGGCGCAGCAGATTCTCGGGCGTCCGCGTTCCCGGTCCTTCGATGGACGCGCGGTGCTCGATCAGGCTCTCGACTCCGCCGAGGCTGGTGGCGCGCGTGAAGAGGTGAGTACGGCTCGCGGTCCGCAGCGCCGCGTCCGCGCCGCCCGCGATGCACACCGACAGCATTGCCCCGAATCCGCCGGGCATCTGTGTCGCCGCGAGCGCATGGCCGGGGTGCGCGGGCAGCCCGGGGTAGAAGACCCGTTCCACGGCGGCATGTCCGGCGAGGAACTCCGCGACCCTGAGCGCCCCCTGACACTGCGCGCGCACCCGCAGGGCGAGCGTCGCGATGCTCCGGCGCAGCAGCCAGCAGTCGAACGGCGCGAGCGGCGCGCCGGCCATCCGCTGCCAGCTCTGCAGGCGCTCGAGCAGCGTTGCGTCCTCACGTACCACGACCGCACCGCTCAGCACGTCGCTGTGTCCGCCGAGATATTTGCTGCCGCTGTGCACCACCAGGTCGACGCCGAACCGGAAGGGATGCTGACACACCGGCGTGGCGAAGGTGTTGTCGCATACGACCAGAGCGCCGGCGCCGTGGCCGATCTCGGCGGCGCGCTTCAGATCCGTGATGTTGAGCAATGGGTTCGTGGGAGTCTCGATCCACAGGAGGCGAGCTCCGCCGGCGACCGCCGCCTCGACCGCGGACAGATCGCGGAAATCGACCAGCTGCAGCTGCGCACCCCGGTGCCGCGCGACCTCGCCGAATTGCTTCAGCGAGCCGTAGTAGGCCTCGCGCTGCGCCACCAGCCGCTCACCCTTGCCGAGCAGGTCGAGCACCGCCATGTTGGCCGCGAGCCCGGAGGCGAAGGCGACGGCACCGATGCCGCCCTCGAGAGCCGCCAGGCAGGATTCGACCGCGGCACGGTTGGGGGTGCCTTCGCGGCCGTAGCGATAGCCTCTCGGGTAGGCGCCAGCGGCGTCGCGCTCGAAGGTGGTGCTGAGGTAGATGGGCTCAGCGATCGCACCCACGGCCGTATCGGGCGCGTGCGCGGCATGCACGCACAGCGTATTGAGGCCGGATCGCTGCACGGGGCCGATGGGCGCGCGAATCGATCAGGCGGTGCGGCTCAGGTCTTCTTAGTCCAGGAGCTGCACCAGCCACCCGCCTTGACGGCTTTGCCCGGGAACAGGAGACAGGCTCCCTGCGCGGAGCCCGCGGCTCCCTGGTAGAGCGCACAGGTGGCGCACTTGCTGCCCGGTTTCGCGTCGCTGGCTTTGGCAGCGTCCTCGACATACTTGAGGGCCTTGGCGGTCGGATCGTCGCTGCCGACCAGCGGCAGATCGGCGGCGCCCGCCGTCGTGAAGGCAGCCCCGGCGATCGGGATCAGCACCGTGCCGAGCGCAACTTTCTTCAGCAACCGGCGGCGGGACTCATCAAATACCTGCCTCATACGCTTCTCCTCGACGGCCTTGAGCACACGGCGGATCAGACTACGCAAAAGGCGCGCGGCTGGGAAGTAGCCGAAAGTACCGATGCGCTGCCCCTGCCCCCCCGCGCTAGCGTAGAACTACGTATGCCGGGCGCAACCCGCTTTCGGCATGCTGAAAGCTCACGGAGGAGCAAGCGCGTGATGCCAGCATCCGAGCCAGAGCGAGGCCGCCGAGCCGCTTACCGCCGGGCCGCAGCGGGATTACTTGCCGCGACGCTGGCGGCTGCGGCACTCACGGCCTGCGAGTCGATGCGCGTCGCGAGCGACTACGACCGCAGCGCGAGCTTCGCGGGTTACCACTCGTTTGCCTGGCTGCCGCGCCAGCAGCCCACTACGTCCACTGGCAACCCGCTGGTCCGGCAGCGGGCTCATGATGCAACCCAGGCGGAGCTGGTGCGCAAGGGTTACACCTACACTGAGGATGCGGCCTCGGCCGACTTTGTGGTCGACATTACCCTGGGCTCGCGCGAGCGCATCGACGTGCAGTCTTACCCGGCGACCTACATGGGCCCTGGGTGGGGCTACAACGGCGGGTGGGGCAGTCCCTATTGGGGATCCACGGTGGATGTGCGTCAGTACCGCGAGGGCACGCTGTCGATCGACATCTTCGACGGACGCAGCCACCGGCCGGTGTGGCACGGCTGGGCGTCGAAGGAGCTGACGCGCGCCGACATCGAGAATTCCGCGGCCTCGATTCAAACGGCCGTGGCCGAAGTACTGGCCAGGTTCCCGCCGTCGTAATCCCCTCGCTCAGGAGCGCCGGCCGCCGCGCGCCGGGCGCTGCTCCGGCGGATTCCACGGCCGGCCGGTGCGCTCCTCGATGTAGCGCCGGATCAGCCGCCGCACCACCTGCGACGGGGTCGCGTCTTCCTCCGTGCACAGGCGCTCGAACAGCGTCTTCTTACGCGGGTCGATGAGGACGGTCAGGCGTGCGGTGCGAACTTCGACGGGCAAGGGCGCCACTCCGATGGATGCGACGCGGCATCTAATACCATTATAATCCAGCGCGACTTCAGTGGTAACCCGCCGTGACGCCCGCGCAGTACTCGCCCCTCAACGCCTGCCTGGTGCTCCTGGTTCTCTGGGGCGTCATCGGCGTGGCGGGCCTGCTGCGCCCGACCAGCCTGCGGTTCGTGGGCCGCACGCTGTTTCCGCTCAGTGCGCTCGTGAGCGTCGCGCTGGCCGCGGTCGCCGGCTGGAGTCTGGGAGTGGCCCCCGAGCGCGCCATTCTCGCCATCGGACTGCCCGACCTCCCGGTGCACCTGCGGCGCGACGGGCTGAGCAGCGTGTTTCTGTTCCTGCTCGGGGCGGCCTCGGCGGGCGTCTCGATATTCGCCGCGGGCTATTTCCGCCGCGGCCACGGCACCTCCGCCGGGCTGCAGTGCCTGCAGTACCACCTGTTTCTGGCGAGCATGGGCGTCGTGCTGCTGGCCGACGACGCCTACGCGTTCATGGTGGCCTGGGAGACGATGGCGCTGTCGTCGTACTTTCTCGTGACCACGCAGCACGGCTTGCCCGAGATCCGGCGCGCCGGGTTCCTGTACCTGCTGATCGCGCACGTCGGCGCAATCTCCATCCTGCTCTCCTTCGGCGTGATGCAGGGCGGCAGCTGGCAGTTCACTTTCGAGGCAATGCGTGGTGCACGACTGCCGGCACCCTGGGCGGCCGCCGCGTTCCTGCTGGCGCTGTTCGGCTTCGGCGCCAAGGCGGGACTCGTGCCGCTGCACGTGTGGCTGCCCGAGGCCCATCCGGCCGCGCCCTCGCCGGTCTCGGCTCTGATGAGCGGCGTGATGCTGAAGACCGCCGTGTACGGGATGCTGCGCGTCACCTTCGACCTTCTCGGACAGCCGGTATGGTGGTGGGGCCTGGTGGCGCTCGCCGTCGGGCTGTTCACGGCGCTGTATGGCGTGGTGTTCGCCGCGGCGCAGAGCGACATGAAGCGGCTGCTGGCCTACTCCTCGATCGAGAACGTCGGCATCATCTTCACCGCATTCGGGCTCGCGATCGTCTTCGACGGCGTCGGCATGCCGATGCTGGCGGCGCTCGCCCTGATCGCGCTCCTCTACCACTGCCTCAACCACGCCTTCATGAAGAGCCTGCTGTTCGTGGGCACCGGGGCGGTGTTGCATTCGACCGGCGAGCGCAACCTCGGGCGCCTCGGCGGCCTCATCCATCGCATGCCATGGGTGGCCTGGCTCACGCTGATCGGTGCGCTCGCGCTCGCGGGCCTGCCACCGCTCAACGGCTTCGTGTCGGAGTGGCTGCTGCTGCAATCCTTCCTGTTCGCCCACGAGGTGCCGCATACCTTCGTCAACATGCTGCTGCCGCTCGGCGCGGCGGTGGTGGTGCTGGCGGCGGCCCTGGCAGCCTACGTGATGGTCAAGTTCTTCGGCGTGATCTTCCTCGGACAGCCGCGGGAAGCCGCGCTGGCGCGCGCCCATGACGCCGGAGTCCTGCAGCGTCTCGGGCTGGTGTGGCTCGCAGCCGGGTGCATCGCGCTCGCGCTGTTTCCCACCCAGGTCATCCACTACCTGCGCGGCGTCGTGAGACAGCTGAGCGGCGCCGATCTGCCGGCACAGACTGCTCCCTGGTGGCTGCTCGAGCCGATACCCGGCCGCCAGGCCTCCTACTCGGCGCTCGTGTTCCTGCTCGCGGTGACGGCCGTCGTATTGCTCACGATCCTCGGCGTGCGGCTCTTCTATCACCAGCGCGTCCGCCGCGCGGATCCCTGGGATTGCGGCTTCGCGCGACTCGATGCCCGCATGCAGGATACGGCCGAAGGCTTCGGCCAGCCGATCCGGCATATCTTTGCGCAGTTCTTCGTGCTGCGGCGTGAGCTGCCTGAGCCGTTCGATCGGGCTCCGCGCTACCGGGTGCTGATCAGCGATCGTATCTGGCTGCGGCTCTACCAGCCGCTCGCCGGACTGGTGCAGCGCATTGCCGACGGCTTCGCCTGGCTGCAGCAGGGACGCATCGCGACCTATCTGCTCTACAGTTTCGTGACGCTGGTCGCGCTGCTCGCGCTGGTGCTATGAGACCGATCGAGCTCCTCACGCAGTTGCTCGAGCTCGCGGCGGCGCTGGCCGTGGCGCCGCTGTTTCTCGGCTGGATCAATCAGTGCCGCGCGTGGCTGCAGAACCGCGGCGCACCCAGCATCTGGCTGCCGTACCGCGGCATCCGCAAGCTCTTTCACAAGGACGCCGTGATTGCCGGCAACGCCTCGCAGCTCTTTCGGCTCGCGCCCTACATCACCTTCGGCGCGATGGTGGTCGCCGCCGGCATCATTCCCTCGATGGGTACCCGGCTGCCCTTCACGCGCGTCGCCGATGCGATCGCGCTGGTCGGGCTGCTCGCCACGGCGCGCGTCTTCATATCGCTCGCGGCCATGGACGTCGGCACCGCCTTCGGCACCCTGGGCGCGCGGCGCGAGATGATGATCGGGTTCCTTGCCGAGCCGGCGCTGCTCATGATCATCTTCGTCGCCTCGCTCATCTCCTCGACCACCGCGCTGCCGGCGATCACCGAGCACCTCGCGACGCAGACGCTTGGCCTGTACCCGAGCCTGGCCTTCACTGCGGTCGCCTTCACCATGGTGCTGCTCGCCGAGAATGCGCGCATCCCGATCGACAATCCCGCCACTCATCTCGAGCTCACCATGATCCATGAGGCGCTGCTGCTCGAGTATTCGGCGCGTCATCTGGCCCTGATGGAATGGGCGGCGGCGCTCAAGCTCTTCAACTACGCCTGCATCGGCTTCGCCCTCTTCATCCCCTGGGGGGTGTCGACCGGGCAGGGCGGCCCGCTCGCGCTGGCCGCCTCCATCCCGGTGCTCGCCGCCAAACTTCTCGCCGCCGGCGGCGTGCTCGCCCTGATCGAGACCGTGTCAGCCAAGCTGCGGGTGTTCCGCGCCCCGGAGTTCCTCGCTACGGCGTTCTTGTTTGCGGTGCTGGGGCTCCTCGTGCACCTGCTGCTGGGAGCCTAGCAGCCGTGAGCGCCGTTCCCCTCACCCTGCAGCTGCTGAACTTCTGTGCCGCGCTGTTGCTGCTGCTGTCGTTCGCGATGCTGTCGCAGCGGCGCGTGGTGAATCTCGTCAATCTGCTCGCCGTGCAGGGCGGCGTGCTGCTGCTCGCGACGCTGCTGCTGGCCGCGCGCACCGGACAGCATCACCTGTACCTGTCTGCAGCCCTGACGCTCGGCCTCAAGGTGATCCTCCTGCCGTGGCTGCTGCATCGCCTGATCCGCCGGCTCGGGGTCTACTGGGACGCCGAGCCGCTGCTCAACATCTCCGGGACGATGCTGGTCGGCGTGCTGATCGTGGTATTCGCCTTCGGCCTCGCCCAGCCGATCTCGCAGCTCGCGAGCACCGCGACGCGCAACGCCATCGGCATCGCGGTCGCGGTCGTGTTGCTGTCCTTCCTGATGATGATCACGCGCCGCAAGGCCATGTCGCAGGTGGTGGGATTCCTGTCGATGGAGAACGGGCTGTTCTTCGGCGCCATGAGCGCGACCTACGGCATGCCGATGGTGGTGGAGTTTGGCGTGGCCCTCGACGTGCTGGTGGCGGTGCTGGTGCTCGGTATCTTCTTCTTCCAGATCCGCGAGCAGTTCGACAGCCTCGACCTGCATCACCTCGAGGCGCTCAGGGAGGAAGCCGCGGAGAGGGGGGAGGATTGAGTCTGGAGCTGCTCATCCTGCTGGCAACGCCGCTGACCGGCGCGCTGACGCTCGGGGTGCTGGGGGCGCGGCGTTTCGCGCCCGAGCTCAACGTCGGCTTCAGCCTGCTCACCTTCCTCGCCGCCGGCGCGCTGGCCGTGCGCGTCGTCGCCGCCGGCCAGCTGCTCGTGGCTCACGAGCAGTTCTTCATCGATGCCTTCAACGTGTTCCTCGTGACGCTCACCGCGCTCGTCGGGCTCACGACCGCGATCTTCTCGCGGCCCTACATGCGCGTCGAACTGGAGCACGGCCGCGTCCGTCCGCTGCAGCTGCGCCTCTACCACAGCATGTATCAGCTCTTCATGACGACCATGCTGGTCGCGCTGACGACCAACAACATGGGGCTGCTGTGGGTGGCGATGGAAGCCGCCACGCTCTCGACGGTGCTGCTGGTGACGCTGTATCGGACCGCCGCAAGCCTCGAGGCAGGGTGGAAGTACTTCATCCTCTGTGGCGTCGGCATCGCCCAGGCGCTGTTCGGCACCATCCTCCTGTACTTCGCGGCCGAGCACGCCATCGGCGGGGAGGGTGTGAGCGCCCTGCTGTGGACGCACCTGAACGGTGTCAAAGGCCAGCTCGAGCCCGCGGTGCTGAGCCTCGCGTTCGTATTCCTGCTGGTGGGCTACGGGACCAAGGCCGGGCTCGCGCCGCTGCACAACTGGCTGCCGGATGCACACGCCGAGGGCCCGACGCCCATCTCGGCCGTGCTCTCGGGCCTGCTGTTGAACGTGGCCATCTATGCGGTCGTGCGCTGCAAGATACTGGTCGAGGGCTCGCTGCACTCCGCGCTCCCCTCGCAGATGCTGATGGGCTTCGGGCTGCTGTCGGTGGTGGTCGCGGTGTTCCTGCTGTGGCGCCAGCGTGACATCAAACGCCTGTTCGCCTACTCCTCGATCGAGCACATGGGCATCATCACCTTCGCCTTCGGCATGGGAGGAGCGGTGGCGAATTTCGCCGCGCTGCTGCACATGACGGTGCACTCGCTCACCAAGTCCGCCATCTTCTTTGCCGCGGGCCACGCCGCGCAAAAGGCCGGCACGCAGCTCATGGATCAGATCCGCGGCCTCATCACGCTCAGTCCGACCATCGGCTGGGGTCTCATGATGGGATCGCTCGCCATTCTCGGGATGCCGCCCTTCGGCGTCTTCGCGAGCGAGTTCCTGATCCTCACTACCGCGATGCGCGAGCAGCCCTGGGCAACGCCGATACTGCTGGCGGCGCTCGCGGTGGCGTTTGCCGCGATCTTCGGGCGGGTGCAACCGATGGTTTTCGGCGAGACGACCGCGAAGCGCCTGCCGCACCCGCCGGCGCTGCTGCCGGTGTTCGTCCACCTGGGCCTCGTGCTCGGGCTCGGACTCTATATCCCGCCTTACCTGGCGGATTGGTATCGGGCGGCGGCGCGCCTGATCGGCGGCGGCTGAGATGTCGCACCCGGCCGGCAGTACGCAGAGCCACCCTGGCTGGCGCGCCCGCGACGTTACGCCGCAGGAATGGCTGCCCGCGGCGCAGGAGCTCTGCGGTGCGGGTGCGCGGCTCGCAGCGCTCTGGGTGAGCGGCGGCGCGCGCGGTGCGCCGAGCGTGCGCGCGGCTTTCTTCGGCGGCACGGGTCCGCTGCTCCTCAACCTTCCGCTCGCGGATGCCGCTGACTCCTATCCCGGGCTCGAAGAGCTCTTTCCGTGCGCCGCCCGCATGCAGCGCGCCGCGGCGGATCTCTCCGGAGTGCGGGCGTCGGATCCCGACACGCGCCCCTGGTTGCGACACAACGCGTGGCCGCCCGGATACCGGCCGCTCCTCGACCGCTGGGCGCCGCCGGCCGGCCAGGAGTCCGGGATCGATACGTACGAGTTCGTGCGGGTCGAGGGCGAGGGAGTGCACGAGATTGCCGTCGGCCCCGTACACGCCGGCATCATCGAGCCCGGGCATTTCCGCTTCTCGGTGGTCGGAGAGAAGGTGCTGCGGCTCGAGGAGCGCCTCGGCTACGTTCACAAGGGGATCGAGCGGCGCTTCACCGAGCTGCCGATCCTCGAGGGCCATCGTCTCGCGGCGCGCGTTTCGGGAGACTCGGCGGTGGCCTTCTCCTGGGCCTACTGCCAGGCGCTCGAGAGTGTGTCGGCCGTTACGATTCCGCCGCGCGCGGCGTGGCTGCGCGCGCTGTGTCTCGAGCTCGAGCGCGTGGCCAACCATCTCGGCGACCTCGGCGCGCTCGGCAACGACGCCGGCTTCGCCTTCGGCCTGGCGCAGTTCTCGCGCCTGAAGGAGCGCCTGCTGCGCAGCTGTGCGGTGGCGCTCGGCGAGCGCTATCTCATGAGCGCCATCGTGCCGGGCGGCGTCGCTTTCGACCTGACCGGCGCCGCTGCGCAGGAGCTGCGCTCCTCGGCCGCCGAGATCGCGCACGAGACCCTCGTGCTGCGCGCGATCTACGATGAGCACGAAGGGGTGCGCGACCGCTTCACCGGCGCCGGCGCGATCGCGCCGCCGCTCGCCGCACGGCTCGGCCTGACCGGGCTTGCGGGGCGCGCCAGCGGTCAGGCATTCGACCTGCGGATCGACGGGCCCTGCGCGCCGTACGGCGAGCTGCCGGTTGCCAGGATCGGTAGCGAGGCGGGCGACGTCGCGGCACGGGTCGCCGTGCGATTCGACGAGCTGGCCGAGTCGCTGCGCCTGATCGAACGGATCATTAGCGGTGTTCCCGGGGGATCCTGCCTCGAGGCCGTCGCGCTCCCCGCGGCCGGCTCGCTCGGGATCGGGGCGATCGAGGGCTGGCGCGGGCCGGTGTTGGTCGCGCTCGAGTCCGGCCCCGGCGGCAGCATCGACCGCTGTCATCCGCACGATCCCTCGTGGCAGAACTGGCCGGCGCTCGAGCACGCGATCATCGACAACATCGTGCCCGATTTCCCGCTCATCAATAAGTCCTTCAATCTCTCCTACAGCGGGCACGACCTCTAGGAGGCATCATGCTGAAAACGCTGCGCCAGATTGCCGCGGTCGGAATCGTGACCGAGCCCGCCCCCTCTCCCGACGGGACACTGCGCCTGCGTGAGGCGCTGCAGACCCGCATCCTCGCCGTCCTGGGACGCGCCCTGTGCGTGCGCGCGGTGGATGCGGGCTCGTGCAACGGCTGCGAGCTCGAGATCCATGCTCTCAACAACCCCCTGTACAACATCGAAGGTCTCGGTATCCGCTTCGTCGCGAGCCCCCGGCATGCGGATCTGTTGCTCGTGACCGGTCCGGTCTCGAGGCACATGGAGATCGCCTTGCGCCGCACCTACGAGGCGACCCCTGACCCGAAGCTGGTGGTGGCGGTCGGGGACTGCGCCTGCACCGGCGGCATCTTCGCCGAGGGCTATGCGACCCGCGGCCGCATCTCCAACGTCATTCCGGTGGACGTGGCCGTGCCCGGATGCCCGCCGGATCCGACGCGGCTGCTGACGGGCATCCTCACCGCGCTCGAGGCGCGCTCAACGCGTCCCGGCTAGGACGTCCCCGATGGGCGGGGCCGCCTCCGGCGCCGCCCGGCGGTAATCCTTGCCGAGCAACGCCGCGACGGTGGCCGCGATCTGCGCCTGGTGCACCTCGGGCGTCCGGGTGCGCTCGCCGCGCGGGGCGGTGTCGGGACCCATCACCGCGATCCAGATGTTGCCCGAGCCTTGCTCCGCTGCGCCGTGGCTCTTCCACTCGACCGGCCCGCTGCCGCGCCCATGATCGGCGGTGAGGATGAACGTGGTCTGATCGCGGTACGCGGGCAGGCTCTGCAGCGTATTCCACAGCTGCTCGACGTAGTGGTCGAAGGAGTGCGCGGCGCGCAGCAGCAGGTCGTAGCGGCCCATGTGTCCCCAGTCATCGGTCTCGCCGTAGCCGACGAACAGCACCCGCGGCTGCGCGTGCGCGAAGGAGTCCAGAAGCGGGATCTGCACGAACGAGTCGTAGACCACCCCATCCTCGAGGCTCGTCGTGGTCTCGGCGAGCTCGTTCACGACGGCTTCCCGTGGGCCCACCTCACCTTTATAGGGCACGTCCTGGCCGCAGTGCACCGGCAGGTGGCTGCGATCGACATTGAAGATGTCCTTGAACGTGCCCCAGCTGGCAAACGCCGCGACCTGACCTTTGAAGTCCGGCAGGCCATTGAGCCACTCGAATACGGTGACGTTGGGGTTCGGACCGAAGTGGTTGGAGTTGACGCGCGGATCCGCGTGGCCCGAGAGCATCTCGTTGTAGCCGGGGTACGAGAACCAGAAGGTATTGGTGACGCGCGCCACGCTGCCTTTGAGCTGGTTGCCGAAGATCTGGCCGCGGGCGGCCACCGTGCCCCAGATGAAGGGGAACAGTACCTTGCGCCGCTCGTTGACATCGTCGCGCCAGTACTCGCGCCTCAAGTCCGCCTCCTTGGCCCAGATGCCGCCGTTCTTCTGGTTGAGGAGCGTCGGGTCGGCGCCGGTGAAGATCTCCTGCCACCGCAGCCCGTCACTCACGATCAGCACCACATTGCGCGTCTTGAGCGGGGCGGGTGCCGCGGCGCTCGCGAGCGGCGCGCCGGCGGCGAGCGCCAGCAGCAGGACCGCGGCGACAGAGCGGACGGCCATCTTGAACATTGGATTCTCCATGGTCAGGTCGCGAGCGCCGGCCGGCGCACGATCGCGTACCACCAGTACACCGGCACCCCCACGGCGCACAACGCCAGGGCCCAGGCGAGCGATCGGCCGCCGATGCCGATCGAAGCCCACACGCAGTAGCCGGTCGCCAGCGCCGCGGCCGCCAGCCAGCGGTACTCGCGGGCCCTGAGCCTGCCGAGCTCACCGCGGCGCCACAAGATCAGGACGGCGATCGCACAGCCGAAATATACCGGCAGGTTGGTGGCGGTGACCACCAGGCTCAGAAAGGTGAAAGCGCCGGCGGTCGAGTCGCTGTAGCTCGTGAGCATCATGAGGCTCGCGAGGATGGCGGTCAGCACGAAGCCGCGCGTCGGGGCACCGTGCGCGTTCACCTTTCCGAGCGCCGGCGGAAAGCCGCCGTGCCGGGCGAAGCTCACGGTGAGCTCACCCAGGATCAGCGTCCAGCCGTTGAGGGCGCCGAGGCCGCTCACGATCACGAACACGGCGAGGAGCTTCCCGGAGGCGGGCCCGAGGAAGCGCGCGAACAGGTCCGCGAACGGGGCGCTGGAGTTCGCCAGCTCCTCCTGCGGGATCAGCAGCATCGGGATCAGCGAGACGCAGATGTAGACTGCCGCGACCGTGAGGGTGCCGATGAACGTGGCGCGCGGGATGGTGCGGCCAGGGTCGCACACCCGGCCGGCCGGCATCGCGCCGCACTCGACGCCGAGCATGGCGTAGAGCGCAAGGGTGGATGCCGTGATCACTCCGCCGAGCGAGATGGGCGTCGTCGGCAGGTGCACTGGCGAGGCTGCATGAGGCGCGAACACCGCCCACACCCCGAGCGCCACGATCCCGAGCTGCGGCAGGAGCTTCAGCACGGTGCTCCACACCTGCACCCAGCCGGCGGTCCGCGCGCCGCGCACGTTGATCACTACGAATAACCAGACCAGCGCCATCGCCGTCAGCGCGGCGAGCAGGTGGTTGGTGGCCAGCACGGGGAAGAAGGACGACAGGTAGCCGACCACGCCGGTGGCGAGCACCGCGTTGGTTACCACGGTGGAGATCCAGTAGGACCACATGAGGACGAACGCGACGCCGGAGCCCAGAGCGCGGCTTGCGTACGCGTACGGCCCGTCGTCCTGCGGAAAGGCGCGCGCCAGTCCCGCAAACACCCAGGCGATGAAGATGCAGCCGACGGTCGTGATCAGCCAGCCGGGGACGGCGTTGAGTCCATAGGGGGCGAGCGAGGCCGGCAGCATGAAGATGCCGACGCCGATCGTGTTGCCCACGACCAGCGCGGTGCACATGAGGAGTCCCAGGGCGCGCGGTTGCTCGACGGTGGTGCCCGACATGCGCCGCTCCTCAGACGGAGGCCAGCGCTTCCTTGAGCGCCGGCTCGAGCAGTGTCAGCGCCTCGTCCACGTGTCCGCGGCCGATCATGAGCGGGGGAATGAAGCGCACCGTGCTCGCGCCGCAGGAGAGCAGCAGGAGACCGTGGTGGAAGGCACGTGTCAGCACGGCCTCGCACAGCTTCTTCGCGGGCGCACGGCTCTTGGGATCGGTGATGAGCTCCATGCCGATCATGAGCCCCTTGCCGCGGACCTCGCCGATGCAGGGGAAGCGCTGCTGCAGCTCGCGCAGGCGTCCGATGAAGTACTCTCCGACCGCCGCCGCATTGGCCGCGTACTCGCGCTCGACGAGCTCGAGGGTGGCGAGCGCCGCCGCGCAGCACAGGGGATTGCCGCCGAAGGTGTTGCCGTGCGCGCCGCGCTTCCATTTCTCCATATGGGTGCGGCGCGCCACCACGAGTCCCATCGGCAGACCCGAGGCGAGACCCTTGGCGAGCGTCATGATGTCCGGCGACACCCCCCAGTGCTGGCTGGCGAACATGCGGCCCGTGCGACCGATGCCGCACTGCACCTCATCGAAAACCAGGAGAATTCCGTGGCGGTCGCACAGCGCGCGCAGGCCCGGGAGGAAGCTGTCGGGCGGGACGAGATAACCGCCTTCGCCCTGGATCGGCTCGACCACGATCGCGGCGACTTCCTGCGGCGGCAGGTTGCTCTGGAAGAGCATCTCGATGTAGTCGAGGACCGCGCGGCCCTGGTCGGCGCCCGCGAACAGCGGCCGGTAGGGGTTGGGGTAGGGCACGTGGGTCACCCCGGGCATCGTCGGGAAGAACCCCGCCTGCTGGGTCACCTTGCTCGAGGTGAAGGCGAGCGCTCCCATGGTGCGGCCGTGAAAGCCGCCGAGGAAACCGATGAAGCGCGGACGGCCGGTCACGTAGCGGGCGAGCTTGAGCGCACCTTCGACGGATTCGGTACCGCTCTGGCACACCAGCACCTGCACCGGCTCGCCCATGGGCGCGAGCTCGTTGATGCGCTCGGCGAGCCGCGTCATGCGCTCGTGCCAGTAATCGGAGGAGATGTGCAGGAAATCGTCGGCCGCGTCCTTGATGGCCTGCACCACCTTGGGGTGCGCGTGACCGGTGCTGGCGACGCCGATGCCGCTCATGAAGTCCAGGAAGCGGTTGCCGTCGACGTCCCAGGCCTCGGCACCGCGGCCGCGCGCCATGACGAAGGGGTAGTCGCGCGGGTAGGAGGGCGTCGTCACGAGCCGGTCGCGGGCCATGAGTGCCTGCGCCTTCGGCCCGGGAAGCGGCATGTGGATGTGGGGTGTTGCCATGTCAGCTCCTCAAGTTGATGCGGATCGGCCGCGCATGCGCCGCGCGCGTGCGCGCCTCGAGGTCGCGGAGCACGACGAGATCGGCAGGCTCCGGGGCGGGCAGCGTCTCGAGGCGGGCGGCGACTTTCAGCGGCCAGCCGGTCGCGGCACGCGCGGCATCCACGCCGATGCCAGGGTAGAGCGCGGCGAGCTCGAGCTCCTGCGTTGCGGCGTGCGGCCGCAGGATACCGAAGTCGGTGATCACGGCGCGCGGGCCGGCGCCCGGACTGCCGCTCGCGGCGCGCGCGCCGTGGCCTTCGAGGTAGCCGGCAGAGGTGAGAAAGTCGAGGGAAGATACGAAACTGCGCGGCGTCTGCTTCATGATGACCAGCACCTCGCGGGCGTAGGTCGCGATCTCCGAGGCACCGCCCGCGCCCGGCAGCCGCACTTTAGGGTGCGCATAGTCGCCGATGACGGTGCTGTTGAGATTTCCGAAAGCGTCGATCTGCGCCGCCCCGAGGAAGCCGACGTCGACGCGGCCGCGCTGCAGGTAGTGCGCGAAGATCTCCGGCAGCGGCACGACGCAGGTCGCGGTCTCGGCGAGCTCGCCGTCGCCGATCGAAAGCGGCAGCACTGTGGGCTTGGTGCCCACCGTGCCCGATTCGTAGATCAGCACGAGACGCGGTGCATGCGTCATGCGCGCCAGGTTGCACGCGGCGCTCGGCAGGCCGATACCGACGAAACACACCGCGCCGTCCTGCAGGTGCCGTGCGGCCGTCACCGTCATGATCTCTTCCGGGCTGTAGCCGGGCATGCTCATGCGGCGACTCCGAGCGCGCGCAACAGCGCCGCGTGATCGCGCATGCCGAGCACGTGGCGCTCCATCCAGGCCGTGAACGCCTGGCGGTCGCGCGCGATCTCATCCCAGGCGAGATAGAAGCGGTTGTCGCGTGCGTAGTAGCCCTGGGCGTAGGAGGGATAGGCCCCGCCCGGCACGACGCTCGCGCACGTTATGAGCCACGACGGCAGCACCAGCGCGTTCATCTCGGCGTCGAGCCGCTCGACCCGCTCCTCCACGGTCACCAGTACGCGCCGCGCGGCGTGTGCGGCCTCGCGCGCGGCGCCGACGATGCCGCGGATGAGCACGTTGCCTTCGGCATCGATCTGCTGCGCGTGCAGGATCGTAACGTCGGGATTGATGGCGGGGACCGCGGTCAGCAGCCGGCCGGTGAAGGGGCAGGGGACGGTGCGCACGGCGGCACCCGGCACGCGGGCGAGATCCGTAGCGGCGTGATGCGGCATCAGGCCGCAGCTCATGCCGCTCGCGCCGGCCTGGTAGGCGAGCGCCAGCTCCGCGTGACTGAATTCGCTGAGCGCGAGCGGCTGCGGCCATTGCCGCTCCACCGCATCGCGCAGGCGATGCAGCGATCCGACGCCGGGATTGCCGCCCCATGAGAAAGTCAGCCGGGAGGCGCACCCCATACCGATCAGCTGGTCGTAGATCAGATCCGGCGTCATGCGGATCAGATGCAGATTGCGCCGCCTGAGACGGATGATCTCGTGACCGGCGGCAAACGGGATGAGGTGCGTGAAGCCCTCGAGCGCCACGCTGTCGCCGTCGCGCACGTGCGTCGCGATCGCCTCATCGAGCGGCAACAGCGGCATCGCGCTCACTCGACCACGGTCTGCGACTGCTCGCGCAGGTACTGCGGCAGATAATAGAAGGAGGCGATCGCCTTGCCGGTGGTGCCCGAGCCCTTCCAGCCGCCGAAGGGCTGGTACCCGGGCCACGCGCCGGTGGTCGCACCCTGCGGCCGGTTGGCGTACGTCACACCCGCCTCGATGTTCTCCTGGAACCAGCCCACCTCATCCGGCGCGCCGTAGAAGCCCGCCGTGAGTCCGAGCGGGGAAGCGTTGGCGAGTACCATCGCCTCCTCGTTCGAGCCCACGCTGTGCAGCATCAGAATCGGGAGGAACATCTCCTTGTCCCACAGCGGATGCCCCGGCGGCGCCTCGGCGAGCGTCGGGCGGACGAAGAAGCCGCGGGCGAGGGCGCCTTCCTTGAGCTGCTCGCCGCCGGAGAGGATCCGTGCGCCGCCGGTGCGCAGCTGCGCGGCGTAGCGCGCGTAGTCCTCGTAGCCCGAGCTCGTCGCAACCGGCCCGAGCCAGTTCTCACGCTGCGCCGGGTCGCCGATCCTGAGCGCCTTCAATTGCCTGAGCAGCGCCTCGGTGAGGGGCTCGGCCACGCGCGCATCGACGTAGAGTCGCGAGAGAGCCGAGCACTTCTGGCCGCCCATGCCGAACGCGGAGCGCAGGATGCCGGCGGTGGCACGCGTGAGGTCCGCGCGGGCGGTGACGATGCAGGCATTCTTGCCGCCCATCTCCGCGATACAGGGCCTGGGGTACGCCCCGCTCTGGAGACGCACGGCAATCTGCCGGCCGATCTCGAAAGAGCCGGTGAAGGTCACGCCCGCCGTGAGCGGATGCTCGACGAGCGCTGCGCCGATCTCGCCGCTCGAGCCGCTCAGGTAGTTGAACACTCCGGGGGGAAGCCCGGCATCGCGCATGCAGTCCGCGAGCAGCCGCCCGGCCCAGGGCGTCACCGTCGCGCCCTTCAGCACCACGGTGTTGCCGGTGATGAGCGCCGCCGCCACCGGGCCGGCGGCGAGTGCCAGGGGAAAGTTGAACGGTGTGATCACGACCCAGGCGCCGTAGGGCTTGAGCACGCTGCGGTTGTGGGACACGTGGCTCGCGAGCGGATCGTCGGGGAGCGCCCGCACGAAGCCGTCCGCGCGCTCGAAATCGTCGCAGTAAGTGGCGAAGAAATCCGCTGCCTCCTGCGCCTCGCCGAGCGCCTCCATGCGGTTCTTCCCCACCTCGAGGGTGAGCGCCGCGGCGAGGTCGTAGACCCGCTCCTCGATCAACCGCCCGACTCGCCGCAGTAGCTGCCCGCGCGCTGCGGCAGGAGTC
>Ga0335082_10000324_pt1 | contig 48657 bp, 44 predicted proteins | sample Lox_Sample_41_FD_206718 | JGI IMG/M metagenome (GOLD analysis project Ga0335082, IMG submission 206718) | Soil microbial communities from Loxahatchee National Wildlife Refuge, Florida, United States - Lox_Sample_4.1 | ecosystem: Environmental > Terrestrial > Soil > Wetlands | place: USA...
TCTGACGGTCGGCAAATTCGGAAGCTAAGCCTAAGCTGGAGCATTTGGTTAAAAGCCAGGGGAGCACCCATCAACTTCAAGAATTGTGTCCCTGATGACGGGCAACACAGAAGTTGACCACGAGACCGAAGAACTTCAGATCAGCCCACCATACACACCGTACGGGAAATATCAGTTTTGTTAACGGAATCGGCGCCAATCTGCGATACGAAGAATCAGCGACTTCGCGGCACGGAGGGCAGGGGCGGCGTCTAAGGTTTTGCTAACGCCTGGAGCTTCCCGCGTCTCGATTCTTCTGCGCTGATTGTTCGGAGTCTTGTACTTTTCCCGCGAACAAAATTCTTGGGAGGAGTCATGGGCGAATCTTCTCGGCAGCTCGATCGCCGCACTTTTCTCAGTGGATCCGTGGCCGAACTCGCGAGCAATCTGGCGGCAGTCGGTTACCCTTTATTTCTGACCTGTGCCCTCTCAGTTCACCACGTTTGACGGCGTCATCATTGCCGCCAGCATGTCATCCTGCGCTGCCAGACGATCCTCGCTCATGCTGTGGGCGTAAATTCCGAGCGTCGTAGCAACGTCACTGTGGCGGAGCATCTTCTGCACTGTTTTCACGTCCGTCCCTTTTCGCACGAGGAAACTCGCCAAGCTGTGACGCAGGTTGTGGAACCCGAAGCGCACCTTCTCTCCTTCTTTAAGTACACCCGCCTTCACCGCAGCCGGACGGAGATAATCCTCGACCAGCATGTTTGCGACGCGAGGCCGCTTGCCCTTTAGCCGGGTGCTTGCGAACACCCAGTCCATCGGCCGACCGTAGGGAGTCTGCTCCTGCCATTGGCGAATGAAGCCTGCGAGTAGCGGGACCAAGGGAACGGGAGCCTTGCTTGCCGCACTCTTGGACTTACCCACCTTCCCGCCCGTCCACGAGCGGCGGACGAAAACCTGCTGGTTGTCGTAGTCCACATCTGCCCACTGCAAACCAAGGCACTCGGAAATGCGAAGCCCCGTAGCCGCGATGAGGAGTGTGAGAGTCCGCTCCGGCTGAGGCATTGCCATGAGAATCCTGAAGCATTGTTCCGGTGTGATGATCTTCGCCTCGTACTCGGACTGAGTTTTGACCCGGACAAACTTCATGGGGTTAGCTTCCCCGGTGCGAGGAATCAGCCCATAGGTCTGCCCGTGTTTAAAGACCAAATTCATCACACGGCGGATCTTGTCCACAGTAGGATTCTCAAGATTCTCCATTCGCTTGCTGGCTTTCAACCACTGCATGATCTCCAGGGGTTCAATCTCCAGCACTGGACGATTTCCCCAGCGAGGAATCAATCGATTGTTCAGGATTTGAAGGTAGCGTTCTATGGTGGTGTGAGACTTCTGGTCGTCCGCTTCGGCAAGTTCGCCTAGTTCATACTTGATATAGTGCCGCGCTAGATCGCCGAACATAACACGGCCAGTCAGGCCCAGTTCGTGGTTGCGGTTAAGACCACGATGCTCCACTTCCGCCCAGGCGTCTTTCTCTCTTGGGAGAAAGGACAGCGCCCCGACAACGACGGTGTTCTCTACCCTGTGGCCGTCCGTATCGCGGGTTCTGTAGTAGTGGTACGCCGCTCAGGCCAGCGTGGCTAGCACGACTCCCGGTTACGCGATTGAGGGCACGGCGTTCTCGACAGTTACCGTCAATCTGAATTTCGCCACAGCTTGTCATCGGGATTCTGGTGATCTCGCCGAGGGAGCCGGAGTGATCACCTGCTTCACCTCAGGGGAGTTCGCAGGCGGGACGCTGGTGTTTCCGAAATGGAATCTCGGCTTCAACCTTAGCAATGGAGACGTGTTGCTCTGCAATGTTCACGAGCTGCATGGAAACCTGCCTCTCGTGGGGGTGAAGGGCGAGTATCAGCGACTGTCCTGCGTGTTCTACTATCGCGAGAAGTTGCAGGACTGCGTCGAATAACAACTAACCCGACCAACGGCTGCGCAAAGAGGCGACGAGGCCTCAAGCGCAGCCGCAGTCCAAAGAACACGTCCACCAATTCTTGTCGCATCTCGCGAGGTGCATCTTCGAGCGCGCGTGCTGGTTGTGCTCCTTCTTGCATTCCGAAATCACGTACCCAGTTCATTTGGAAAATACAGCATATCCGATTTCGCACAGTAATAGACCTGTAGCACAACAATTGCTCCGCTGAGGCAATCTGACATTCACGGGATTGTCGCGACAAAGGGCCGCGTCACCTTCTCTCAGCGGAGCAGGACGCGGCCCGCTTTACAAGTGAGGAGAAAGAACATGTCACAGGTAGAAGAAACAACAGAAGAACTCAGTGATCCCTGCACGTTCTGCGGGGAGGGGGAAACCTGCCACCACGGCGATGGCTGCTGGAACTGCTGCTTGAACTGCCGCCGTGAAGAGGAAGAAACGGAGACGATTGAGCTTCTTCAGTCCGCTCGCAATCTCCTCTTGCAATATCGAAACGGCGCGGGAGACTCAAAGCTCGCACTCGAAATAACGAACGGGATTGAGAAAGTGTTGCTGTACGCTGGCGCAATCCCTTGTGATGCTCAAGAGCGGAACAACAAGGAAGCAGGATGAGCAAGGAGAAGTTCCCGGCGAACTTCAAACGCTGGCTGGAGAGTGCCTCCTGTACGAGACAAAACTCGACAAAGAAAGGAACGGAAAGAACAAAAGGGGAGCTTCCAAAAGCTCCCCTTTTTTTTTGCCTACCTCGCCGTTTCGCCTAGCCCCTCCACTATTCCCCACGATAACGCCGCAAACTTCTGAACTACCGACTTGAGAGTATAGGCAATCGCCACGGAGGAATGCGAATGCAGATCAGTTTGAAAAACACGCTCAAGGCGGCTCGGTTGCAGTTTGATACTCGACTGGCCGAAGTGCTCATCGCCCGGCCCGACCTGAGCTACACCGACATCGGGAAGGACTTCGGAATCAGTGAGACGGTGATTCGCCGGGTCATGAAGCAGTTCAACATCGGTGCTCGCAAGCGCGGGCCGAAGGGCAAGAAGATCGGAGCCTAACATGAAGCCGAATGGACAAGACGAGCAGAAGTTCGTTCACAGCCTCGCTGTCCTGCGCTACGTCGTGAAGAAGATGCCGGAAGATGTAGCGGAGTCAGAAATGAGCACACTCATGGCACTACTCTCGCATCTGAATCTCAACAACCGAACGGACGAAGACCTGACATCCGCTCTTACGGTGAACGGATCAGCGTCGGCCTCTCAGATCGCCGAACTCACCCATTATGACGAATCCTCTGTTCGGGCAAAGCTGAAGCGCTGGCAGTCACTCGGTTATGTGGACTGGACGAAGCGTGAGGACAATCGCGGCTCGAACTTTACTGTGCACTGTACGCCGAATCCGGATGTCATCTCGAAGGCCAAGGTCGATCCGAAGCGCAGCGAACAGGCTCGCGCGGCCCAGCGTGTTCGTTGGGAGAGGGAGAGGTCCGCTCAGGTAGATAGACGGTCTTCAGGAACGTTGCGACCGGATGATCTTTCTCTCCCTGCCGTGGACCTTTGCGGCCTATGAGCAGATTATTGGCAGGATTTACCGGCAGGGAAGCAAGGCTGACTGCGTAGAGATCGTAGTCCCACAGGTGCTCACCACGTCATCCACGACGAGCTACGACACTATCCGCTGGGGTCTCATTTGTTCCAAACGAACGCTGGCTGAGTGCGCCACGGACGGCGTCATTCCTAACCTGCTCGCGATTGATCGTCAGAAGGTGCTGAAGCAGGTTTAGGCATACGTAGGGCGGCAGCAGGAGCGGCAGGAGGAGCAGCAATCGGAGCCATCGCCGGAAATGCTGGCAAAGGCGCTGAGATCGGGGCAACCGCAGGCGGCATACGAGGACGCATCGTGCAGAGGCGAGCTCAAGCTCAACAGCAGGCTCATGCGAAATCACAGACACAGAAAGCCGGGCTCGAGAATTTCAAGAAAGCTTTTAGTGCCTGCATGGAAGGGAAAGGCTACTCGGTCAAATAACCGCTCGCGACTGCGTTGATACCTATGCGCCATTGTCGCTTCCCTGGATAGGGAATGCTGGACGAATTGTCGAATATTCTGAAATCTGACACACGATACGATGACAAGGTCCAGACTGCGCAGATCAAGAGGAGGGTGGGATGGCGAGTGCCCGAGGCGGTGGGATTGGTGATGGCAGCCAGACATCACCGCGACCACTCCGAGCTGAGCCGCACAACAGGGCTATAATTGTGCGGCATGACCTCAGCAGAGTGGCCAAACGCCCGACAAGCCTTTGAGGGCGATTTCTTAGTGAGTCGCGGAGGAATGGGAGCGTATACGCCTGCACGATTGGTCCGCCACCCCGAGGGCCGCTCTCCGATTGGCCTCAGCCGTTAGACTTCGGTTGCGATTGCAACCATCCAAACCCATTCAGGCATGTTTCACGGTCTCCTGGCCGCCAACGCCCAGTTTACGCAGGAACGTCATCATTGGGCACCAGTTGGTGAATCCCGACTGGAACAAATTAAGGCCCACGAAGGCCGTGAAGAGATACCAGTACTCATTCACCCAATGGCCGAGCGCTAACGAAACCAGGATAAAGAGTCCGGCGATCAAGCGGAGCGTGCGTTCAGTAGTCATTGTTGTCTCCTGTAAGAGTCATTGCGCTACTTCACACTGCGGCACCTCGCACTCGGCAACTTTGTCCGGCGAGTGCGCTAGCGGTTTCTGTTTTCACTTCTGCGATACGTAATAAAGAACCGGTACAGCCATCCGAGACAGCACAGTGGATGCGACCTCTCCCGCCATGAGAGAGAGCGCAAGACCCTGGAAAATGGGATCAAACAGGATCACACTCGCTCCAACGACGACCGCAGCTGCCGTTAACAGCATGGGGCGGAATCGCACTGCGCCCGCATCCACGACAGCTTCTTCCAATGACATCCCTTGAGAGCGGCGTAGCTCGATGAAGTCAACGAGAATTATGGAATTGCGGACGATAATGCCTGCCCCCGCAATGAACCCGATCATCGAGGTGGCGGTAAAGAACGCGCCCATCAAAGCGTGCGCTGGAAGGATGCCGACCAGCGTCAATGGAATCGGAGCCATGATCACTAGTGGCGTAAGGAACGACCGGAACCATCCGACGACCAATACATAGATGAGAACGAGTACCGCTGCAAAGGCCAAGCCAAGATCACGGAACACTTCCACCGTGATATGCCACTCACCATCCCACTTCATTGAAAACCGATCGGTGCCTTCGGGCATAGCGGCTCCTTTGTATTGTTTGACCGCATAACCCTCCGGTAGCTTGATCTTGTCGATCGCATCGCTCATTTTGCCGATGGCATAAACCGGGCTTTCTTCTTCGCCAGCTACGTCACCGGTGACGTAGACCACAGGCTGCAGGTTCTTACGGTAGACGCTGGTGTCAATGGTGGTTCGATTGAGGGTGGTTAGTTCCTGCAATGCGATCTGGGAACCACTCGGAGTCGGCAGTTTCAGACTTGCCAAATCCTGTATTCCGGAACGATCCGTACGGGACAGGCGGACGCGAATGGGTATGTCCTCGCGGGATTGAGGATCATGCAACAATCCGGCATCGGCTCCGCCGAGCCCGATCTGCACGGTACGAGTCACATCTGCTGCCGAGATTCCGTGCAGGGACGCCTTATCGAGGTCAACCTTGAGATCGTACTTGGTTTGCGGGTCTTCGACGTACCAGTCCACGTCGACCACACCTGGCGTCTGTTGGAAAACTTGCTTGATTTGCGACGCGAGCTGAATCTGTCCTTTGTGGTCAGGACCGTAGACCTCTGCGACGAGTGTCTCCAGAACCGGCGGTCCCGGTGGAACCTCGGCTACTTTAATGCGGGCACCGAATGGCTGGGCAAGCTTCACCAGTTCTGGACGCAATCGCCGGGCAATCTCGTGGCTCTGCGCCTTGCGATCGTGACGCGAAAGCAGATTTACTTGTATGTCGGCCTGATTCGGTTGATGCCGCAAGAAGTAATGTCTTACGAGTCCGTTGAAGTTGTACGGACCGGACGTACCAGAATAAATCTGATAATTCGTCACCTCGGGTTGTTGTGAAAGATACTCTCCCAAAGCCTGCGTAACGCGCGTAGTCTGCTCAAGCGGCGTTCCATCGGGCATGTCAATGATGACCTGGAATTCGCTCTTATTGTCGAAAGGCAACATCTTCACGCGAACCCACTTCATAGGGACAAACGCCACGGCGGCTAACAAAAAGACGATCACCCCACTGAGAAAGAGCCACCTTCTCCGCACATCGAGAATCAGCGGGTTCATCACCTTGCGATAGAGGCGGGTGGTCCACCCTTCCGCCTCGTGATGTTCGTGTCCACTACCGCCAGAGTAGTGCCCGAGCAATCTGAGCGCAGCCCAAGGCGACACTACAAAAGCAACGATCAGAGAGAAAACCATTGCCGCCGATGCACCGACTGGGATCGGCCGCATGTACGGACCCATCAGCCCGCGAACGAAGGCCATAGGAAGGATGGCTGCAATCACGGCAAAGGTCGCGAGAATTGTGGGATTGCCGACTTCATCGACCGCCTCGACCGCGACGTCGACGAGGGGGCGTCCACGGCTGCCGGGCAAGCGGAAATGGCGAACGATGTTCTCGACGACCACGATGGCGTCGTCGACTAAGATTCCGATGGAGAATATCAGGGCAAAGAGGGTCACTCGATTCAGCGTGTAGCCGAAGAGGTAGAAGATTGCCAATGTCAGAGCCAAGGTAACAGGCACCGCGAGCAGAACCACTCCTGATTCCCGCCAACCCAGCGCCAAGGCAATCAGAAGTGTCACGGAGAGGGTCGCGATAAAGAGGTGCTTTAGAAGTTCGTCGGATTTGTCCTTTGCGGTCTCGCCGTAGTTTCGTGTGACAGTGACATTCAAGTCCTGCGGCAGCATATAGCCGCGCAGATTGGACACTTGCTGTAAAACGTTTTCAGCGATGACACTGGCATTCGTACCTTTCCGCTTCGCCAACGTAATCGTCACAGCAGGGTATTCGGGATTAGCCACCTGTCGAGTGGTGCCCTTGGCGTTCGAAAAAAGAACGTAGTTGTCGGGTTCGGCGGCGCCGTCTTCGATTTTCTCGACGACGTCTCGCAAGAATACGGGCCGTCCTGAATGAACTCCCACGACGACTTGCTTCAGATCGTCGGCGCGAGTAAAGAACAGCCCTGCCTCTACCTGGAACTCGCGGTTATCGCGCGCAAAGCTACCAGTCTGGGCGCGAGTATTCGCTCCCTGCAGTTGTGCAACGACCACTCCCGGCGTGAGTCCATAGGCTGCAAGACGCTGCGTGTCGAGCATGACCCGCACTTGCCGGGTCTGTCCGCCGATGATGGTGGTCTCGGATATGTCGTCCAATTTCTTCAGAGAGTTTTCCAACTCTCCGGCGACGCGGCGCAATCGATACGAGTCATAGTTTTGCCCCCACAGCGTGAGTGCCATGATCGGGACGTTGTCAATGGAGCGAACCTTGATGAGCGGTTGCGAGACACCGGGCGGAATGCGGTCAACATTCGAGTAAAGCTTGTTGTAAGTCTGGATGATCGCGTCTTCCTCTTTTGTTCCGACGTAGAAACGCACGATCACCATGCTCATGCCAGGATGGCTGATCGAATAGATGTACTCAACTCCCGGCACCTCACGGAGCAGCTTCTCCATCGGCAAACTCACTCGTTGAGCAACCTCTTGCGACGAGGCTCCTGGCATCTGCACAAACACATCGAGCATGGGAACGACGATTTGCGGTTCCTCCTCGCGAGGAGTCTGAAGAATGGCGAAGGCACCCAGCAACAGAGCGGCCACAATCACGAGAGGTGTGAGTTTCGAATCGATGAAGCCGTGTGCCACCCTGCCAGCCAGGCCAAGAGCCGAATGGGCGCCATTTGCCAATGTCGATTTGTTATTGTCCACGCCCATTCCCGGCTCCTAACGAGACTCAATCTTCTTGCCACTCAGTTCGCGATGATCAGGGTCACCGATGAGCATCTCTCCGGCCTCCAGACCTGCCAATACCTCCACCTGCTGGGCCGACGGCCTACCCAGGGTGATATAACGCAGCCCAGCAATCCGGTTCTGATCCAGTACGTAAATGCCTTGCAGTTGCCCACGCTCCACGATCGCCGTGCGCGGTACAAGCAGCGCCGTCCGTTCTCCCCGCGCAAATTGAGCTCGACCGAAGAGACCGGATCGCAGCGCCGGATCAGAGGGCAGTTCAACTTTCACAAGAAAAGTGCGACTGGAAGGATCTGCCGCAGGAACGATCTCGATGACTTTTCCTTTGAACTCCCGGTCTTCAATTGCGTCAATTGACACGGCTATCTGTTGCCCCTGTCGCACGTATCGCAGGTCGGACTCGTTCACGGTGGCCTCCAATCGGTAGCGGCGCAGATCCTCGACAGTGAAGATTGGCATGCCAGGGCTGGCGAGCGTTCCGATGTCAGCCTTCTTTTCCGTTACCAGGCCGTCGAAGGGAGCAACGATGTGTGCATACCTCAGCGCCGTGCGGGCTTGCTGCAACGCAGCCTTGGCTTGGGCTTGCCCGGCGCGCGCCATTTCTCGACGCGCCTGGGCCGCTTGGTAGCGCGCTCTGATCTCATCGAACTCCTGCGGGCTGACAGATTTTCTGTCATATAGTGTCTGATAGCGTTTGAAGGTTGCTTCCGCGAGGGAGAGGTCGGATTCAGACGCAGAGATTTCCTGTTGAGCAGCTAGGTCAGCTGCTGTTGCGCGATCGAGCACAGCCCGAGGTTGTGCGTCGTCGAGCACAGCCAGCACTTGTCCACGCTGTACTCCGTCGCCTTCACGCACGCGAATCTCAACGATGTTTCCCATCATCTGCGCAGCAAGTTGGCTGGTCTCGGCCGCCCTGAGCGTTCCTACCGCTTCCACGACATCCGGAATATTAGCGGTCTGAGCTGACACAACCGAGACGTTGGTCACTGCCTCGGGCACAGCGCTGACGCTTTGGCGTTCGCCGGAGCAACCGACAAACATCAGACTCAGAACTGCGGAACACAGGGTTGCAACTTGCACGACAGGGATTGAGCTTTTCAATTTCTTAAGAAAAATGAGAGTCATGGCATAAGCACCGGGGACTGCGAATTTAAGCTTCCGCAGGCCAACTCCAGGTTGGCGTTACTGATGTGGAACTGATAGACCGCCTGCCAATAATCGGCCTGGGTGCGTCGCGCAGCTTCTTCCGCACCCAAGAGATCGGTAATGGTGAGCAGGCCGCCATCGTAGCGGTCCTGATTGATGCGCAGGCTCTCCCGCGCCTGGGTTATAGCGGTCCGCGCTACTTCGATCTGCCTCCGGCTCGCATCCTGATCGTAATAAGCCTGCCGGACCTCCAGCCGTACTGCATCGGCTGCCGCTTGCTTCAGCGCCGCGATTTTTTCAGCGTTGGCCCGCTCGCGCGACAGTGCGGCACGTTTTGCTCCGCCCTGAAAGAGATCGATTTGTAGCTCGATTCCCCCCAACCAGTTATTGCCGCCGCCTCCTGCGACGAACGTGGGATTGTCCATCTCCCATCCGGCAAAGGCATTCAGGCGTGGGCCGAACGACGATTTGGCGATAGCGACGCTCAGTTTCTGCGCGGACTGCTGTGCTTCGATTCGCCTGAGATCGGGACGAGTCGTAAGTGCCTTCTGTTCCAAGTCGGGTAGTGGGATCGCTGATGAATTTCGCTCGGTAAGTGCATCCGAGAGCTGATACATGGCATCAGCGGAGACGCCCATGGCAATATCAAGTTGAGCTCGCGCCAGTTCAAGATTGCTTCGCGCGCGAATGAGATCTTGCTCGCGGCCGGCAAGGCGAACCTTCGCACTGAGAAGGTCGGCCTCGACCACCAGTCCGGCGTCGAAGCGGACCTGGCTGCGATCCATGACCGACTTTGCGGTCTTCTCGGATTGCTCGGACACCTGCAACTGTTTCGCAGCCAACAGAACTCCGTAATAGGACTGCACAACTCGAAAGAGGATCTCCTGGTCGGTACGTTCGAGCTGATGATTCGCAGCGATATTCATTTCCTTGGCGCGATTGACGCCTCGCCACGACGCAAACGAATCGAACAAATTCCAGGTTCCACCAAAGCGAGTCGCAAAATTTCCGTAGGGTGGAGGGGTGTTGAGCTTGTTCAGCGCGAAGTCATCAGTTGTGAATCGCTGCTGACGCAACTTGCTTCCGAACACATAGACGGGATCATTGCCACGGGTTGCTTGTTCTGAAAACGTAACGTGCGGCATCAGGAAGGATTGTGCCTCGCGCACTTCGGCGGCGGCCGCTTTCGTGTCAGCCAGTGTGGCTTTGCGGAGTGGATTTTTTTCAAGAGCAATGTTTGCAGCATCGTGCAACGTGAGCGGAGCGGGTGAATTCTGCGCAACCCCGGTCGCGACGACGGCAATACCAAGTGCAAATGCAAACGCGCCTTGGAGATTGCCGCTCAACGCCCTACTCCTGCTGTCTCAACTGCTGCCTGGAGCCAAGTTGTCGTGTCCTCGACGATTTCGTGAGTCGTCTGGAACGTGGCGGTCTTTTGCACCATCGCGCCCACGGAGCAGTACTTCTCTTCGGACAGCCGAATGGCCTCGACGAGGGCCGCTTCGTCGATTCCAATACCGGTAACCACGTGGTGGATTCGAACCGTAGTGAAGACCTGCGGCGGACGCTCCGCCTGGTCAGCCTCGACACGCACCTGGTATCCGGTGACCTTCTGGTGGTACTTCTGACGAAGTATCGTGATCACGTCAAATGCGGTGCATCCGGCTAAACCGACCGCTACCATCTCGATCGGTTTGGCGCCAGTTCCACCCGCCGCATCATCCAGGATCAGATTGTGGCCACTTCCTGTGCGACTCACAAACTGGCGTTGTTGCTTAAGTGCCTGTGTGAGCTCGACTTGCGCTGCAATCATGAGTGCCTCCTGCGTATTCATGGGCAAGGAACACGAATAAATGCAGGAAGTCAGAATTTGTTACAGGAAATTTGTTGGGGTTGAGTTCAAAACCAAAATCAGGGGTTCGGCCTGAGTGCAGCATTCGCCCGGTAGTACTTTTCAATTAGCTCCTGCCGCAGCTTGGCAGCCTCACGCGGCAGACAGTCGTGGGAGGAATTGCGGCATTGTTCAATGGTGGCTTTTAGGGTAGCGATAAAGGCTTGACACGGTTCGCATCCTGCCATGTGGCGTTCAAATTCTTCGCAAAGAGAGTCATCCAATTGCTCATCGAGATAGTCCGACAACTCCGCAAACATAGCCTTGCAGTGCGCTGGTCGGTCTTCCTGATGCGTATGTGGTTGCGGACGAGCCTTCTTATCGATCCTGGTATTCCATGTGCGCATCAATTCTTTTCGTACAAACAATCGGGCTCGGTGCAAGCGGACGCGAACGGTCCCGGCGCGAAGACCAGTGATTTCTGCTACCTCATCGTCGGTGAGGCCTTCCATATCGCGAAGCACGAGCACGATCCGATATTGTGCAGGGAGCTTCTGAATGGCGCTGCGGAGGCGTGAAGCTTCTTCACTGCGGATAGCGACAGATTCTGGATTAATCTTTCCGTCTGCTGAGAGTTGCTCGAGTTCTTTCCGATCGGGCATCAACTCTTCCAGAGACAGTTCGTGGGCGGGTGCGAACTTGCTCTTGCGTCGATTCATCAGACATCGGCTCTTCGCCACTTTATACAGCCACACTACGAGGGCCTTGGGACTGTCGAACTTAGGCAATTGAGGAACAGATTTCAGAAGGACTTCCTGCATCGTGTCCTCTGCGTCCTCGCGATGGCCGCAAACTCGCATGCTGAAGGAGAAAACCGTATTTTGGAGCAAGGCTAGAGCTTGCTCGATGCCGGCGTCGTCTCCGCGTTGGAGAAGCTCTACCGCTTTTGCAATTTCTGCGCGCATCGCCTAAATCTACCACCCAACCACGTCGGTCGAGCACTCTGGACGCTGAGTCAAAAAGAGGGCTGGCCGAAGCCAGCCCCTCGTCAAGAAGACATAGATCTAGAAGTCCGCCGTCAAACCCATTGTGAACATATTGGCGGTGTCGTAACCGGGAAAGCCAAGAATCGGGTTGGAATCGAGGCGTTTAGGTGCGCCGATATGCCAGCCGGATCCGGACCAGTCATAGTTGTAGCGAATGAAGTCTGCTTTGAACATGAAGTGGTCCGCAATACGGTGCGTGAGGTAAGTTTCGAACACGTTACCGCGGGTGTTGGTTTTGGGTGCGATGATATCGTCTTCGGCATTTGCGAAGTTGAACCAGTAGCGCGTGCCGTGGTTGAATTCGAAGCCAAGCTTAGTGCGTCCATCATTTTGGGGAACGCTAAAGCGTACTCCGGCGTAATACATCTGCCCCTCGTGGTTCACGGGAGTCTCAAACGGATCGCTTCCAAGACCACCGAACGGAGTGGTTAGCCCATTCGGCCGCAAGCTGCTCCAATTGGCACTTCCGTACAAATCGAAGTTCGAGAGTTTCCTCTGAAGTACAACTCCATACAGGTTGATTGCACCCAGGTTGGCGGACGGCGTATACCGCATTACCACCGGGGCACCAACCGGGTCGCCAGTAAGAGGGTTGTTGGGCAGGACCATGAGGCCGTTGAAGCCGTCGGTCACGTCCCACGCTCGAGCGACTAATGCCTGAACGAAGGTCTTGGTCGGTCTCCACCAGATCCACCATGCCGCCCAGGTTATCACGTAACCGACAAGATGACTGCGCGCTTGTGTTATGGCTTGGGCTACTCGTCCGGCTTCGGCAAAGGTGATGCCGTCATATTGGAAGTCGAACAGCGCCCCCGAGGGTGTGCCTTGCAATGGCAATCTGCTTAAGACCCCAGCCGACCGCCTAAAAGATGTTCACCTGTTGAGGAAGAGAGGAGTATTCGATTTGTTGTAGCCCATCATCAGGCCGATCGTCGGAACCTCACCACGCAACCGGGGAAAGATCACCGATGGGATCAGCGCGTGTCACCCATAGAATGGGAGTAGTGTGAAACCGCCGGTGGATGCCAACAACGACATTCCCCCTGATCATCGCGAAGCTTTTCCCACCACTACAAGTCCTGATTGTCGGCATTTCTGAATTCCAGGAGGCAGATCAGGCGTGCACTCCATTCGTCGAATACTGTCAATCGATACAGTTCACGGCGTGACATTCACGTGAGAAGAAGGGTGCAGGCATCACAGGGCGAACTATGTCGACCACGGAGGTCCACACTGATAACCGGGTTACTACGATACGCGACGGATGTATTTTCACTTGCGCGAGGGGCACTGTCAGGGATGCGACGGTAGTGTCGCAGATGAAGCACAAGGCGAGCCTATCCATGACGTGCAAGGCGACCATTTCGAAATTCGGAGATGCAGGAAAAGGGTAAAGGCCATGAATTCATTCGATCTGAGAGAACATCAGCTGACCGCGGCGGAGATCGGTCGCAACCTTCCGCCAAGTGTTCTGTACGAGCATGCGATCCGTTACGACAAGGAAGCGACGATTGCAGAGAATGGCGCTCTTGTCGCCTATTCAGGAGAAAAGACCGGTCGTTCCCCCAAGGATAAACGCATTGTGAAGAATCCCGTCTCGGAAAAGGATGTCTGGTGGGGAACGACAAACGTGTCACTCGATCCACAGTCGTACAGATCGGTCCGCCAACGTGCGCTCGATTACCTCAACATCTGCGACAGGCTTTATTGCTTCGATGGTTTTGCTGGATGGGATCCAAAGTATCGGATCAAAGTCCGTGTCGTTTGTTCAAGACCGTATCACGCACTCTTCATGCATACCATGCTGATCCGCCCCACAACGGATGAACTAGCATCGTTTGGGAAACCGGATTTTGTGATCTACAACGCAGGCACATTTCCGGCTGATCCCCTGATGGCTGGGATCGGGTCGACGACCTGCGTCAGCCTGAATCTTGAAGAACGTGAATTGGTGATTCTTGGGACTGAATACGCGGGTGAAATGAAGAAGGGGGTATTCACAGTTGCAAACTATTTCGCACCCAAACGCGGTGTGCTCTCCATGCACTGCTCAGCCACAGCAGACAAGCAAACGCGTCGCTCGTCGCTGCTGTTCGGATTGAGCGGCACAGGAAAAACGACACTATCTGCTGATCCCAAGCGATATCTCATCGGTGATGACGAGCATTGCTGGGGTGACGATGGCATCTTCAATATCGAAGGAGGATGCTACGCAAAAGCGATCAACCTGACAAGCGAATCGGAGCCCGACATTTTCGCCGCTTTGCGCTTTGGCGCCGTTCTGGAGAATGTTGTTCTCGAAGAGGATCGCAGCGTCGATTACACCGACGCGAGCATCACGGAGAATACTCGAGGAGCTTATCCCATCAACTTCATTCGTAACAGTCTTATTCCGTGCGTTGCCGGGCACCCGACGGATGTGATTTTCCTGACGTGTGATGCCTTCGGCGTGTTACCGCCGGTAAGCTCTCTGACCCCCGAACTCGCCATGTTTCATTTCGTCAGCGGATACACCGCGAAGCTCGCCGGCACGGAAATGGGAATCAAAGAACCCACCGCGACGTTTTCTCCTTGTTTTGGAGGGCCCTTCCTCGTTTGGCACCCGAGAAGGTACGCCGAACTGCTGGCAGAAAAGATTCGAAAGCACAACACTCGCGTGTGGCTAGTGAACACAGGATGGACTGGAGGAGGGTACGGCGTCGGGAAGCGGATCAAGCTAGCACACACTCGCGCGATCATCGATGCGATCCACGACAGCACGCTCGCTAAAGTTCGGACACAACGTGATCCCATCTTTGGCGTCGATCTGGTTTCTGAATGTCCCGGCGTGCCCAGTGAACTTCTGGTACCGCGCAACGCGTGGGCAGACAAGACGGCCTACGACTCAGCCGCAAAGAAGCTACTGGAGCTATTCCAGAGCAACTTCAAGAAGTATGAGGGCGAGGTGGCCGCCGTTGTCGGCGATGCTGCCGCGTGAACGCCGATGTGCATAAGTCAACGTGGCCTTCGCGATGCAGCCACACAAGTGGGTGGGACTATGGCTCGGATACTTGCAAGTGGCGAGTCCAAGGAATTGCGAGAGGCTCACGAAGTCCTCGCTATTCAGTGAGGTTAGGACGAAGTCGTATTGATTCGGCGCGTCGCGGGGGAAAGGACATCATGCCGGTAGCCGATTACACCAAGTATTGTGAAATGCTCGATCGTGCGCGCGATGGGAAGTTCGCCTATCCAGCCATCAACGTTACGTCGCTGACAACCGCCAACGCGGTTCTTAAGGGGCTGGCCGAAAGCAAGAGCGATGGAATCATCCAGGTGTCGACTGGCGGAGCCTCGTTTGCGTCGGGCACTGCGGTGAAAGATATGGTGCTCGGCGCAGTTTCGATCGCCGAACACGTTCATCGCGCCGCAGAACGATATCCCATCTACGTGGCATTGCACACAGACCACTGCCCCGCTGACAACCTGGACAGTTTCGTGATCCCACTCGTCGAGGAAACGGAACGGCGAAGAGCAAGCGGGAAACCGAACCTGTTCAACAGCCACATGTTCGACGGCAGTGCTCTGCCGCTGAAGGAGAATCTGGACATCTCTCTGAAGCTGCTCGAGCGATTCAGCAAGAACGATCTCATCCTTGAAATCGAAGCTGGAGTCGTGGGAGGGGAGGAGGACGGCATCAAGGCGAGCGCGTCAGCGAAGCTCTACACGACACCCGAAGACACGCTCGAGGTGGCACGGCGGTTGAACACAATCGAGGGTGCGCGCTACTTGCTCGCCGCAACCTTCGGCAATGTGCACGGCGTGTATAAACCCGGCCATGTCAAGCTCAAACCCTCGATATTAAGGGACTGCCAGGATGCGGTCATGAGCAAATACGGCGACAAAGCGCGGTTCTACTTTGTCTTCCACGGGGGATCAGGTTCGGAGCTCTGCGATATTCACGAGGCTCTGGACTGTGGTGTGGTGAAGATGAACATCGATACCGACATGCAGTATGCCTTCACACGTGCGGTCGCGGGGCATGTGTTCCAGAACTACGACGGCATCCTCAAGGTCGATGGAGAGGTCGGTAACAAGAAAACCTACGATCCACGTACCTATCTGGCGCTTGCAGAGACGGCGATGGCAAGGCGGGTCCAACAGGCGGTAGATGAACTGAGGGCGGTCGGAACCTCGATCGGAACTTCTACAAGTGAGAAAAGCGTCCGTGCAGCGTGATCTCGACTTTTCGGTTGCCCGGCTCGGAGAGTGCCGCTTCCCATCACCGTTAACCGGTGTCCGCTTCATTCGCGATGACGAACGCGTGCTCTATCACTCTCGCCTCGAACACATGAAGCCGTGGATCCTTGAAGGCGCCGAACCCCCTGCGATGGAGGTCGCGGGACCGCGGGAAAAGTTATTCTTCGAACCTTCAAAGCTCTCTTGCGGAATCGTGACCTGCGGCGGGCTCTGTCCCGGATTGAACGATGTGGTCCGGGCCATCGTCCTAAGCTTGTACCACCACTATGGTGTCAACACGGTCTATGGATTTCGCTTCGGCTACGAAGGCCTTGTGCGACGAATCGGACACACCCCTCTCCGACTCACGCCCGACCTGGTTAACCGGATTCACGAAATGGGGGGGAGTGTCCTAGGGAGCTCGCGCGGGCCCCAGGATCCTGCCGAGATGGTGGCGACTCTCCGGGATTTGAATGTTGGCATCCTGTTTGCGATCGGCGGTGACGGCACGGTTCGTGGAGCGCAAAAGATCGCCGAAGAAGCAGCTCGGCAGGGCATACCACTGAGTGTTATTGGCATCCCGAAGACCATCGATAACGACATCTGCTTTGTTCAAAAGACATTCGGCTTTGAGACTGCGGTCGCCGAAGCGCGGCGCGCAATCTATGCGGCAAATGCCGAAGCAGAGGCCGCGCGCAACGGCATCAGCCTGGTGAAGCTCATGGGCAGGGACTCCGGATTCATCGCTGCCTATTCGGTGCTCGTCCACAGTCAGGTGAACTTCTGTCTTGTCCCTGAAGTATCGTTTACGCTCGAGAGATTCCTGGATGCACTGAAACAGCGGCTTCAACGGAGAGATCACGCCGTGATCGTCGTCGCCGAAGGGGCCGGCCAGGATCTTATGGAGAGGACGGGTAAGCGCGACGACTCCGGAAATGTCGTACACAGCGACATCGGAACATTTCTGCGAGATGCGATCAGAGATTATTTCAAGAGGGCGGGCATTGCAGTCAGCCTGAAGTACATCGACCCCAGCTACACCATCAGGAGCGTTCCTGCAAATCCCCACGATTCGGCCTTTTGTCTTCTCTATGGGCACAGCGCGGTGCACGCAGGGATGAGTGGCAGGACGAACATGGTGGTTGGCTTCTGGAACCACCAGATTACCCACGTTCCGATGTCGCTCGCCACATCTCAGCGGAAGAAGATCGACCCCGAAGGGGCGCTTTGGAACAGTGTTCTTGCCTCCACCGGCCAACCGGTCGATATGCGCTGATGGAGAGTGGATGCGCGGGAAAAACCCAGTGCGCCGGGTGAGCCTGCGAATCCAGGTCGCAAGCTGTAAACCTGGTGCACTCGGTAACAGACCCACGGAAAGGATGCCTCATGTCTCCGACACTCACCGACGGCAAGATCTGTTACATCGAAATCCCAGCTACCGACGTTGTGCGTTCAGCGGATTTCTATCACAGCGTCTTCGGATGGAACATCAAACAGCGTCGCGATGGCGCGACAGCTTTTGAGGATCGCGTCAGCCAAGTGGGTGGCGCATGGATCAAGGGGCGTCCTCCGGCTGGCGCTCCTGGAATTCTGGTCTATATCTGGTGTAGCAGTGTCGCCGCGACACTCGACGCCGTCGTCGCCAATGGAGGCGAGATCGTGCAACCCATCGGCGCCGACACCATCGAGACGACAGCCCGTTTTCGCGATCCTGCGGGGAATGTCGTCGGTCTCTACCAGCAACCCTAAGAGAGGCGGTTGGGTCAGCGGCGGGGAGCACGAGCAAGGATGCGATTTCGCAGCCTGAGAGTCCGAACAGTTGGATATCACCGCCGTGCAATGCGTGTAATGTTTACGACAGGAGCGATCGGAACAGGTCTAGCCATTCTGAGAGTGGTGCGCGCACGTGGTGGAAGCGTTGAGCTTCGGACCGAGAAGACCCACTAGAAGAAGAACATGTCGGCGTGCGGTTCTCAGTAACCGACAATCTGACCAGCGCCGCAACGAACAACTGTGAAGTTTGACAGTTTCATGAAGGCTGCCGGTTCTGTTCATGTAGCTAAGAGCGGCAACCATCCCACGTGATAGTACCGCGATCAACCCAGCAAGAAGGAGGGCACTGATGAAACTCAGAATGGTGGCTTCCGGCCTGGCTCTGATTTTGCTTACCGCGAGTTTAGCGAGTGCCAAGGACACGCCCGACAAAAAGCGAGAAAAGGCCCGCAAGATGGCAGACGCAACTCTGGAGGATCTATACAAGTTGCAACCGACATCCAAGGAGGCAGTCCAGAAGGCGGCCGGGTATGCAGTTTTCAACAATATGGGCACGAATCTGTTCCTGTTAAGCACCGCGCGTGGCGCCGGCATAGCGATTAATTCCAAGAGCAAGCAGGAAACTTTCATGAAAATGATTTCGGCTGGTGCGGGCCTGGGAATCGGAATCAAAGACTATCGAGTCGTCTTTATCTTTGAGAGCGAGCAGGCTCTGGCAACATTCCTCGATTCGGGGTGGTCGGGTTCAGCACAAACGGACGCAGCGGCCAAGACCAGCAAGTCAGGCGGAGCTTATTCGGGAGCGGTTGAAATTTCGCCGGGGGTATGGGTGTATCAGATTACGAAGAAGGGTCTCGCACTCCAACTCACCCTGCAGGGCACGAAGTACTACAAGGACGACGATCTCAACAAACCGCAGACTCCAAGCGCGACCGCTCCAAGGTTACGAACACAACGCGTGGCATAGGTATATGCAGCCCGGCCGTGCCAGCGAGGAACCGTGCAGTTCATTCTGCCAGTTGGCCATATGAGCGTTCGCGATTCGCTTGAGTCTCCGACAACGAACTTCGGCCATGGCCAAAGGTCTCATTGTCTGAGCAAGAACACAACGACGAGGCAACCATGACGAACATTCAGGAAGTGCACGCGTTAGAAGTTCTGGATTCGCGGGGCAATCCGGCTGTTGAGGTGCAAGTCACGCTTGCTGGGGGAGCCGTGGGGCAAGCGATGGTTCCGAGCGGCGCCTCAACGGGACATCATGAAGCTGTCGAACTGCGGGACAATGATCCGACGCGGTACCGCGGGGCAGGTGTTCTCAAAGCGGTAGCGAACGTGAACGGCGAGATCGCTAAGGCCATCGTCAATATGGACGCCGCTGACCAGAAGGCGTTGGATCGGTGTCTTATCGAACTGGATGGAACCCCCAATAAGGGAAGGCTCGGGGCAAACGCAGTGCTCGCCGTATCACTGGCGGCTGCGCGCGCGGCTGCGATCTCGTTCAAACTCCCGATCTACCGTTATCTGGGCGGACTCGCTGCTGACACGCTTCCCGTACCCATGATGAACATTCTGAACGGTGGCGCTCATGCCGACAATAATCTCGATTTTCAAGAATTCATGGTCATGCCTGTGGGCGCGCCATCATTCGCGGAGGCGCTGCGCTGGGGTATAGAAACGTTTCACACTCTGAAAAACGTCCTGCAAAAGCGCGGCTACAGCACCGGTGTTGGTGATGAGGGTGGATTCGCTCCGACGCTGCACTCGAACGAAGAGGCCATTGACCTCGTGATGGAGTCGATTGAAAAGGCTGGATACGTCGCCGGAAAAGATCTGGCGATCGCGTTGGATCCTGCCTGCAGCGAACTCTTCGACCAGAATCAGCGCCGATATGTATTCCACAAATCGGACAAGTCGGTGAAGACGTCCGAACAAATGGTAGATTTCTGGACCGATTGGGTGAGGAAATACCCAATCGTCTCCATCGAGGATGGCTTGGCCGAAGACGACTGGGACGGCTGGCAGTTAATGACAAGTAAGCTTGGCAGCACGGTCCAGTTGGTCGGAGACGATCTATTCGTCACGAATGTCACAAGACTGCAGGCTGGAATCGACCGCGGAGCTGCAAATTCAATCTTGGTCAAACTAAACCAGATCGGCACGTTAACCGAAACACTGGACGCGATTGCACTGGCTCGACGCAACGGATACACCGCGGTCATCTCACACCGGTCGGGAGAAACAGAAGACCCCTTCATTGCTCACCTGGCAGTGGCAACGGGAAGTGGGCAAATCAAAACTGGTTCAGGATCACGCACAGACCGCATTGGCAAGTACAATCAGCTGCTACGCATAGAAAGGCAATTGGGTACAGGTGCTCGGTTCTTAGGACTGAAAGCTTTGAACTACCACGGGCGCCGGGAGGCGAAGCCGGCAGCCCGGGCAGCCTGATCGCTAACGCCTTCGCAAACTCAGTGACAGGCATTTTGAGGTTTGCCGAATACCTTCTACTGGATCAAAGGTAACGTCCACCCAAAGGCATGCAGCGAGGGAAGCGGTGTTCCCAATCGACAATTTGGCCGTCCCCGTGTTTCCATTTCATCAGTGCTCCCGAGCAACGACATTGCATTCTGCAAACCGTATCGTTTAATCGGCTCAGTCCGGTTCTTCCCCCACCTGTTGAGTAGGCACCTGCCACCAGGCTCGCCTGGCTCCGGGTGGCCGGGCTGAGCCGCAAGGCTGTCGCGACCGAACCGTAGGTCAAGCCACACAGGCCCCGTTTGGTCTCAAAGCCTGATAACAGGAATGGCTATCACCCCCAAACCGGACTTCTTTTCAAGCCACATCTGTGTTCCTTGTCCTGAATTCCAAACAACTGCGCAAGGCCTGCAGGGTGTAGAGAGCATCGTTCACTGCTTCCTTTTCCTCAACATTGTCGTCGGACATCTGAAACAGTTCCCGCTCTCGTAAAATGAAGGCCTTCTCGGCCTCGGCAAGACGCGAAGGCAGAATTCGGTCATCACTCTCGAACAGCGCAGCTCTGTGAAGCTCTCTCCAGTTTTGCCCGCTCACTGAGGCAGACCCTGTCATCGAATTCGTCCTCCGGCCTCTACGCCGCAATAGAGCTATTACCGACGAGAAGACGCAATTCTCGTTCGGGAATCGTGAACTCGGTTAGGCCACATTGCAGACACACCGCAAGTTTCGGAAAAACCCAGACGATGGGTTTCTCCAGACCTTCCAGTCCCGGGAAGTGAACGGCAATCTCGCCGTTGAAATACTTCATTTCAGCTGAACAATGCCTGCAAACCATGGCATCCTCCCAGACGTCGTACCAGGTTTCAGTCGCCCCACTCGAGGGGCACTCGACAACTACCTCAACAATGGGATTTCCGAGACAAGTTGCAGGTTCACCAACAGGCTCAGCCGACTGTCAACCTGGAAGAACTTTGCTGCTCGTTTTGCCCCGAGGGCCTTCTCGAATCTCGTCCAGTACTCTTGCCGCACGCTCACGAACTTGGCATCGATACTGAGCAATCTTTGCATCATGTTCTTTGCCTTTGCGTCGTCCATCGAGTCATAGTTCTGGGCATAATCTTTGATTAACTGTAGTCGTTCATCCCCAACGAGTTGTTGGTCGCGTGCATAGTCTCGATACACCGGCCAAAACGCCGTTGACTCAGGCTCGGTAAACTGCATGGCGTGAGTGATGATTGTGTTCTTGTCTGCCTGAAGATCAGAGCGCAGTAATTGAATGTCAGCGTCAGTGAGGGGTTTGGCCGTGACCTCGGCAGTCTGAGAGAAGGCGAGCTGGAGCGCAAGAGCAGTAAAGACACAGACGAGTTTCAATGCTTGCATGAGACATCTCCTCTGGAATCACTCCGGCGCACTGGCACACGACAACTAACTTTGCCAATGTCGCCAACCATCGTCGGGTTCTTGCAATGAGCGGACCACTGGTAAAAGTGCCAGTGTGTTCAGACACAGCGAAATCTCCCTTGACTGTTTCTGGTCGCTCCTGGTCAGCAAAACGATCAACGATCCAAGGCGCTACTTTTCCGCTGGGCGAGTAGCGGTGGTACCGAGCTTCTCCAGGTGGCCGCCGGCCCTTTTCACGTGAACCGCCCGGGAGCCACTCATGCGAACCTGTACCTCCTTGCCCGCAGCCCAAACAATATGGACTGTCAAGAATGTCAGTGTCGCGGCGGTCGTAGGGCGACGATCCGGCGACAATTCTCGGGCAGGCAGATGAGCACCAACGAATTTCATTGCGCTGTCAACTCTGACAGCTTTCGAGGAGCCAAGTTCTTTCTATCTTCCAGTGTGGGTTTCAGAGCGGGACTTCGGGCCCGCTCACATCCGGAGGCCCGTATGCATCCTTCCCGTGTCAGTCCACGCGAGTCTTTCCCTGTGATCTCCATTGCGCTGATCGCAGCACTGACGCTGCTGTGCTCTGGTTGGACGTGCAGTGCAATGTTCGTGAGCTGTCAAGGGGTAGGGTCTCAGCCTCAAATCGTTTTGCTCTCCCCAAACAGCATTCCTCACGATGCAGACTCAGTTCCTCTGACTGTGGAAGGAAATGGCTTCAACCCTCAATCGCAGATCATGTGGAATGGAAACCCATTACAGACGACCTTGATAGACCGGCACCAGCTGCAGACCACTATCACGCCGCAAGTTTTCGAATCCTTCGGCGGCCGGCCGGGAAGCAGTGTGGAGATATCGGTGTCGTCTAAGGGAGCTTCGTCCGATTCGGGATGCCCCATCGACGGAAACTCTGACCCGCAGACACTGGCTATCCATTAAGATTACTCCCCGAGACCGACTCCAATTGACTTGGGGAAGGCACGCAATCCGGCTTCGCAACACCTCCGAGCAGTACGGCTGCTAGATGTACTTCAACAACGAACGAGGATACGCCGCCTTGACCGATCGATACCACCGGCACGCCGGATAGAGCAATAAGAGCATTAGTGCGGCTGCACCATAGGTGGCCTCCAAGCCATCAAAGCCACGGAGACCAAAGTATGTCGCTGGCGTCTCGAACGCCAGGCGATGCACGAGGTAAAAGAACATTGCCGTCTGGCCGAACACATAGAACAGGCCATTCTCGCGGACGCCGATACGCAATTCGATCGTCCTCAGCAATGCCAGGCACAGGAATAAGATCCCAAGCTCTAGTGAGTAGTAGGCCAACGACGGAGGGTACTTGCTGACGTGAAGCCACTGCTGCCAGGAATTATCGGCGCGGTACAGGAACATGTTTCCGTATCCGTTCATACCTCGGACAATAAGGAAGATCACCAGGCCTGCTGTGCCGGAGATCCAGAGCACCTTCTTTCCGGAGACTTTGCTCTGGCCGGCAGCGAACCGGATGAGGTGCCGGCCGAATACCCATCCAAGAATGGTAATGGCGAGCCAAGGCAGAATTGGGTACTTGAAAATAATTGTGGGGCTTGAATAGTTCGCCATTGTGAATGCGGACGCCATTGTCGAGTTGCCCGGGGGTGACCAGAGCCAACTGGTCACGATCTCTCCCAGAGCGATCCAGCCGAGAGCAAGCGAAAGCAGAGCCCGTGTCTGCAAACGGCGCAGAAGTGCCATGCAGATCATAGAGATGCCGATAGCCATCAGCACGCCGAAGGTCCAGCGGCCTGAACCGAACGAGATGAGCGTGAGATCGAGACCAGCGATGACCAGTCCACGAATCAGGATGCTCTTGTCAATTTCCCAGGCTTTGACGCCCTTGACAACGCGCCGCTCCACGCTTAAAGCCAGTGAGGCACCCATGAGAAACACAAACGAAGGAGCGCAAAGGTGAGCGAGCCAGCGCGGGAAGAACTCTGCACCGGGGAGCGCCATTGTGGCGGCATCGGGATAGAAGGCTGAATCGTGGTCAAGATGGTAGCGGTCAAAGGCCATGGACGCGTGGTCAATGATCATCAAGACCATGACCAAGCCGCGCATCCAGTCAATAGACGCAACACGTCGGGAAACCCCTTCCGAGATCACGGGTGTGAGTTTTGGAGGCGACTGATCAGCAACCGGAAGTGAGGTCTGTATCGCATTCATATCGATCTCCACTACCAATTTCTGCGAATTTGGCTGCGTGCCTAAGACTCTCAGATGTCTCAGAAGAGCAAGGCATGCCCAGCCCCAAGGGTTGGACGATGACGAACTTGCTTATTCCTCTTCACCCTCAACCGGAGTCCAGGTCTTATCCGGATTGAAGCGCTCCATTTTCTGGAATTCGTCGAGAGTTGCGGGCCCAAGGTCTTTGTCGTAGACGACACCGTCATGACTGACGATGAAGGTTCTCACTCCGGTGACTCCGTACTGCGCAGGTGCGGCCACAAGCGCGAAGCCGCCAATCATCACGCCCTTCACCACAAAGTCCATTTCGCCGAGCGGCGCTGCGGGTCCCTGGCCCTTCAGAACTTTAAAGAAATAGCCGTGGTATGGGTCCGAAGTCGTACTGTACCCCTGCTGAATCGCATTCGCGATTTTCTCCCCAATGGGACCTCCCCAGGTTCCATCGGAGTTCAGCCAGGCTAATCCGTCCTGCTTGCCAGGAGTACTGATGATGCGCTGGGCATATTGGTTCACATCGTATCCCTCGCGGGGCTCGAGAGCATATTCGTGTTGTGCTTCGACATAGCCGCGGCAGATTCCGATCGCATCGAGTTCATTGGCACCGATTCGGCGATAAAGCAGCTCTTGTCGGCCGGCTTTGGCGTCAAAGAACCAGCCGTCGGCCCGCTTCACCAGCGGCACGGGAAAGGGCCAGTCCTCGTCCCCTACAAGAAGGAAGGCCCGATTCTTGCTCTTTGAGTCCACCGCGACGCTATTCTTCTCGCGTGCCTGAGCAGCAAAATCGGCGGCGTGCTTGCGGTCTTGCGCGAATTCACCGCTGAAAACGATATCTTCGCCGCTGGGCCCAAAGATCTCGGCGAGGGTGACTACGTCATACTTGTCCGCCGCCTGGATGAGTGCATCGGCGGCCTGCTGAGGAGTGCTGAAGCTCATGGGACCCGTTAGGGAGGAATGAGAAACAGCCGGAGCTTTCTTCGTCGTCGCTTCCTGTGCCAGGGAGACCATCGAAACGCAAAGACACACGGCTAGCATTCCCATGCCAATCCTTGGAAGTCGGGAAAGATATGCGTCAGAAGATGTTGGTCCCATGTTTGTGCTCCCAGGCTTGCCTTGCATCCAGTCACCGTCTATCTACGACGCCCGCCACCGCCGCCTCTGCCTCCGCTGAACCCACCGCCGCCCCGCGAGCCAAGGCTCGATGAACCCCGGCTGCCGCTAGCGCGTGCGCTCGAACCGTTGTAGCCTCTGGAGCCTCCTCCGAAGGCATCACGATTCCCTCCGCCACTGCGTGAGAAGTCGCGGCTACCGATGCGATCAGCTCCGCCGCCACTGGATCGGTTGCCGAGGCCTCCGCCGCGATCACCTAGTCCGGCTCCGCTGGGATTACTCATACCGGCTCTCGCCGTCCGGCTGCCAGACACGTTGCCTCCTTGTCGGCCTACCTGCTGCCGAGCACTAGACTGGCGTCTGGAAAGAGAATCGCCCCGCGTTGTGCCGCCGAAACGGTCCGCAGTAGCGCGGTCCTTGTACGGTGCGCCACCACGATGTTCCGGATTGTGCTGCCACTTGTTGCCGCCACCGACCCCACCAACACCGCCGACTCCGCCGGGACCACCAACTCCACCGGCGCCGCCGACTCCGCCGGGACCGCCTACGCCTCCGACGCCACCTACTCCACCGGCTCCGCCTGGGCCCCCGACGCCACCTACTCCACCGGCTCCGCCTGGGCTCCCGATGCCACCTACTCCACCAACGCCGCCTACTCCACCGCGATTCCCACCGCCGCGGCTAGGTAGGTTCGAAGGCCGTTGGCCGCGATTGATGTTGGAGTTGCGATTGAAATTGTTGTTGACGTTGATGTCGATATCGTTATGCCCCCATCCGCAGCCCCAGCCCCAGCCACCGCTCCAGAACGCGCCCATCATCACTCCGACACCGAACGAGATTGCCACGCCAGCCGCGTAGTAACCCCAAGGCGGGTAGTAGATGGGCGGATAGGGGTAAATGGGAGGCCCATAGACTACGACCGGATCATAGGAAGGCACATACACTACTTGCGGATTTGCCTGTTCGATAACAATGACACTCTTTTGTTCGATGACTTTGCTTTCGACTTTCTGCTGTTCCGTCGTCTTCAAATTCCCCTTGTCCTGAGCTTTCTTCCGCATGCGCTGTACGGCATCCATTACGTCACTCTGTTGCGCCAGGAATGCGTTGCCGACATCTGTCGTCCACTGAATGTCGTCAGCAAGACGCTTGACGACATCAGGCAGAGCTGCCAGAGCCTGGACACTTGGATCCCAGGATTGCTTCGCTACCGCATCCGCGAGAGCTTTGTCTTTCAGGTTCTTGTTTCGCTCGAGCCACTGCTGAAGCTGGATGATTTCCAAGGGGTAGGTGGACGCCGCCAGTACCTGAGCCAACAGTGGATCCGGATAGAGAGCGATCGGAGCCACGAGAGAATCCAGCTGATCTGGCGGTATTTTCGATGCCTGTTGCTGGGTGGAGCCGGCGGCTGGTTGTGACTGCGCCGGCGAGAGTGTCTCCCCTGGCACAAGCAATGCAGAACACAGAACGGCAATACAGCTGCGCGCAAGTTTTGCAAGTTGTCCTAAAGCGACTCTCCTTCTCATGAAAGCATTTCCCTTTTTGGTCCGCAGACTTTCTTGGGGGCAAGCCGCAGATGATGGCGATCATCACTCCGACCTGGCCGCGACCGGATCTTCATACTTGCATGACGAAAGCGCGATATCACATCGATGTCGCGGAGACTTCCGACCCGGCCGCTGGCGAAGTAGTAGTCTCTAGCTGCCGGCGATGCCCTTATTGACCAGAACCTTCACTTCAACTCGGCGATTCTCGGCGCGCCCTGCCTTCGTTTCATTCGGTGCGGCTGCGCCATACTCCCCCATCGCACCCGGTGCAACGATGTGCCGGATGGGAATATTCCCCTGCTGCACCAAGAATGTGATCACAGCTTTCGCTCGGTCTTCGCTAAGCTTTGTGTTCACTTCAGCGCTTCCGGTTGCGTCCGTATAGCCGGTTACTTCGACGATATATCCAGTCAGGCCCGTAGCTGCTTGTGCGACATTCTTGAGTTCGTCCTGATCTTCGGCGGAGACCTTGGTGCTGCCGACACCGAACTTCACTGTGGCTTGACCCTTAACGTCATACTCGCTCAACGCGGTAAAGCGCTTCGTGTTCTCTTCGATGTTACTTATATTTTCTTCAATCTGTTGCTTGTGGGCCGCGATGTTTTGCTCGTTCGCCTCGATATTCTGTTTTTGGGCTGCCAGTTGAACTTTGTGTGCCGCGATATTTTCACCATGAGCCTCGATCGCCCGCATGTTGGCAGCAACTTGCTCGGCAGTGGGGTGCAGACCAGCCTGAACCATCCCCGCCGTTTCCAGATCATCTCCGTCGACGGTGATCGTACTCGCGATAACCCGGCCGCCCTCCGCGGGTGACCCATCAACATCCACCTTAAGCCCCGGTATCAGGACAACGTTGGACATATGTTCCTTGTCCAAGCCAAAGAGTCCTTTGTCATCTTTCGTTGTTGTGTTATCGGTAAGGACGACGGTTACATTTCCGTCTGCTGTTTTCACGATCAGTGTTTCGCCAGTGCGCGACGTGATCATTCCCTTTACCTCGGCTTGGTCCGAGCCAAACGCGAGCGTGGATGCTAATGTTAGAAAGCACGTTGCGGCGACAGTCACGACTACTAATACCCTCTTTGTCTGCATAAAGTGTTCCTCGCGGTCCTCAATTCGTTTAGGTCTCCTTTTACCTTTCAAGTGGCGTGCTCACGCGTTTCCGTGACAACGATTCCACCTAAAACAAAAACGATATGCAGGATGCTAGCGTTTAAGCACTGAGCGTAGAACTGTATCTTTTGCCAGAGTGCAAGAGTTCACCAGGAGTCTTGCCGGCTATAGTCGTAGTTGCACATCCGTCCTCATCTTTGGCAGCGACCAACTCGGCAACACGGTCGGGAATGCGGCAAAATCGCTGCATACTCAGGTCGAGTGAAAGGTGTTGATTGACAGACCTGCACGAAAAAGAAGAGCGTAAGTGTGCGTGAGAGCTAGCGACGGCGGCCGCCACCATGCATTCCACCACCCGCGCCGCGATAGCTGCTGAAGTTTTGCGTGCGTTGTTGTCCAACAGAACGGGCCTGCTGCTGTGCTTGCAGACTTGGCTGAGGTTTGTTCGTAGACTGCCATCCACTGCCGCTGTTCTGGGACCAGTTCCCGCTCTGCCGGTCGTAGCGGTAGACGGTACCGTCTTTTCCTGCGTAGACGTTGTTGTTTCCCACAGCAATGCCACCGCCGGTATTTGTGTTGTATGCGAAGCCGCCGCGACCGGCAGTTCCCTGCCCGGTGTAGACATTACCCGCGTATCCGGCGCCCGCCCCAGCTACGACCCCAGTTTTGGGATCATAGGCAACAGCACCGCGACCGCCGTAAGTGTTGCCAGTGTAGATATTTGTATTGTAACCGCGGCCAGCGGCTCCTACCGTGCCACGTTGTGTGTTCTGGAACGAAGTTCGACTTGCGGCACCATAGTTCCCTGTGTAGGGATTCGCCCAGGCGGCGCGAGTGTTCGCGTAGGCAGTATTGCCCCAGCGGCCATAGACATTGGCAGCAGCGTAGCCACCGTACCCGTAACCCCACGCCGGTCCCCAACAACAACCTCCGTAGTAGCCCCACGGTCCCCACCAAGGATAATAGTAAGGATAGCCATAAGCATAGGAGTAGCCGACACCGATCGTGATGCTCCAGCCCGTTCCCGAACTCCATGTCGATGCAACTCCCACCCCATATGTGTATGGATATCCGTACCAGGCGTTGCCGATGTAGGGCGGATAGTACCATCCAGTGCCATAGACCACAGTCGTAGTCGTGGAGGACACGACAGTTCCGTAGTATCCGGGGGTATAACCTACGTACACCGTTTCCGGTGTCGAGCGGTAAATCTTGACGTACGTGACATAGTGCAACGGGGCGCTTGGTGGAATCGAGTAGATGATATCGGGCACTTCGCTCGCGACGACCCACGGTCCAGTTGGCGAGGGTCCGACGAACCAGACGGCGTTTTCTACGGCGTAGTAGTTTTTGTCTGCCACTCGGATCACTGGAGTTGCGGTGTTTGCTCCATATTGCAGGTCAGTGCCTTCGATGCTCTTGAATTGTGGCTCTCCGTCGTAGTCGACCTTTAGTTGAGCCTCGCTGCGGGTGATGGTGGCCGTCTGCGGTATCGAATTTGCGATCAGCGCTTCCTTGGCGGGCGCCGTTCCCGGTACGGAGACCAGCACTCCAGCTTTCGGACTCTCGTCGGGAATCTTGGCGAATCCTTGCGGCAAACTCTTCCCGTCTACAAATTGCCAGGGACCACTCTCGAGCGAATTCGACCGGAACCAGCGGCCAGCGACGAGGATGTAGTAGTCACGGGAATCCACGTCTCGAAAGATGCTCGCAGTTGTGTTTTTGACGTACTCGAGACTAGTTTCTGGAATTGTTTCAAACTGCGGAGCGCCTTCGGTCATGAGCAATTCGGCCGGACCCAGGCTCACGTAAATTGCTGGGATCTTTTTATCTTTGTTCGCTTGCTTAAGCGACGGCGGTGTCGTGCCTTCAGGCGCTCTGGCCTGTTGCCGTTCCTGTATTCCCTGCGTAATTTCCTTCATGTCGTCCGGGACTTTGGACAGGTACGACCATGGGCCATGTTCCAGGTCAGGGGCCTCCAGCCACCCATCCATGACGTTCAGGTAGTACTTCTCCTTTTGTGTATCCAGCAGAACCACCGCCCGGCTGTTGAGAAGCAGACGTAAGTCGGTTCCGCCCAAGTCCCGGTAGCGAGGCGAGCCATCGATGAGGACAAGTGTGGACGGTTTGGCCGTGAAGATAATCCTGGGAGGATCGTTGTTGACCGGCAGCCCCTTGACGTCCGCTTTGGCAGCGTCACTCGCTGCCAGAGCAGCCTCGAGCCGATCGAGGGCGATTACCCGTGTCTTTCCCGGCAGTTTTGCCTGCAGGAAAGCCTGATATTCAGATTCCTTTTGCTGGAGAGTAGGAAACTTCAGTTTCGTGATCTTGAAATCGGCGAGCGTCACCTGACGATTGACCTTGTCCACTTCGGTCCGAGCGGTAAACCAGACCACGCCGTATTTTGGTGCCTTGCTGTCCTTGTTCTGAACCGAAAGAGCAGCATAAGCATGGATCTCGTCGCCTTCCCACGATTCAAGCTGCGGTTGATACATGGAGATTTTTTCGTTTCCACGCGCGGCCTCGCGGGGCCACGCCTGATCAACGTTCTGAGGTGGGCGGGACGATTCAGAAGGAGCTTGTGATTTGGAACGTGGCGGCGTAGTGATATGCGCCGATGGCGCGTCCGGCAAATCCTCCTGCGGGGTGGCAAGCGGCAGCGATCCAGCGTCCCCGAGGAAAATGAAAATCAAGTTGCAAAACAGCAATGTGAACCGTGTGACGGGCATCATTCCACACTGACAAATTGTTATTCAGGGCTGAGGGGATGGTAGAAGTCCGTTTCGGGTCGTGACACTGGTAGAGATGACAGGGTTGCTCTCCGCACTCACTCGAGCGCGGATCATTCAAAATGTCCAGCCCACAGACGTCGTCACACCCAGGTCGTTTCTTGGAGCGTTGACCGGCGGACGCGAGTCATAGTTTTCGTAGAGCTGAAAATTCCAGGTGAAGTTGCGAACGAGTTCGATCCGCAGGTTCGATTGCGAACTCAAGCGCACGCGGCCCGGATCGCTCATGCTGGGAAACAACAGCGCCTGCGAATTCAGATTCAGGGTTTTGAAGCGAAATGTGGAGAACGTCAGCCCCAGCAAACCTTCGGCATTGTTGCGAATGGGTTCTGTGTCCGGTTGGGGGACATAGTTTTCATGGCTATAGGCAACGCCGGCGAGCGCCGTAAGGGAGGTTCGGTCAGTCTGAACCAGCTTTCGGCCGACACCGCCGCCGTACGTGCTGCGCAATGTCAGATTCTGCTGATTGCTCTTGAGCACGGAGAAGAGGCCGCCGATCAGCCATTTTTCCGTAAGCGTTCGTGCATACTGCGCATCGAAGGTGAAGCGATTCGTATTCTTTGCATTGGTTTGCGAGTCGAACTGCGAAGTCGTGGCAAGTTGCACCGAGTTTTTGCTGGTGCGAAACGCCACGTCCGCGGCTAAAGACGAGTTGGTGGAATTGTTGCCGCTGGCAAACCCAAAACCGTAGCTGATCGAACCCGTCAATTGGTCAAAGAAGCTCCGCTCGCGTTGGCCAATCGCGATCACATCGGACGATGCCACTTCAACTCCTGAACCCTCCGCAATAATGTGAAAATCCTTCGCATGATCCCCTGCCGTTTGTCTGTTGATGAATCCAGTCACGCGTTCTCCATTGCTCAGACCGACAATATATGTATCCTGGCTCTGCAGTGTCGCCACCTCTGTCCAGTCGAGGTGAACGGAATCTTTCATATAACTGGACTTGAAGATCAGCTCGCCATACTCCAAGGATTTAATCTCACCGGTCATTTTGTCGCCATTCTTCATGATGACGATGTCGTCCTTGCGCTTGGCAAACAACGGGCCAGCAATAAGCAGCAAGAACGCAAGCAGTGCCGACGACAATCTGAACGCGGAAGAACCGGACATTTCGAATTTCTCCATCACGTGAGTACCTCCTACCGCCCACAGGGCACGAACAATCGACCGGATAACTAGCTGGCCACTGTGCGAGGTCATCCCTCGTGGCGATCCTGGCCAGGACCAAGGGCGACAAAGAACCCCTTTGAGGGTCGCACACGAATCCTAGTGGTGTGGGGTGTCACCCTTTTACTGACAGAAGTGACAGTTCTCCGCGCGGGCACAGTCTGGCAGGTTGGCACGTAACTCATGGAGTCACTATGAGATTGTCCTTACGTTGTAGAGGATCGCAACTCGCATATGGAGCACTAATAGCGCTCGCGGTTTCAACCACTGGGGTGTTAGCACAATCCGCGAACTCGCAAAATGCGGATCTGGACCAGCTGACCAACAAGCTCCAGCAGCTCGAGCAGCAGATGCAGGAGCTGCGAAGTCAGATCAGTGCTGTGCAAGAAGCACAGAAGTCACAGACTGCGTCTCCAGCCGCCAAAACTGCGAAGCCCACAAATACGGAGCCATCCGAAGAGCACAGGACAACTCTGGACCTGTACGGCTTCGCAATGCTCGATTCCGGTTACGACTTCAAGACGAACGATCCAAACTGGTTCGACGTCATGCGCCCGACGAAGTTGCCATCCGGCCCCGACGACATTGCGAATTTTGCGCCTGAAGGAAAAATCTATGCAGGAGTTCGGCAGAGCCGGTTCGGAATAAAGACATCAACGCCCACCCCTCTGGGTGACTTGAAGACCCAATTCGAGTTCGAGTTATTCGGAACCGGTGTCGACGCAGGCCAGACAACGTTCCGGCTGCGCCATGCCTATGGCGAACTAGGACAGTTTGGCGCTGGTCAAACCTGGAGCCCTTTCATGGACATTGACGTGTTCCCCAACTCGCTGGAGTACTGGGGACCCAATTCCATGGTGTTTTTCCGCAACGTTCAGATCCGCTGGATGCCCATCCGCTCTGACAGCACGCGGCTGACATTTGCCCTGGAACGGCCTGGAGCTAGCGCCGACGGCGGTGTCTATGCCGATCGCGTCGAACTGCAGGGAGTCAAGCCAAAGTTCAACCTTCCGGACCTCTCATGGAGCGCGCGCTTCATTCGAAAGTGGGGATATGTTCAAGCAGCGGGCATCTTCCGAAAAATCTCCTGGGTTGACACTGTACCGGACGACATCAACCTGACCGGCAGCGCGTTCGGATGGGGACTGAACCTGACTTCCAATGTCAAATTTAGTCAAAAAGACGTGGGTAGATTCGCGTTCATTTATGGCCACGCGATTCAGAACTATCTGAACGACGCTCCCATTGATATCGGGGTGGAGACCAATGCCGGGGACCCGACGCGACCTGTTAAGGGCATAGCCTTGCCGGCGTTGGGTGTCGTCTCATTCCTGGATCACAACTGGAGTGACCGCTTCAGCACAGCAATCGGCTACTCCATGTTGAATATCGATAATTCCGATGCGGAGAAACCATCCGATTTCCATCAAGGTCACTACGCACTAGCGAATTTGCTCTACCACCCTGTCCCGAGCGTCACCATAGGCAGCGAATTTCAGTATGGCAGGCGGGTGAATTTCAGCGATGGCTTCAATGTGAACGACTACCGCGTTCAGTTTTCGTTCAAATACGACTGGAAGAAAACATTCGAGTTTTGAGCAAGGCATGAAAGCGAGGAGGCATCCATGTCGTTGAAACAACGGCAAGTCAAAACCACGGTGACGTCCTTAGTGACCGTGATTTGCATTTGTATTCCACTCTTGGCACAAGCGCCGCGCACCAGTCCGGTCGCTCCGAAACGGGAGGTGGTGAAAGCCGTGGTGCAAGAGGCTTTCGACAAATTCAAGAACGACACAAGCGGAAAGAACGCCGATTACATCCCGTATCTAGCCCAGGTCGACTCGAAACTGTTCGGCATTGCAATCGTCACCACCGATAACCAGGTCCTTACACTTGGAGACGTGAACTACTCATTCTCCATACAGTCAATCTCCAAGGTCTTCACTCTCGCACTTGCGATGGAGGAGTTGGGACCGGAGAAGGTCTTCGACAAAGTCGGGTCAGAGCCGACGGGACGTGCCTTTAACTCGCCGATAGCCGTCGTCGACATGGCGACGCACACCGGAAATCCGTTCGTCAATGCTGGGGCCATTGCGACCACGAGCCTGATTTCAGGCAAAGATGCGTCGGAAAAGTGGAAGAAGATTCTCGACTTCTACAGCAAAGCGGCGGGCGAAAAGCTGATACTCATCGATGACGTCTACAAATCGGAAGCGGCGACCAACACCGGAAACAAAGCACTCTCATACTTGCTGGCCAAGTACGACCGAATTTATGCGGACCCTTTTGAGTCCGTGGACATTTACACGAAGCAGTGCTCGGTAGGAGTGAACGCCGTTCAACTTGCACGCATGGGAGCGACGCTGGCGAACAATGGCATCAACCCCGCCACTGGCGAGCAGGTCATCAAGGCCGAAGACGTTCCCCACATCCTGAGCACGATGGCGATGGCGGGTCTCTACGACGGCTCCGGCGGGTGGGCCTGGCATGTCGGTCTACCGGCGAAGAGCGGCGTGGGCGGCGGGATCGTAGCTATCGCTCCCGGTAAGGGCGCAATCGCCGTTTTCGCGCCGCCGCTCGACGAAGCGGGAAATAGCGTAAAGGCCCAGAAAGTCATCCAGTATGTGGCGGACCGGCTCAACTACAACCTCTATTCGCCGACTTCGGTGGGATTGAAATGAGCTGTGTTTTTCCGGACGCCACCGTAAGCGGCATCCATGAAGAATGCTGACGGATGGCCGGCGAGTCAGGGGCCGGAATCCTGAGGTTTTGTGTTCCTCGACTGCCGATTACGGCGATTTTCGTCGGGACGAGCAAGGTTGAACGTATGAGAGACGCCACGGTGAGCCTGCGAGCTGTTGTTTTTCTAGTCGTAACGGCGATGACGGCGTTGGTTGGCGCGCAGACTCCTGCTGCTCAAGGAAGCCAGACTACCGCCGTCATCCCCAACGCACCGGAACTATTGAAGAAGCTGGACCAGTTGGTCGAGCAAAACAAGCAGCTGGAGAAACAAAACCAACAGCTGATGAGCGAGATTGAATCACTACGGCAGGGCCTGGCGAAGGAGGCGGCATCGTCTCCAGAGCTCAAGGGAAAGGAAACAGAGGCGAGCGCAAAGCAAACGGAGCTGGCCCCGGGCGTGCCTGAGGAAACCGCCGAGGCTCGCCAAGGTGAAGGTCCCGTAGTTGCCTCGAGTATTGGCGCTGCCCCACAAAGGAAGTGGGGCACATACACGCCCAACCAGGGGTTCACATTGGCCAGCACCGAGCTTGGCGACCTGAGCCTCAGCATTTACACCTATGTCCGTTACTTGAATCAACTCGGTCTGGACGCGACATACACCGACGTTTCGGGCAACGTCAAGAACGTGCAGCAGCGTCAGGATTTTCAAATTCAGAAAGTGCAGATGAAGTTTCTCGGCTGGGTCCTTGACCCAAAGCTCCGCTACTTCCTCTACGCCTGGACGTCGAACGCTTCCCAGGGGCTCGGTGCGCAGGTCGTGCTCGCAGGCAATGTGAACTACACCTTTAACAGACATTTTAATTTTGCCGGTGGTATCACCTCGCTTCCTGGAACCCGCAGCGTAGAAGGCAACTTTCCATTCTGGCTGGGCGTCGATACACGACTTATCGCCGACGAGTTTTTTCGCCCATCGTACACGTCAGGGATCTGGGCCAGGGGCGACATTATTAAGCACCTGCGGTATCAGATCATGCTTGGCAACAATCTGAGTACGCTCGGGGTAAGCGCCGCGCAACTGGATAACGGTCTTAACACCCTCGCAACCGCGCTCGTTTGGACGCCCATGTCAGGCGAGTTTGGAGCCGGCTTTGGCGACTTTGAACATCATGACCACGCCGCAGTTCGCCTGGCTGCCCATTTCACCCGCAGCAATGAGACCAAGCAGAGTCAACCCAATAGCGATCAGTTCGAGAACACACAGCTTCGCCTGGAAGATGGAAGCGTCATCTTCACGCCGAATCTCTTTGGAGACGGGATCACCATTACCGATGCGAGATATCGGATGAGTGCTTTCGACGGAGGCCTCAAGTACCGGGGCTTGTCCCTCGATGGAGAATATTTCTTGCGGTGGCTCGACGATTTCAAGGGACCGGGGACCGCCGGACTTCCTACGATCTTTTCCCATGGCTTCCAGTTGCAAACCTCCGCCATGGTGGTTTCAAAGACTCTCCAGGCTTACCTGGGAGGATCAACTCTGTATGGCAAGTACGGTAATCCGTGGGACTTCCGTGCGGGTCTGAACTTCTTTCCTTTCAAGAACAAAGTCGTCCGCTGGAACAATGAATTTCTTTATTTGTACAAATCTCCCGTGGGTTACACCTCAGTTCCTTTTGCGCTCGGAGGAACTGGACCGGTCTTTCATTCCAATATCGAATTGGCCTTTTGAGCCATCAGTCGCGGGCGAAATATAGCGAGGCATCCATGAAAAGCGCCGCCGACGTTCGGTTTCATGCTGAGAGGCAAATCGGCCTGAGTCTGATCATCTTCCTGGTGCTGTGCCGCGGGCTCACGTTCGCACAGCCGCAGCCTTCAGATCAGACTGAACTGAATGACGTTCACTTCCATCTGACGAATTACATTCAACAAGGCACGGACATTCATGATTTTTTAAAGATCATGGGAAGCAAGGTTGGGCGCGTTGCCTTGTTCGGAATTCCTCTGCAGCAGGAATGGTCCTACCAGAATTCCGGCGACTATGCTCCGACATACTATCTGCAGACGGATGCGCCGCTCTACTACTACTCGTTCACCGACGCCTACATCGCGATGGCATACCGGTCGTTATCGAAACAGGAGCAAGCGCGGTTCGACCCCATGATTACCGGCTTCAATCCGGCGGATATGTATGCCGCGGATCACATTCGCCGGGTTCTGATGACATTTCCGGGAGTGTTCACCGGGATTGGGGAGTTCACGATCCACAAGGAATTCGTCTCGGCGAAGGTGGCTGGAGATACGGCATCGCTTCTGAATCCTGCGCTGGACAGAATTTTGGACTTTGCCGCTGAAGTTGGACTTGTCGTCCTTATTCACAACGACATGGATGTTCCATTTGCCAAAGACGGAAGCGAGCCAGCTTATCTGTCCCAGATGAAATCTGTGCTGGCCCGACACCCCAAAACCACGATCATCTGGGCACACACGGGGATGGGCCGCATTGTTCGTCCGGTTACACGTCATGCGGCGGTCGTCGAGGCGATTCTCAAGGATCCGCAATTCAATCATGTGTACTTCGACATTTCGTGGAATGAGGTCGCCAAGTACCTGGTTTCCACTCCCGAATCCACCAGGATCGCGGCTGACCTGATCAATCGCTATCCGGATCGGTTCCTATTCGGTACCGATGAAGTGGCGCCTGCCGACCAAGCGTCCTACTTACGAGTGTATGAGCAGTACGGGCCACTCTGGAAACTGCTTACTCCTGAGGCCAGTGAGAAAGTTCGCAAGAAAAATTACGAACGCCTCTTCGATCAAGCCAGGATGAATGTACGCAATTGGGAACAGGCCCACGTCAAGTGAGCGGAGTGCCTTCGGAGAGAATCATGGAAGCGTGTCACTTCAAGCGTAGGCTTCTCAATTTGTAGTCCCAACCGTTGCCTTGCCTCGAGGCCCAGTTCTTTTTCGGTTTTCCTGACAGAACTGACAGTGTTCAGCGCGCGGCACATCTGACACGTTTCAGGGAGCGCCACCACACGTGTTGCTCTTGCTTTCTGGGCACGAGCCCATGGCACTAGGAGGGGAGGTACCTATGGACAAGCCGTTCAATGTGATCGGCGGATCGGGAAGTGGATGTGGCGGTTGCCACTCCGCGGGCTGCACAACGTGTGCGCCTGCCACTCCCAAACAGAAGGCTCCTACGGTTCTCACACGACGGGACATGGGTCGAACCGTTCTTGCCGCCTCCGTGGGCGCACTGCTCACCGGATGTTCGAGCAAAGAACCGGCCGAAAAGGTCGCGGAGACAGCTCCGAGCCCGCCTCCACTATCACCCGATCTCGCGGTGGTCCAGCAGTCAAAAGGCCCGATCATGACCACGCTGGAGGAGTTCTACAAAATGGGGCCCGGACCATCGAGTTCGCACACCATGGGTCCGATGAGAATTACCTACGACTTTTTTCAGCGCGTCTCAAAGCTTCCGGACGACCAACTCAAGCGAGCGACCGCACTCAAAGTTCATCTCTATGGCAGCCTAAGCGCGACGGGCAAAGGTCACGGTACAGACAGGGCTTCCCTCGCTGGATTGCTTGGAAAAGCGCCGGCCACCTGCCCACCCGAATTCCTTGATGGGCTGGCCACCAATCCGGATGAGGTGCACAAAGTTACACTTGGCCCGACGACACTCGATCTGACTCTTAAAGACATCATCTTCGACGCAACGAAGGGGGATTTCCATCACCCGAATACGATGAGCGCCAAGCTCCTCGCCGGCAACGATGTTCTTTACGAATTGGAGTATTACTCGGTTGGCGGAGGCTTCATCGAATGGAAGGGTTACAAGCCGCCGGAGAAGGGCCAACCCAAATATCCGTACGAACATGCAAAAGAGCTGAAGAAATATCTCATTGACGACCAGATTCCCCTGCCGAAACTGCTGCTCGCAAATGAAATGGCCATTTCTGGCAGGAGCGAAAAGGAGATCTGGGAATTTCTGGATCAGGTGTCCGAAGTGATGCTGCGGGGTGTTGATACCGGCTTGAAGGTGGACAGCGTCCTGCCCGGCCCCATCAAGCTGCATAGCAAGGCCGCAGCCATGCAACGCAACCTGGCCAAGAGCGCAAAAGGTGAAGCAGGCCGAGCGGTAACTCGGGTGGCCTCGTACGGATTCGCAATGGGTGAAGAAAACGCGCGCGGCCACATTATCGTGACGGCTCCCACAGCGGGTTCCGCGGGAATTATTCCTGCGGTGGTCAAGTCACTCAACGATCTTAAAGTTCCCCAGGAAAAAATTCGCAACGGTTTCCTGGCAGCGGCCGCGATTGGATATCTGTGCAAGCACAACGCCACCCTATCTGGCGCCGAAGGCGGTTGTCAGGCGGAGGTCGGAGTCGGTTCTTCCATGGGAGCGGCAATGATCGCGCAAACCTTCGACTCCGCTCCGAAAGTGGTCTCGAACGCCGCGGAATCGGCCCTCGAACATCACCTCGGCATGACCTGTGACCCAGTCGCCGGCTATGTCCAGGTTCCATGCATCGAGCGTTGTGCCTACGGCGCGGTCAAGGCATGGACAGCGTATTGCATCGCGAGCGAAGAGGTACCAGAAGAACGACGGGTTGATCTCGATACGACCATCTCAGCGATGGCTCTGACCGCCAAAGAGATGAACGCAAAGTACAAGGAGACGTCAGAAGGCGGGTTAGCCGTGTCTTTGGTGCTCTGCTAGAGATGACCGATGGGCCAGAGAGAAAGATTGTCGGTTGTGAGCAGGCCCGCTTCGTCGGTGAACGTACGGATGGCGGAGAAGCCTGCGGTCCGCCAGAGCGTTAAGACTGCAACGCTCGCGTGGGTGGTAGCAGCCCTCTGCTACTTCTATCAATACATCCTGCGGTCAGCGCCATCCGTGATGATGCCGGAGTTGTCGAATGCATTCGGCGTCAGTGCGCTCGGCGTGGCCTCGATCGCAGGTCTCTTCTACTACGGGTACGCAACATTCAGTCTCGTCGCTGGAGCTGCCCTGGATCGTCTGGGAACGAAAAAGACTCTTCCGATTGCGGCTGGCGTAATTGGCATCGGCGCTCTGCTGTTTGCATCCGGCGACAGCCAAGTAGCAAGCATAGGTCGACTTTTGCAAGGAATGGGCGGGGCATTCGCGGCAGTAGGAGCAATCTACATCGCGTCAAATTACTTCTCCCCCACTCAGGCGGCCACTTTGATCGGCGCTACTCAAATGTTCGGAATGGCCGGGGGGGCAGCAGGACAGTTTGCCGTTGGACCTCTTATTGGTCGAGGACTCAGTTGGGACCGTTTCTGGGCAGGCGTGGGCATCGCGGGCTTCGCGATGGGCGCCCTTCTGTTCATTCTCTTGCCCAGTCAGAGCAGAGTCGAGGAGCGTGGGGACTGGCTGAAAGCAACCACGAAACCTTTCTACGTGGTGTTCAAGAATCCGCAATCTATTCTCTGTGGTCTGATCGCAGGCTTGCTGTTCATTCCAACCACGATCTTCGACATGATCTGGGGCGTGCGCTATTTACAGGACGCTCACGGGATAGAGTACGCCGAGGCCGTAATGCGATCGGCAACAGTTCCTCTGGGCTGGATTATTGGATGTCCTCTCCTCGGTTTTGTTTCTGACCGACTGGGAAGAAGGAAACCGGTGATCATTGGCGCCGCAACCCTGCTTCTAGCCTGTCTGGCCTGGATATTGTTTGGCCCCAAAGGTGTATTCCCTGTTTACACACTGGGGTTGCTGGCCGGCATCGCTTCCGGTGCGGCGATGCTGCCCTACACCATCATTAAAGAAGCCAACCCTTCGGAGTATGGCGGCACCGCAACCGGTGTCATCAACTTTCTGAATTTCACTTTCAGCGCGTTGTTGGGGCCGGTGTTCGCCTGGATTCTTCAAAGCGTATCGGGGGGCACCGGGCAATTGGATCTGCGGCACTACCAGATAGCCTTTGCCCCTCTTCTCTTGGGCGTGGCTGTTGCCATCGGACTTACGGCGTTGCTGAGGGAAACAGGTCCAGCAGCACGCTCAGTCCAATCAACGAGACAGGAGGCTTCGGGATGAGTAAAGGAATAGCGATATCGACTGGAACCGGCAAATACGAACGACTCCTGGAAAGATGCGCAAAATTGGAACCGATCGCAACTGCCGTAGCCCACCCCTGTGAGGCCTCAGCACTTTCGGGAGCGATCGAAGCCGCGGAGAAAGGATTGATCGTACCAATCCTGGTGGGGCCGCGGGCAAAACTCGAGGCGACGGCTGAGGCGGCACATGTTGACCTTCACGATCACCAAATTGTCGACGTTCCGCACAGTCATGCTTCGGCGGCGAAAGCAGTCGAATTACTTCGCGAGGGCAAAGCGGAGCTCTTGATGAAAGGGAGCTTGCACACTGACGAACTAATGGGAGCGGTCGTATCACGAGATGGCGGTCTGCGCACCTCGAGGCGCATCAGCCACGTCTTCGTGATGGATATACCCACCTATCACAAAGTCTTGATCGTAACCGATGGAGCGATCAATATCGCACCGAGCCTGGAAGACAAGGTGGACATCTGTCAGAACGCGATCGACCTCGCCATTGCTCTGGGTCTTGAAAAGCCTAAGGTCGCCGTCCTGGCCGCGGTCGAAACGGTCACGTCGAAGATGCCGGCAACCATCGATGCCGCCGCGCTTTGCAAGATGGCGGAACGAGGTCAGATCACCGGCGCGCTTCTAGACGGACCGCTGGCGTTTGATAACGCCATCAATAAGAAGGCGGCCGAGACTAAAGGTGTCCGTTCTGATGTGGCGGGCGACCCCGACATCCTTTTGGCGCCAGATCTGGAAGCCGGAAACATTCTCGCCAAGCAACTGAGTTTTCTTGCGAATGCCGACAGCGCCGGGCTGGTGCTGGGTGCGCGAGTGCCGATCATCCTCACAAGCCGCGCCGATAGCGTACGGTCCCGGATCGCAAGCTGCGGTGTGGCCATGCTCGCGGCTCACGCCCGGAGAAAGAATCCCTAGAGGGACACCCCAATGAACGACTATGCACTCGTACTCAACGCGGGTTCATCGAGCCTGAAATTTTGCGTATTTCGACGTCCCCTCGGAGAGAAATGGCTTCTCGAATCCCGGGGTCAGATTGAGGGGATCGGGACATCGCCACGACTTTCTGCGAAAGGTCCCGAGGGACAACTAATCGCGAACAACGAATTAGACAAAGAGATTCGTGACTGTCGCGCGGCGATCGACGCCTTGGCATTCTGGCTCCGCTCGAGGTACGCAGGTGCGCGTTTGCTCGCGGTCGGTCATCGCGTCGTTCATGGGGGAACGCACTATTCCGGGCCCACGATTGTGACGCCAAGGGTCGTGGCAGATCTGTACACCTTGGTACCGCTGGCGCCACTCCATCAGCCATACAACATCGCAGCCATTGAAGCCATACTCGCGCGCATGCCTGACGTTCCACAGGTCGCCTGTTTCGACACCAGCTTCCATCTCGGGCACCCGCACCTTGCTAGCGTTATCCCGTTGCCGAGCGACCTCTGCAAGGAGGGTTTGCAGCGGTATGGCTTCCATGGCTTGTCGTACGAGTATGTCGCTTCGGCATTGCCGACGGTTGCTCCGGAGATCGCTCGCGGACGCGTGATCGTCGCGCACCTCGGAAGCGGAGCGAGTTTGTGCGCCTTGAAAGATGGGAGAAGCGTGGACAGCACGATGGGTTTCACCGCGTTGGACGGACTTTGCATGGGAACCAGGCCGGGAAACATCGATCCAGGTGCCGTTCTTTACCTGTTTCAAGGTCTCGGAATGACGATTAAGGACGTGGAGACCATTCTTTACAAGAAGTCCGGGCTGCTGGGAATTTCGGGTCTCAGTAACGACATGCGCGACCTATTGGGAAGTGCCGCACCGGAAGCGCGGCTGGCCGTGGATTACTTCGTCTACCGGGCCGCCAAAGAGATTGGTGCGCTGGCGGCGGTGCTGGGCGGGATCGATGCTCTGGTGTTCACCGCTGGCATGGGTGAGAATTCGCCGGAAATTCGCAGGAGAATCTGTGAAGCCTCGTCATGGTTGGGAATCGAACTCGAGGCAGAGGCAAACGCCAATGGAGCACTCAGGATTTCCACTGCACAGAGCCGCGTTTCAGCCTGGATCGTTCCTACCAACGAAGAACTCATGATCGCGCGCCACACCGGCGCAATACTCGGATTACTCGAACCCGCTCTTGCGAGCTAGAACAGGGGATCACCTATGGCTGTCGCACTGACTCATCACCTTGAAGCTGAGGGCGCACCCTCACCGTGGCATTCGTTCAAACCCGGTTTGTGGCAAACCGAGATCAACGTGCGCGACTTCATTCAGCAAAACTATCAGCCGTACGAGGGAGATGAATCGTTCCTGGTTTCTTCCACAGATCGCACAAAGAACCTGTGGAATCGGCTCAACGAACTCTTCATAGACGAGCGGAAGAAAGGAGTGCTCGACATCTCGCCAGTTCCAAGTTCGATTACCGCGCACGCACCTGGCTACATCGATCAAAAGAACGAGGTCATCGTCGGCCTTCAGACTGAAGCTCCGCTTAAGCGTGCCGTCATGCCCAACGGTGGCTTGCGGATGGTCGTGAATGCGCTGAAAACTTATGGCTACACGCCCGACCCACACATGGTCGAAGCGTTTACGAAATATCGCAAGACTCACAATGACGCTGTCTTCGACGCCTACACCGCCGACGTGCGACGCTGCCGCAGTTCGCACATTCTGACCGGCCTTCCCGATGCTTACGGGCGCGGGCGGATTATTGGCGACTACCGCCGTGTTGCACTGTATGGGGTGTCGCGCCTGATTCAGCGCAAAGAGGAGGAGAAGCGCTCTCTCGATTCGGTGATGTCGAGCGATGACATCATTCGCGATCGAGAGGAACTCAGTGAACAGATTCGTGCGCTCAAAGAGCTGCAACAGATGGCGTTGGCATATGGCTTCGATATCTCCGGCCCGGCCGGTAACGCCCGCGAGGCTGTTCAGTGGCTCTACTTCGGCTATCTTGCCGCCGTTAAGGAACAGAATGGCGCGGCCATGTCCCTGGGCAGGACGTCGACTTTTCTCGACATTTATTTCGAGCGTGACCTGGCCTCAGGTGCTCTCACCGAAGAGCAGGCACAAGAGATCATCGACGACTTTGTCATCAAACTTCGGATCGTCCGGTTTCTTCGTTCTCCGGATTATGACGCTCTTTTTGCTGGCGATCCGACATGGGTCACGGAATCGATCGGCGGAGTGGGAGACGACGGGCGTCCATTAGTGACAAAAACGAGTTTCCGGTTCCTGCAGACTCTTTACAATCTCGGTCCCGCTCCCGAACCGAATCTCACGATCTGGTATTCCCCACGATTGCCCGACGGCTTCCGGAGCTTCTCAGCGAAAGTCGCGATCGACACAAGCTCGATTCAATTTGAAAACGATGAAATTATGCGCCGCTCGTGGGGCGACGACGGAGCGATCGCTTGTTGTGTGTCGCCGATGCTCATGGGGAAACAAATGCAGTTTTTCGGCGCCAGGGCGAATCTTGCGAAATGCCTGCTGTATGCAATCAATGGTGGGAGAGACGAAATCACCGGTGAGCAGATTGGCCCAGCCAACGCGCCTGCGCAGGGCGACGTGCTTGCGTTCGATGATGTCATCGCCAAGTTCGAAGCGATGATGGATTGGCTTGCCGGCGTGTACGTGAATGCAATGAACATCATCCACTATATGCACGACAAGTATGCATACGAACGGGTGGAGATGGCATTGCACGACTATGCTCCGTTACGGACGATGGCGTTTGGTATGGCCGGTCTCTCCGTCGTTGCCGACAGCCTCTCGGCAATCCGCTACGCGCGAGTTCACGTGGTTCGCGACACAACCGGCCTGGTGACCGATTATCGAATCGAAGGTGACTACCCACAGTTTGGAAATAACGACAATCGCGTAGACCAACTCGCCTCGTGGGTGGTGAGCACGTTCATGAACAAACTCCGGAAATACCCTACGTACCGGAATGCCCTGCACACCCAGTCCGTACTGACGATCACGTCGAACGTCGTGTATGGCAAAAACACTGGGAACACCCCGGATGGCAGGCGACGAGGAGAACCGTTCGCGCCAGGCGCGAATCCGATGCATGGGCGGGACAAACACGGCATTCATGCGTCAGCAGCATCCGTCGCCAAGATTCCCTATCGCGACGCTGCCGACGGAATTTCCCTCACCGCCACGTTGATTCCTGAGAGCCTGGGAAGAGTGCGGGAAGACCGAGTCATCAACCTGAGAAACATGCTTGACGCATTTTTCGGTGTGACCGGCTATCACATGAACGTGAATGTGCTGAATCGCGAGACGCTCCTGGATGCGATGGACCATCCGGAGAAATACCCGAGCCTCACGATTCGTGTTTCTGGGTATGCGGTGAATTTTGTCAGGCTCAGTCGCGAGCAGCAGATGGACGTCATCAATCGCACTTTCCACGGTCAATAGCCATGAGCAGCCTGGGACCGACGCAAACAGCTTCACTGGAAGCGCGCAGCCCCTTTGAACTTCGTGTGAATCTGGGCCGGGATGTGCCGGAATCCGATGTGCGTACGGCACTTCGCACCGGCGAGATGGGATTTCTTCATTCCTTTACCACCGGATCTGCGGTCGATGGGCCAGGGGTTCGCCTGGTTGCATGGACGAGCGGCTGCCAGTTTCGCTGCTTGTACTGCCATAACCCGGACACCTGGACGATGACCAACGGGATTCCGGTCACGCTCAACCGGGCTACCGAAGAGCTGCGGAAATATCGGCATGGACTAAAGGCTATGTCGGGCGGTTTCACGCTCAGCGGCGGTGAACCCCTGATGCAAGACCGCTTCGCGGTGAAGCTACTCTGCGCCGCGCGGGCGATGGGAATCCATACCGCATTGGACACCAACGGCAGCCTTGGCGCACGCCTGAGTGATGCGGAGTTGGAGCAAATCGATCTCGTCCTGCTCGACATCAAGAGCTGGTCCTCGGAACGCCATGAGAAACTCACGGGCATGGACAATGCTCCCGTCCTGGAATTTGCGCGACGACTGGCCGCTCGCAAACGACCCATTTGGGTGCGTTTTGTATTGGTCCCAGGGTTCACAGACGACGCGGAAACCATTTCTCAAATCGCGAGGTTTGGCGCTAGCCTTGGGAATGTTGAGCGAGTCGACGTCCTTCCCTTCCATCAGATGGGACGATTCAAGTGGAAGGAACTCAAGCTTGACTACGCGCTCGATGCGGTTCAGCCTCCGGCACCGAGTGTCGTGGCAGATGCCTGCGCGCGATTTCGGGCTGAGGGCCTGAAGGCATTCTAGTAAGGGATACATATCCTATTGCGAACGGGAGGGGTCCATGCGATCCACTCACAGATTTCCTCTTCCATTGGCGATTCTCTTGGTGTGCGCGAACTGTTTGTATTCTGCCGCGCAAAGCAAACCGCTACCGAATATTGTGATTCTGGCGACAGGTGGAACCATCGCGGGCGCGGCAGCGACCGGAACCCAATCGGCTTATACATCGGGAGCGGTTAACATCGACGCGATGCTTGCTGCCGTCCCCGGAATCAAGGATCTTGCGAACGTGAAAGGAGAACAGATCTCCAACGTCGGCTCGCAAGACATGACATTCGAAATCATGCTAAAACTGGCGAAGCGCATCAATGTGCTGCTCGCGCAAAAAGATGTGGACGGCGTTGTAATCACCCACGGCACCGACACCATGGAAGAGACGGCGTTCTTTCTCAACCTGGTGGTGAAGAGTGACAAGCCTGTGGTCATGGTCGGTTCGATGCGCCCGTCGACAGCGGTCAGTGCTGATGGTCCATTGAATCTCTTCAATGCCGTAGCTGTCGCTGGCGACCCGAATGCCAAAAGGCGAGGAGTGCTTGTCGTGATGAACGACTGGATTCATGGGGCACATTCCTTGACGAAGACGAGTACGACGGCGGTCCAGACCTTTATGTCACCTCTACGAGGGTTGGTCGGCATCGCAAGTTACGGCAAGAACGATTTCTACAATATGCCGGTGTGGAAACACACAACTACCAGCGAATTTGACGTCACTGAAGTTACCGCGTTGCCCCGCGTGGATATTCTCTTCGCGTGCGCAGATATGTCGGCCGACTTGATCGACGCTGCGGTTGCTAATGGGGCAAAAGGTATCGTCATCGCCGGAGTGGGTAATGGCAATATGACTCAGGCATCTTTGGAAGCGGCAGCCAATGCTGCGAAGAGAGGTGTCGTAGTAGTGAGAAGCAGCCGCGTGGTCACGGGAACGGTAAGTCGCAACGTTGAGGTAAATGACGATCAGCTGAACCTGATCGCGTCTGACGAGCTCAACCCGCAAAAGGCTAGGATTTTACTGATGCTGGCATTGCTGAAACCACGCACAAAGGGAGAGATTCAGAACCTCTTCTATACCTATTAGCCGGCTCTCTGAGCCGCAGGGCACCGATAACACGCGAAGTCGCTCGTCATCGCCTTCTTGCCAATCCGTTTGCTCGATGTGACTTGTCCGATCGCCCGTGCGCAAACGAATCTGCCGGGTCTCTGCGTCACGCCACAACCTTCAATTCACGCCGACTGACATTGCTCTAGAGCAACGACCGAGCGAGCCCAGACGTGGCACGTTTGTTAAGGGAATTCCCAAACAGTAATGATTCATTCTCTTGCATCGACAACTCACGAATCATGGGAGCTTGCTTCAGTGTCACCGATTAATATTATGGTTGTAGATGACGATCATTCTTGGCGCGACTTCGTTGCCGCTACTCTCTGCAAGGAGCAGTCCCTTGCACTCGTCGGTGAAGCCTCTGGGTTGGAGGCAATCCAAATGGTGACAACACTCCAACCCTCCATGGTGGTGCTAGAGCTTAACTTGCGAGACGCTAACGGCCTGGAGGTCGGTCAGGGCATCCTCGACATTGCACCGCATACAAAGTTGATTTATCTCAGTTCGGAATCCGACTACGACGTCGTGCAGATGGCATTCAGGCTTGGCGCGTCCGCGTTCGTCGTCAAATCCGATGCTGTATCGGACTTGATAGCCGCGATTCACGCAGCAGCTCGAAATGAAGTATTTGTTAGCACTCAACTGATGGGCTACGGATTTACCGACAGTTCTGCGTAGACCCCTCCGACCGCAGTCGCTCACTTACCTTGGTTGATTTACAGCGAGGACAGATCACCTTCGCAGGAAGGGGCTGATTTGTCCCTCACACTGTAATTTCTGCCAGTGTAAGGTCCCTCAGGCGGGCGCATACCTTCTGATAAGCAAGCTGGGCTGGATCCACTGCCGCTCCTGACTGTTCGCCATCAGCATGGTTATCCTGACGATCTGGCGGAAAAACGGCAACGGGATGATCCAGGCATAAGGGAACCAACTCATGACCGCCTCACTCACCGCGGTGCCCGCTCCCAATCGGATCAGGCCGGGCTTTCTGGACGGTTTGACAGAACGGGATCGAGCTCTTGTTTTGGCGGCTGGCTCAAACCGAACCGTATCTGCACACTCCGTGATCGCGCATCAAGGCGAACTCGCCAATCACTTGTATCTCATTACCGAAGGATCAGCACGATATTTCTATATCACGCCGGACGGAAAAAAAGTCATGCTACTGTGGCTCCAAACGGGGCAGATTTTCGGGGCCTCTGGCCTCCTGGGTCAACCGTGCCGCTATCTCGTAAGCACCGAGATGGTAGAGGATGGATCAGTACTCGTCTGGCACTGCAAGACAATTCGTGCCCTTGCCGTGCGCATTCCACGACTCCTCGACAATGCGTTGTCCTTGGCGTATGACTATTTGACTTGGTATGTCTCTGCTCACACCAGTCTGATCTGCGAACGCGCTGAACAGAGGCTTGCGCGGGTTCTAGTGACCCTTGCCGACGGCATGGGCCGTAATGTGCCGGGTGGGGTGCGACTCGAACTCACGAACGAACAATTTGCGAATATGGCCAATATTACGCCGTTTACGGCCAGCCGCATCCTGACTCGCTGGCAACGGATGGGGGCAATTATCAAGAAGAGAGGGCAAGTCTTGATCCGCCGCCGGGAGTTGTTATTTCGCGGCGACTCGTGACGGATGCTGTAGGAGCCAGAGTCAACGATCTCGCCGTGGAGACGTGCGCGTCGCGGCCCACGCTAA
>Ga0335082_10000325_pt1 | contig 48630 bp, 35 predicted proteins | sample Lox_Sample_41_FD_206718 | JGI IMG/M metagenome (GOLD analysis project Ga0335082, IMG submission 206718) | Soil microbial communities from Loxahatchee National Wildlife Refuge, Florida, United States - Lox_Sample_4.1 | ecosystem: Environmental > Terrestrial > Soil > Wetlands | place: USA...
TGCAGTTCGTGCAGAAGGTCACGGAGATGTGCCGCGGAAAAGCGTACTTCACTACTCCGTACACGCTGGGGCAGTATCTTCTTATGGACTACCTGTCGCGGAAGACCAAAACGATTCACTGACAGGGCAAAGTCCTAGCTTCCTTCCGCCTTCTTCACCGCCAACTCTGCTCCCTGGAACCCTATTTTGCTGTGCGTTCCGTCGCAGAATGGCTTGTTGACCGAACCGCCGCAGCGGCAGAGAGAAAAGGCCGGCTTGCCGGTCAGGTCGTATTTGTTGCCGGCGGCGTCGACCAGCTCGATCGTGCCTTCCGGAGCTTCCACGCGGTACGGGCCATTCGGACGAACGGTAATTTTCACTGATGCCATGAGACCTCCGATTGCGGATATCTTGCGAGAGGAAAGATATCACGAGCGAGCCTTCAGCAATCAGCAGTCAGCATTCAGTGACAGGGGTTGGCTAAGGGCTGAAGCTCAGGGGCTGGAAGCTGAATGCCGAGTGCTGATTGCTGACTGCTGCTACGCTGCCACGGCCTCGCTCTGCAGAGTGCGCTCGTAGAGTTTCAGGTAGTCGTCGATCATGCGTTTAGCAGTGAAGCATTCGCGGGCGCGCTGATAGGCGCGGGCACCGTAGCCACGGCAGAGATCGCGTTGCTCGTGCAGACGGCGCAGGACATCGGCCAAACTGGCGGCATCGTTCGCCTGGAAATAGACAGCCGCATTGCCCCAGATCTCCCGGAAGGAAGGAATATCGTTGGCCACAATCGCGCAACGCGAGAGTGCGGCTTCGAGCGCGGTCAACCCGAAAGGCTCGTAGCGCGAGGTGGCGACGAAGATTGCGGCCCGGCTGTAGAGCATGCGCAGCTGTGCCTCGGTCTGCGCCCCTTTCAACGATACGCTGCCCTCATCGGCATCCACCTTGACGTCAGCCGAGATGGGAACCAGGGGAACGCCGTTCGGCTTGTCGGCATTCACGATGCAGATCGGCAAGGGATGGCTGTGCTGGGTCAGAAGCGACACCTGCTTGCCCGCGTCCAGAAGCCTGCCTACGGCCAGTACCGAGTCGTTCTTACTGATGTAAGGGTTGAACCAGATCGGATTGCGTCCGTTGTAAATGACGGCATCTTTTTGCGGCCGCCCATAGCAGGCGTGCAGGGTATCCAGCATCCATACCGAAGGCGCGACCACCACACTGGCTTGCTCGATTCCGCGTGAAACGAGGTCTCGATACCAGCGGAGCCACCGGCCATCTTTGGGCTCGTGTCCATGCACGGCCTTCCACCAGCTGATTAAATCGCCGTGGCCTACCACGACTTTCGGAGTATCGACGGGAAGGCTGCCATAGCAGAGCTGGTTCAGGTGGAGCAGGTCAGGCTTGATCTCTTGCACTAGAGCTGCCAGGTAGGCGGAGGAGTCCTGGAAGTCCTGTTCGCCTTCCTGCATCCAATCCAAGCGAAATGCCGTAGGACGGTACTCGAGGTCGCGCAGGTTTTCCATCCAGGAGGTCTGCAAGGGAAGAGGAATGTCACCGAAACTGACCAGCGTGACGCGCACTCCGCAATTGCAGAGCCCGGTGACCAACTCCTGGGTGTAGGTCCAGACACCGCTGAGAGTATCGGTGGTCACAAGAACGTGCATGCTCTCTCCCGTAGGCGATTCGGACCCGAGGCAACGCCACCCAAGCGCGAACTATTCTAGAGCGAAACTGCCGTGACCAGAAGCATTTTTGTGGTAAAGGCGAGGAACTGCAAAAGATTGCACATTTTCTGCGCGGCGATGTCTTCGTATTCGACAAGACCGTTCGGCGGGGAGATTCCCTTGCGCTCGGTTTGCCGGGATGGCGTCATGGGAGTGTCTGCTTCAGGTTTCCCGGCGAGAAAAGACGCGTCTCTACCAGGACGTCTTCCTGGAAGTAGGTTGGGACGGCATAGCAGGAGTTTGGGCGGCTTCTGGGTCGTACAATTCGTACTTCCAGCGCATTTCTTCAGTGGGATGTTTTTTTCGCCACCAATCCACGTAGTGCTTGTTGCAACAAAAGAGCACGCGACCTTGCTTCTCAGAGGTCAGGCTAATGCCACGCTGAAATTCGCGGGCACAAACGCAACAAGAGCCGCTCGCCCCCAGCATGGGGAAGGCATCGTCATCACAGGGTATTCGCACATAGGTCGCGCCCAATGGAGTAATGACCTTCAACTTATCTTCTCCGATCGGCCTGGCGGCATAATCTTCGAGACCGGCGATGAAGATAGGACCGGAGGGCTGGCTACTTCTCGTGTGGATGTTTGCGCAATAGGTCCACAAGGGGTGGCGAATGGCGACCTTGCGGATCGTACATTCCAGCGTTTCGTTGACTTGCCAGGCGCGGTCTGAATTGCTCCTAAACCTGCAGTTCGCACAGTTGTCGATTCCGCCGTTGGGCATCCTGAAGCCCTCCCCCCCGGGGCAGTGCTTACCTAGCCTGGAGGATCTCGCTCAACACGTCCGGCTTTGACTCATCGCGCACGAGGTGCGGAAACTTTTCCCCTCCGTGGTAGTCGAGCTTGTAGGTCTTGAAATACTCGGCATTCTCCACCAACAGGGCCAGGGGCTCAGCGCCGTTCTTCCCGGCGTGAAGCGCGTCCCGCAGAACGTCGCGTGAGAAAGCCCTGCCATTCACCGCGATGAGCCTCATACCGGGGCCGATCCCGGTCGCAGCGGCGGGAGATCCCTCGATCGTATCGCGGATATACCCGCTTTCTTCCATTAGCAGCCCGATGGAGTAGGGCGAGTTCACTTGCCCGTAGTCGTGTTCCAACGCCTTGTATAACTCCGATGGATTTTCATCGTATGCCAGCTTCCATCCGCTGGCCTCGATCCCACCGAGCGGCGCGCCCGGCCCGTGGCTGGTCAGCCGCGCGGTCCAGAAACCACGCCAATCGTAGGGTGCGACCTGATTGAGAGCATTGACGAGGTCATCGAAGGTGTAAGTTTCCAGCTCGGGCGGGCCGCTCTGCCCGCCGTGGAAGAGATGACAAAAATCGTCGATCGACTTTTTGTCGTGGGTCTGCTGGCGGATGATCATATCCACCCACAACCAATTGAGGACATCTTCGTCGTAGTAATCCAACTCCCGCCGCCATGACTCCCAATTTCCGGGCGCGCTCTGCATGGCGGGCACACCGTCCGCGGTGTCCTGCAGGTTGCGCCAGGTGCGGCCGGGAAGATTGTCGAGGCGGGCGGCAAGGAGCGCGACCACGTCGCGAAACTGCTCCGGCGTGCGAATGGCGCTACGGGCGCTGAGAATGTCGCCGAGATACGAGGTCAGTCCTTCGTAAACCCAGAGCAGGTCGGTCTGCATCGGCTGCTCGTAATCGGGAGTAGCCAGGTCCGCAGGGCGGCGATACTTCCCGTTCCAGGAGTGCACGTATTCGTGGGACAGCAGACCCGAGGCGAGCAGTCGTTTTTCGGAGTCTACCAGGGCGCGTTCATCACTGCGGCTGTCGTTCGATTCGTGATGTTCGAGGCCGAAGTGCGCCACATGGTCGCTGAGGCTGTAGAGAAAATGATAGTCGCGGAAGTGTTGCGCTCCGAACAACTTCTTCGCCTGATCGGTAAGGTTGCGGTAGTGGTCAAAGACTTCCTGGGGCGCATCCAGGGCGGCGGCGCTGTCCGCGGCGATGTCCATCTCCTGGCGTGGGTTCTCCGCCAGCGGCACCACTCGCAGGTACTCTCCCGCAATCACCGGGGAGTCGATCAGCGTAGTCAACGAGACCGGTTGGAACTTGATCTCACCGCCCGTTTCTGAGGCGATCGCCAAGGGGGTGCCGTACTTCCACCCCTGGGGAAGGCGCAAGCTGGCCTGGTAAGTAAGCTCGTCGGAGGTCCAGCCTGCCGGATACAAGAGCACAGTATTCCAACTGATCACGCTTAACTTGTCGGTGGCGGACGCGCCTCCGGTGTAGATGCCGTGTGGTCCAACCGGCGAGATGAAGTCCAAGGAGGCATCTACGCTGGTAGCACCTACCGGCACGTCCACATGAATGGTCCAACCGTCGAGCAGGTCCCGCCGCCACTTCAGGAGTTGCCCATTGGCGGTGAATTTCACTCCCGCCAAGTCCTGGATCGGGCCGGTCGGCCCATGCTCTCCCGGAATCCACTTGGGGTAGTAAAGAGTGAGCGTTCCAGGAGCGGCCGGGATGGACATCTGGGCGTGGAAGATCTTGCGGGGCGCGTCGCCGGCATCGACCCTCAGCATGACCGTGGGCGGCGCCCCCTTGGGGGAAGTTTGCGCTGCGGCGGCCAGATGCAGGGCAAAGCCGACGATCAACAACCATAACGCGACACGACGAGACGGATGACTCACACGGCCCCCTTCAATGATGGAAGATTCGGCGGCGAGCCGACCTGTGACTATATCAGCGGAAGGACGAAGAGTCACGCATGCGCCGCCAACTGGTCGTGCCGCAGCCACTGTAATGCTTCGTGACAATCGCTGAAGATGCGAATCTCTTCCTGGCCGCCAGCCAGTTCGCGGTAGGTTTGAAACATCCGCACCATCCCTTTGGCCACCGCCGTATTCACCACCAGCGCCCGTTTCGACCCGGCGGAGTAGAGGTGTCGTGCGGCCAGCTGTCGCACCATTTCGGCATCGACCTGAAGTTTTGTGACCGCAGTGAAATCCGCCAACTGGGCGAAGTCCGGGTGGAACGATTCATCCCCGGCCAGACACTTTTGATGTCCCATGATTTCGGCGCCGGTCAGCACACCCCAAGCCTTGCTGCGGACCAGGCGGTGTTCCAGATCGATCTCGTAGGAACAAGGCATGAACAGCTCCCCGCTATTGCCATCTATGATCGCACTAGTCGGTCCAGGTTCCAACAGGAATTTGATATGGCCTCCAGTCTTGATCCACCGGGCGCTTGGCCTTGCTGCTTTTGCTATGATTCCTTGCGGTGTCTCCTCACACCCAGCGCGGCAAATTCATCACCTTTGAAGGGCTTGATGGATGCGGCAAAAGCACGCAACTGGAAAAGCTCGCGGCAGCGTTGCGCGCCGAGAAGTTACCGGTGGTGGTGACTCGCGAGCCGGGAGGAACCCCTACCGGGGAGAAAATCCGCCAGCTCCTGCTCGACACCGGCACGTCTTCGCTGGCGCCGTTGGCTGAACTGACATTGATGTTCGCCTCGAGGGTGCAGCATATCAACCAAGTCATCCAGCCCGCGCTGGCTGCCGGTCAGATCGTGCTTTGTGACCGCTTCACCGACTCGACTGAGGCATATCAAGGGGGCGGGCGCAAGCTGGGGAGCGAGCGGGTGCTGGAGCTGCACCGCATTCTGTGCGGAGATCTCTGGCCAGACTTGACGATTCTGATGGACTCCGACGTGGCTGCCAGCGTGGAACGCGCCAGGCGGCGCAATCGTGCACGCGTGCCCAGTGCGGAGGGAGATGAGAACCGGTTCGAGCAGGAAAGCCGCGCTTTTTTCGGGCGCGTGCGTAACGCGTATCTGGCCGTCGCCGCCCGCGAGCCGCGGCGCGTGGCCATGGTGGACGCGCGTGGTACGCCGGAAGAAACGCACCAGCAGATTATGAATGCGATGAGGAGCAGATTGAAACTGAAGCGTGCAGGGTAGCTCGCAGCAATTAGCATTTAGCACTTGGCATTTAGCCGTGAGGGTTCTTGCAACCGTGGGCAGGAACCCTGATTGGCTGAATGCCAACTGCTAAGTGCCAACTGCTAAAAATGCCTTTCTCTGACTTTCACGGCAACGCGGACGTGCTGCATCGCTTGCGAGACATGCTGGCGCGCCAGCGCTTCCCGCAGGCGGTGATTTTGGCCGGCCCGACCGGTTCGGGCAAGTACACGCTGGCCCTGATGCTGGCCAAAACCATGAACTGTCTGGACTCGGTGACGACAGACGGCCTCCCTGACTTCTGCGGGAGGTGCTCCAACTGCACGCGCATCGCGCACGCCGACGACCTCGATGCCCGCTTCGCCGAGGCAATCGAGGCCCGCGACAACCTGCGCGAAACCGACAAGAAGGAAACGCGGTTGTTCGTTCAGACCCACCCGGATATCCTCATTGTGCCACCCGACCCTCCGCAGATGATGATCAAAGTCGACCAGGTGCGGCGGGTAATTGAAACGATCTATTACCGCCCGGCGGAAGCGAAAGAGCGGGTCTACATCTTCACTGATTCGGCGTTCATGAAAGAGGCGGCCAATTCTCTGCTCAAGGTGCTGGAAGAGCCCCCGGAGTTCGCGACGATCTTTTTGCTGACCGAGAATCCCGGAGAACTGCTACCGACCATCCGTTCCCGTTCGATGACGGTCACCTTGAACGCTCTGCCTGGCCGCGACATCGAACTCTATCTGGCGCAATACCAGCCCGACTGGAATTCGAAGCAGCGAAATCTGGTGGCGCGACTATCCGAGGGAGCCGTAGGCCGGGCGCGCAGCTTTGACCTGGCCGGGTACACAGCAGCCCGGCAGCATGCATTGGTTGTCTTGAAAGCGGCCATGCATACCTCGGACCACAGTGAACTCTTCAAGGTGACCGAAACCTATCGCGCAGGGGCCGAGGGGCGGGAGAAGACGGAGGGTCTGCTGCGCACCCTATATTCTCTGTTGCAAGATCTGATGTTTCTGAACTCCGGAACACCGGAACTGGTGCGCAACATCGACATCGAGAGCGAGTTGAGGAAGCTAGCCGAATCGGCTGATTTCCGATGGATCACTGCGGCAGCCGATGGTCTTGCCGAAGTGGAACGTGGCATGCGCCGCAATCTGCTGCGGTCGCTGTCGCTGGATGCAATGGCGCTGGCGCTGGAAAAAGAAGCAGTTAGCAATTAGCATTTAGCACTTAGCCGCTCCGGCTATTGCCGATGCCGGCGAAAACCGATGATGGCCAAGTGTAAATTGCCAGGTGCTAATTGTTTCTTGTAGCACCACCTTCCCATTGTCATCTTTTCTTTCCTGTGCTACGGTATGTGCAAGCTCACGCCTTCAGAACCCACACTCACTTCGCGCCGTGTGATGTGGCCCGCAACAAAAGCGTGTCGCATAGGTGGATGCTATGAAAGATGCGATTGATTCCATGCCAGCCGAGCGGACAATCGAAACCGAGGGCTTTGCCAACCGCAAACTGATCCGCCCTTCGCTCACCCGCAACGACCACAACCATAACCACGCCGTGGCCCCGATGGGAGAGCGCCGGCCAGAACGGAGCGAACGTCCCGAGCGCAATGGAGGAGGCGGGCGAAAGGCAGCTCCGCCGGAGCAGACCAACGCCGAGAATTTTTACTACCAGAAGCAAATGCAGGGTAAGACGGCTATGGTCGTGGTGCTGAAAGACGGCGAAGAAATTCACGGCCAGATCGAGTGGTACGACAAGAACTGCATCAAGATCAGCCGCAACAGCGCGCCCAATGTGATGGTCTACAAACCTTCCATCAAGTACATGTATAAGGAAGGGGAGAACGCCAAGAAGTAAGTCAGCAGCTATCCGCTGTCGGCTTTTCCCCAGATCAGCACCCACCTCTACCACTGGAATCGATCGCTCCCCCTCCACCGATCGTCGCTCCGGAAGATTCGGGACCGGTATGCCCGGCCCCGATCGAAATCATCAAGCAACCCTGGTTCGAGCAGCGAGTTGGCGACCTAGAAATTCCAGGATGGAACTGGCGATCTCCTCAGCGTGCGTTTCCAGCGCGAAGTGGCCGGTGTCATAGAAATGCACCTCGGCGCCGGGGTTGTCACGCTTGAAGGCCTCCGCTCCCGGTGACAGGAAAAAGGGGTCGTTCTCACCCCACACGGCGAGCAGCGGTGGACGCCGCGCGCGGAAGTATTCCTGGAACTTGGGATACAGCGTTACATTGCTGGCATAGTCGAGAAACAGATCCAGTTGAATCTCATCGTTACCCGACCGGGCCAGCAGAGCGGAATCCAGCGCATAGGCTTCGGGCGCGACCAAGGCTTCGTCCCGCACACCGTGTGTGTACTGCCATTTGGTGGCCTCGGGGGTAAGGAAGTCACGCAGGGCAGCACGGTTTTGGGTTGTCGGTTCCTTCCAGTATTTCTGGATCGGATTCCAGCCCTGGCTCAAGCCTTCCTCGTAGGCATTTCCGTTCTGAGAAATGATGGCGGTGATGCGCTCCGGGTGAGCCAAAGCCAAGCGAAAACCGACCGGGGCTCCGTAGTCGAAGACGTAGATCGCGTAGCGATCCAGGCCGATCACCTGGGTGAAACTATCAATGACCTCTGCCAGGTGTTCGAAGGTATAACGGAACTGCTTGCGGTCGGGCGCGTCGGAGAAGCCGAAGCCTGGCAGATCGGGCGCAATCACACGGTAACGCTGGGCCAGAATTGGAATCAGGTTTCGGAACATGTGCGATGAGGTGGGGAAACCGTGGAGTAATAGGATTGCCGGGGCATCTTTGGGACCGGATTCACGGTAGAAGATCTTGGAATCGTCTACCAGGGTGTATTGGTAAGTCGTCATAATCAGGAGCCTCCTTGAGATTAGAATCTGGACCACCCGAACGAGTCTGGCAGCCGCTTTCCTACGGTCAGATGTGCTAACCGATAACAAGTTTCATTACTGGTGTTATAATCCAGCAAGCAGCGTATGCGGCACACCAAGCCAGTTCATCATGTCGACTGGAAGGACGGGTTTCTGTTTGTTGGCAACCACTTAGCCTTGGATTTCCTCAACACTCGTCCCGTCCAGAACAGTGAGCCGGCGGAACTCCTTCCGGATTTCGCCGCACTTCTGCGCTGGTTCCAGGCGGCTGGGCTGCTGAAATCTCAGGAGGCTTCTACTTTTCGCAGGAGGTGGGAGAGATCCGACCTCGCTGCCAGAGCCCTGCGCGCCATCCAGGACCTGCGGGAGAACCTGAGGCAGGAGGTTGTCGCATGGGAAGCTGGAAGCCAAATTCAGCAGCGCACGGAGGAGAAACTGAACCGGCTCATGGCGCACTACCCGATGCGAACTCGTCTGAAGGTAACCGGAGAGAACAGCGCAACCGAACTCTGGTTCGAATTGGGGCAGCCGGAGGACCTGTTGGCGCCGCTGGCACACAGCGCGGCGGTGCTATTCGCTACGGCAGATCGGACGCGGGTCCGCCAGTGCGGGTCGTGCGTGCTGCACTTCCTCGACACCAGCAAGAAAAGCACACGCCGCTGGTGCAGTATGCGGCTGTGCGGAAATCGGCTTAAGGTCGCGGCGTACGCAGCCCGTCGGCGGGTGAACTCGTCGCGGAACGAAAGCTGACCGTTTCTACAACTTCGGCAGCACGATTCCTTTCTGCGACTGATACTTCCCTTTGCGATCGGCATAGCTGGTCTCGCAGACTTCATCCGACTGGAAGAAGATGATCTGGCACAAGCCTTCGTTCGCGTAGATCTTCGCCGGCAGCGGCGTCGTGTTCGAGATTTCCAGCGTCACAAAACCCTCCCACTCCGGCTCGAAGGGCGTCACATTCACGATGATTCCGCAGCGCGCGTAGGTGGACTTGCCCACACAGATGGTCAGGCAATCGCGCGGAATCTTGAAGTACTCGACCGACCGCGCCAGGGCGAACGAGTTCGGCGGCACGATGCACACATCCGCATTCATGGCCACGAACGACCGCTCGTCGAACTGCTTGGGATCAACCACGGTGCAGTTCACGTTGGTGAAAATCTTGAACTCGTCAGCCACACGCAGGTCGTATCCGTAAGACGAGAGCCCGTAAGACACCACGCCTTGTCGTACCTGCTTCTCGGAGAACGGGTTAATCATGTCGTGCTCAAGGGCCATCTTGCGGATCCAGCGGTCACTCTTCAGCATGCAGCTCCTTAGGGAATTGGCAATTTGTAATTTGTAATTGGGTAATTTGGTAATTTGAAAATCACCCCCGGCTGGAGGCAAAAGATGGGCTTTAATTACAAAATCTCCCAATTACCAAATTACCAAATTGTCTTGGCTGGGTGCGGTCATCTTACGGGAGATACCTCCCCGTTGACAATCTCTCTTATCTCCCTTAGCATCAATGACTTGGTGCACTGCTAATCCATAGACGCAGGAGCCGCCCGTGATCAAGCTGGATATCATCAACGAAGTGGTCAACAAAACCGGCATAACCAAGACCAAGGCCGAGCTAGCGGTCGAGACCGTGTTTGAAAGCATGAAGCGGTCGCTGGCCAAGGGCGACCGCATTGAATTGCGCGGCTTTGGCGTGTTCAACGTGCGCCCGCGCAAGACCGGCATCGGGCGCAACCCGCGTACCGGCGCCGAGGTTTCCATTCCGCCGGGCAAGGCTGTGCGCTTCAAGCCGGGCAAGGAGTTGCAGTCCATCGACTAGCCGGCGCCGCTCCGGTGCCGCTTGTCGGCCAGGGTGTTGCCGCAGCACGCGGAAGTCTTGATGTCTGAAATCATTCCCCCAACCCCTTCGACCGAAGAATTTTCCCCTCCGCTGCAGGTGCTCTACGTCCCCAGACCCCGGCAACTGTATTGGCTGCACGCTCTGTTGTTCGTGGCGACGATCTTCACCACCCTGGTGATCGGGGCGCGCATGGAGTTCAATTTTCTGCACGACAAGCCCGTCTTCTCCCTGAATGACGACGACTTGCCCATGTTCCCGGTGAAATGGGTATTCGCAGAACCCTCCCGACTCCGGCTAGGGTTACCGTTCTGCTCGACGCTCATGCTGATCCTGTTGGCACACGAGATGGGACACTACCTTTGCTGCCGCTACTACGGGGTGAATGCCACGCTTCCCTTCTTCATTCCGGCGCCCACCCTCATCGGCACGCTGGGCGCATTCATTCGGATTCGCTCGCCGATCCGCTCGCGGAAGGTTCTTTTCGACATCGGGATCGGGGGTCCCATCGCAGGATTCGTGGTGGCGACCAGCGTGCTGTTCTTTGCCCTGCCTCTATCCAAGCCCATGGCTGCGACGGTTGCCCCTGGCGCCGATCTTCAGCTCGGTTACCCAATGATTTTTCAGCTGGTCTGGGCCGCGCTTCCGCTGGCGCACAAGGGCTCGGCGATGCTGCGGGATGCATCCCTGCACCCCACGGCCATTGCCGCCTGGGTGGGAATGTTCGCTACCGCGCTGAATCTGCTGCCGGGCGGACAACTGGACGGCGGCCACATTGTGTTCTCGATCGCGCCGCGTGCCCACAAGCACGTTTCGCGCATGACTATCCTGGCGCTGATCCCAATGGCGCTCTTTCTTTGGGCCGGTTGGCTGCTCTGGGCAGTTCTGCTGCGCATCAGCGGCATGCGGCACCCTACGGTGGTGGAGTGGCCGGAAGTGAGCGGAGGACGGCGCTGGCTGGCGGTCTTTGCGCTTCTGATGTTGGTACTCACCCTCGCACCTGCCCCATTTGCGAACAGCTCGCTGTTGGAGGTGATTCACGAGCTGCGCTATGGGCAATAGGCATCTGCCAATCACCCCCGCGGACGAGCCCGTCTTGTTAATGATTTTCTCGACGCTCTCTGCCGTTCTTTGCAGTTAAGAGCTTCTGACCGCAATGGTCGCGAAGTTGCTCGCAAAGATCGCAAAGAGGACCAAGGCAAGGAATCGGTTCTTAATTCTGCATTCCATTGAGCTCCGGACTCGCTTCCCTTATAATCGGCGGCACTTCAAACGGGGGGGTGTGGATGCTCATCATCATTCTGGCGCTGCTGATGTGTGCGTTACCGGCCGAGGCCGATCAAACCCGCACGTATTACATCGCTGCTGACGAAGTCGACTGGGATTTCGCGCCGTCGCACACCGACAAGATTCAAGGCGAGAAATACCATTTGGAGGACGATCCGGCATCCAAGGGAACTCTGGATCCCAACGCCACCAACTATCGCAAAGTACGTTTTCGCGAGTACACCGATGATAGCTTCAAGACCCTGAAGCCTCCTACTCCCGCATGGGAGCACCTCGGAATTATCGGCCCGGTCATCCGCGCGGAAGTGGGCGACACCATCAAAGTCGTATTCAAGAACAACGCGTCGCGTCCGTATAGCGTGCATCCTCATGGCGTTTTCTATGCCAAAGACTCCGAAGGAGCCGGCTACATGGACGGCACCAGCGGTAAAGACAAGGCCGACGATTCGGTGGCGCCGGGGGCGATGCACACATACATCTGGCCGGTGCCGGAGCGCTCCGGGCCAGCGATGGACGAGGGCAGTACGGCGTTTTGGGTATATCACTCGCACGTGGACGAAGGGCGAGACATCAACTCCGGGCTCATCGGACCTTTGATCGTCACCCGCCGGGGAATGGCTCGAGCCGACGGTTCTCCCAAGGACGTGGACCGCGAATTTGTGACGGAGTTCGGCTTGTTCGACGAGCATCAAAGCTGGTATTGGGACGCCAATATGGTCCGGCTCTACGGCGACGCCAGCAAGTACGACGGCAACAACAAGGAGGTTCACGACTTCCACCACTTTTTCACCATCAATGGCTACCTGGACGCCAATGGTCCGATGATGGTCATGCGCAAGGGCGAGCGGGTGCGCTGGTACCTGTTTGCGAATTCCAACGAAGATGAAGCCTGGGACATCCATACCCCGCACTGGCACGGGCAGACCGCCACCGTCGGACACATGCGCATGGATATGGTCCAACTGAATCCGATGACATCGGCGATCGCCGATATGGTCCCGGACAATCCCGGGATCTGGCTGTTTCACTGCCACATGAACGGGCACTTCACCGCCGGGATGCGGACGCTTTTCAAGGTCGAGCCCTAAGCACGTATTGCGTCTTGCAGATGCAAGGCTTTGTGGCCTTGTGTCCAAGCTCACCGCCGCCAGTGATGTCGATCACACCGGGCTGCGACTACCCCCAAGCATAATCGAAGATGAATTCAGGAGCCGCCAATGCTCCTGAAGTGGGGGTCTCGTGGCAAAAGGGCGAGTTTCCATCGTCGTCGAGCGTTGTAAAGCCTGCGGGTTCTGTGTTGAGTTCTGTCCCACCAAGGTTCTGGCCCTGTCTTCCGCCTTCAACTCCAAGGGCTACCATCCGCCGCACGTGGTTCATCCGGAAAAGTGCAGTGGCTGTGACCTGTGTGGCATGTACTGTCCCGATTTCGCCATCTATGGAAGCCGAGTCAAACCCACCGCGGGAGGTGAGGAATGAAAGCCGATCCGCGCGGGGTTTTGACCGGAGTGCACTTCATGGACGGTGACCACGCCTGCTGTGAAGGGGCTCTGGCGGCGGGGGCCCGCTTTGCTGCTGGATATCCGATTACTCCTTCCACCGAAGTGGTCGAGCGGTTTGCCTCACGGGTGCCGACCGTGGGCGGAACCTTCATTCAGATGGAAGACGAGCTGGCCGCTTCCATTACTCTGCAAGGTGCGGTATGGGGCGGAGCCAAAGCGTTTACCGTGACCTCGGGGCCGGGATTCTCGCTGATGATGGAGCACATCGGCTATGCGGCGATGACAGAAACCCCCTGTGTATTCGTGGATGTGCAGCGGGGCGGGCCCTCCACGGGCCTGCCCACGCTGCCGGCGCAAGCCGATATGATGCAGGCGCGCTGGGGATCGCATGGTGACTACGAAATCATCGCCTTGTGTCCGAATTCTCCGCAGGAGTGTTTCGACCTCACCATCAAAGCATTCAATCTGGCGGAAGAATTTCGCGTGCCGGTGATGTTCATGATGGACGAGGTAGTTGGCCACATGACAGAAAAGGTGGTCATACCGTCCGCTGACCAGATTGAAGTAGTTCCGCGCAAGCACACCCACAAGCCAGTCGAAGAGTTCCTGCCGTATGGCACCAACGGAGACCTGGTCCCGGAGATGGCGCATGCGGGCGAGGGTTACAAGTTTCATGTCACCGGGCTCACCCACGACGAACGCGGCTATCCCAACATGACCGTGCAGGCGCAGGACAAACTGGTGAAGCGCCTGCAGAACAAGGTTCGCGCCGCCGCCGGCCGCATTGCTATGTTCGAAGAAGATGGGACCGAGGGCGCGGATGTCGTTGTCGTTTCCTACGGAATCACCTCCCGTGTGGCTCAGCGCGCCATTGAGCTTGGCCGTCAGCGCGGCCTGAAGATCGGGAAATTGCGCTTGATCACCGCCTGGCCGTTCCCCGATCAGAAGATCAAAGAACTGGCGGCGCGGGTGAAAGCGTTCGTCGTGCCTGAGTTGAACCTTGGCCAGATGGTGCGCGAGGTGGAGCGGGCTGCCGCGGGACAGGCCAAGACGTACGCTGTCGCTCACGCCGGCGGCGGAGTGCACGATCCTGAAGAAATTCTGAAAGTGATCGCGGAGGCCAGCCGATGAATGACCTCGTCAATCCGGTCGAGCAGTTCTTACGCACCGATCGCATGCCGCACATCTGGTGTCCGGGATGCGGCATCGGCACGACCGTCAATTGCTTTGCCCAGGCGCTGATCGAATCCAAAGTTGATCTGGAATCGCTCGCCGTTGTTTCCGGCATCGGATGTACGGGCCGGGTTGCGGGCTACGTCAAGCTGGATTCCTTCCACACCACCCATGGCCGCGCCATACCCTTTGCCACCGGGCTGAAGCTGGCCAGTCCCAAGTTGAATGTGGTCGTGTACTCGGGCGATGGAGACCTCTCGGCCATTGGCGGAAATCACCTGATCCATGCGGCACGGCGAAATATCGACCTGAAAGTCATCTGCGTCAACAACCTGATTTATGCCATGACCGGCGGCCAGACAGCGCCGACCACACCGGATCACTCAATCACCTCCACCAATCCTTACGGCGTGTTCGAGCCGTCGTTTAATCTGCCGCATCTGGTAGAAGCTGCGGGCGCGGTTTATGTGGCCCGCTGGACGACCTTCCATGTGCGCCAACTGGCCCGCTCCATCAGCGAGGCTTTCCAGAAGAAGGGCTTCTCGTTCATTGAAGTCATTTCGCCCTGCCCGACGCTCTATCAGCGGCGCAACAAGCTGGGCGACGGTCTGGACACGATGAAGTACTACAAAGAAAAGAGCAAGGTCCGGCACGGCGCGCCGACCAATGAAGTCGGCCTGACGATGACCGGCGAGATTATCGTGGGCAAGTTCGTGGACCGCGACCGGCCGGATTATCAGGCAATGATGCGGGGGCAGATGGTGGAGTCGTTGGGCGACAAGTTCGTCGAACAAGCGGAGATGGTATGCAGCTAACCGAAGTTCGTATCGCCGGTTTTGGCGGCCAGGGAGTGATTCTCTCGGCCATCGTGCTGGGCAGGGCAGCCTCGATTCACCAGGGTGCGTTCGCCACCATGACGCAGAGCTTCGGGCCCGAAGCTCGGGGCGGCGCCTGCAGCGCGCAGTTGGTGCTGTCCGACTCGCCAGTTCTATATCCGTACGTTACCAAGCCTGACATCCTGGTGGTGATGTCGCAGGAGGCTTCCACCCGTTTTGTTCCCGAACTGAAAGACGACGGCATCCTGATCGTGGAGCAGGACCTGGTGCGGGTGGACGAACTCAAGGGTGAGATCAAGGTTTTCAGCGTTCCCGCCACCCGTCTGGCCGAGGAACTGGGAAAGCGCATGGTGCTGAACTCGGTGATGGTCGGATTCTTCACCGCAGTCACACACCTGCTTGAAGCTGATGCCGTGCGTAAGGCAGTTGCCGACTCCGTGCCTGCGGCATTTCGCGAGCTTAACTTGAAGGCCTTCGAGAAGGGATTCGAGTACGGAAATACGGCATCGTCAGGCGCTGTTGCTTCGCCCGAGATTGATCTGGTGTATTCGAAGGAGTAGCCCCGGCCCAAAGCTCTTTGTCAGTCCGAGCGGAGCAGGATCGTTCGCGTGCGAACGATTCGCGGAGTCGATGAACCTGCTTTTAAGGAACTACTTCAGTCCCTCCACCAAGTACAAATCCGCCAGCATGCGGTGGTAGCCGTACACGCATTCTTTAGCATCTGGGGTCATCAAGATGGGGCCGATGTTCTCCACGCCGGCTGGATCGGTTGGCATGAGCTGCTTCCACATCGTACGTTGTCCAGTTTGCAGGTCGAGACGATAAACCTGGGCGGGGAGTTCTCCAGGCTGGTAGATGTAGAGCGAACGACCGTCGCTGTTGAAGGTGATGGGCTGCTCCCCGGGATTCAGTCCCGAGATAACATGTGCTTCGCCTCCGCCCAGGGGATAGAGGTACCCGTGCTGGTCAGGACCGATGGCTGCCACGAACCTGGCGTCCGGAGAAATCGCGAAGGTGTTGCCGTTCACCCCCTCCGGCGTAATCGGCTGGCTCTTGCCGGAGTCCAGATCGTAGATGTAGAGCTGCTCTCCTTTTTGCGGCTCGTTTCCCGAGAACAGGATGCGCTTGCCGTCCGGGAACCAGTGGGCCCAGTTGTGATTAATGTTGTCGTGTGTCAAGTCCTTCGCTTGTCCTGCACCGGTTGCCAGGAGCCTCAGTTGCGCCGGCGAACCCTGGGTTTGGGTAATCGCCCACTTTCCGTCTGGAGACAAAGCCAGAGCGCTTCCCTCGCCCAGCAGCACTGCCGGGGAACCGTCTGTCTTGCGCAGATAGACCCCGTAGGTGAAGCCGCCGGACTTGGAGTACGCCAGCGATCCGCCGCCGCCTTCTTCGTCAAACAGAAGGGTCTTGCCGTCGGCCGACAATTCTCCAGGATAGGTGTAGTCGAGCCAGGACAATTCGCGTTGTTTGCCGTCCGGAGTCACCCCCATCAGTTCCCGGCGCCAACTGGCTCGCATCAGAAGGACACGCCCGTCCTTGGCAATGTCAAACAGCATCAATGCACCGGGGAGGCGAGCGATGATGCGCTGCTTACCATCGAGGGACACCGCGTATAGCGTGCGGTCGGTGCCCGACTTGCTCGCCGTAAACCATATCTCTTTGCCGTCAGGAGACCAGGCTAGTCCTTGAATCGTGAACCATTCCCCCGCCAGGACCTTCGTCTTGCCAGACATGTCCACGATGGACAGTGAGCCGTTGTCATCGCCCTGCAAAGGATGATCGGCAAATGCGATCAGATCGCCCTTGGGGGAAAGGCGGGGATGTCCGATCCAGCCTCCGGTCTGGTAGAGCGTCTTCCCAATGGGGTACTCCAACCGATTCATGCCACCAACATCCCGAACCACGAGAAAACTTGATCCGTCGGGAGACCAGTCTGCCCACTGCACGTGCTCAAGAACTTCTCTGGGAGCTCCTCCCGCAAGCGGCGCACGCGCCAGCGTGCCCATGTTCACCCAAGTTCCGATGGCCTTGCTGTTCAGCAGCACAGCCATTTCCGCCGCGCTCGACACAGACATGAGTTGCGTCCGGCTCAATCCCATGGAGCGCGACTCGGGAGCTTCGGGGCGGGCGGTGAATACGTCTGTGGGATTGCCCTGCCAGGCGGCGCTGTAAAGGATGGTCTGACCATCGGGCGCGAAGCGCGCCGAACGGATGCTGCCACGCCGGAAAGTGAGCTGGCGATAGATCGGAGGCGGCGGCACCGCGGCAGAGAACATCATTTTTCCCGCGAACACTCCCGCAGCAAGCGCGATCAGCACAGTGACTGCGAGGAGTGCTCCGATCGGGCGCTTCTTTTCGGGCGAGGGTGTAGCCGCCCCCAATGGCACGCTAGCCGAGGGAGATTCCGCTTCCGCGACCACGGAGGTCCGCGAGGAATCCAGAGAGCGCTTCAGGCGTTTGAGGTCGGCGCGCATCTCCGCGGCCGTCTGGCAACGCAGATCACGATCTTTTTCCAGCGCCTTAGTGATGATCTCTTCCAGCTTTGGCGGGAGCCCCGGATTTAGGCGCACCGCCGAGGTTGGCGCACGGTTAAGGATGGCTTCCGTGATGACGGCAGAAGTCTCCCCCCGGAATGGTGGCGTCCCGGTGGCCATCTCGTAAAGAACCACGCCGAATGAAAACAGATCGGTACGCGGATCGAGTTCCTTGCCGCGCAACTGCTCCGGCGACATGTAGGCAACCGTACCGACCGCCGTCCCCGGGCTGGTGAGGTCCAGGCCGACGGCGTCAGCGCGGGTCTGCGACTCTCCGGTGGATGACTTGTTGCTCTGGGAAATCTTGGCCAGACCGAAGTCGAGAATCTTGGCATGACCGCGATCAGTCACGAAGATGTTGGCGGGCTTGATGTCGCGATGGACGATGCCCTTGCTGTGCGCCGCATCCAGGGCGTCCGCCACTTCGATGCCGATTCCGATCAGCTTGTCGAGTTCCAGCCGCGTGCCTTCGATCGCATGCTTCAGCGTCTGACCGCTGAGACACTCCATCACAATAAAGAGGCGCCCCTCGTGCTGGCCAATCTCGTGGATGGTGCAGATATTGGGATGGTTGAGCGCCGAGGCGGCGCGGGCCTCGCGGCGGAAGCGTTCGACGCTGGGCGAGTCCTGCGAGGTGTCTTCCGGCAGGAACTTGAGCGCGACAAAGCGGCCGAGCGAGGTGTCCTCGGCCTTATAGACGACACCCATGCCGCCGCCGCCCAGTTTTTCCAGAATCCGGTAGTGAGAAATGATTTGGCCGATCATGGCGCGTGATGCGGCAACTGTGTCGAGACATCTTAGGGGGAAGGGGCGAGAGGAGTCAATCGGAACCGAGGCGTAGAGGACTCCGAAACTTTACCTCACCGCAACCCCTCCACCAGGTACACGTCGGACAGGTCGCGCACGTAGGAATAGGCGTACCAGCGGGCATCCGGCGTGATGTCGAAGATGTTGGCTGCAAAAACGCCGGCGCGATCGGCGGGCACCAGTTCCTTCCACATTTTTTTCTCCCCGGTCTCGGTGTCGTAGCGGTAAAGCACCAGAGGCACGTCCACCTTTTCCGCGCCGATGACATAACGACCGGGTGCCCCGCTCAACGGGAAAGTGAGGTCGGGAATCTTCGCCTTGACACTTCGCGGTGAGCCACCGCTGACGGGATAGAACATAAGCATGTCTCCCTGGCGAGCGACGATTTCTTTGCCGTCTTCCGTCGGGAAACCCTGCACGCCCTCCGGCGTGACCGCGGTCAGAGGTCCCGTATCCATCGTGGTCAAATAAGACCGGGTCTGTTTGCCTGGTTCCCGCCCCGTGACCAGCAGGTGCTTGCCATCGGGAAACCAGACGGCATAGTCGTAATCGAAGCCGGGCTGCGAGAGATTTTTCGGTTCGCCGGCGCGGGTGGGGAGCAACCAGAGCTGCTGCGGCTGTCCGGGAGTAATCGAGGCCACCCACTTGAGATCCGGCGAGACCCCATAGGGAGTGCCGTCTCCCAGTCGGATCGCGGGCGAACCGTCGGTCGCACGCATGTAGGCCGAATACCTCTGGCCGCCGCCGTCACCTTCCTCGGAAAAGAAAATCCACTTTCCATCAGGCGAAATGTGCGTCAGCAAAGACCAATCTTGCCAGCTCAGGTCGGTTTCCGAGTCGTGGCCCGGGAACAAGCCGGCGATGCCGCGCCGCCGGTTCTCACGAATGAATAGTACGCGGCCATCGGAAGAAATATCCTGCAGCACCACTCCACCGGCGCTCGCCCACACCAGGCGCTGATGACCTTCCAAGTCCACCGCAAACAAATTGCTCGAAAGATGGACGTTGGAGGCAGTGAACCAGACTTCCTTGCCCGAGGGCGCCCACGCCAGGCCGCGAATATCGGAGAAAGGCCCGGCCAGTACCCGGCGCTTGCCTTTGCGGTCGGTCACCATGACGGAACCGAGGCTGTCCCCGCGAATGGGGTGATCGATGAAAGCGAGCAGGTCGCCATCCGGGGAGACACGCACCCGGTCAACCCAGCCTTGGGTTTCATAGAGCACCGTGCCCTGCGGATACTCCAATCGAAAGCTCTTCTCGGTCATGGCGCCAAAGGCCAGAGATTGACCGTCCGGAGACCAGTCGGCGCAGAGGACCGCTTCGTTCAACTCCCGCGGCGAACCGCCCGTGAGAGGTACGCGGGCCAGGGTCCCTCCTCCGGCGTTTGCCGAGACGTGAACGTGGTTCAGAGTGATGGCGAGTTCGTCCTGCCGGGAAACAGCGAGAATGCTGCTGTGCATCAGACCCAGCTCGCGCGACTGCGGCGCGTCGGGGCGGGTGGTGTAGACCTGCAAAGGTTCGTCTCCGAATGCAGCACTGTACACCACGGTGTGGCCATCGGGAGAAAAGCGCGCCGCACTGACATGGCCTCCGCGAAAGGTGAGCCGGGTGAAAAGCGGCGCGGGCGTCTTCTGAGTCGTGCGCCCGGCCCAGAAGGCGGCGGCAGCCAGCAGCAACAACACCGGCACCGCAATCAGCAGCGGAGTGCGCAAGCGCACCTGCGAAAGTCGCGAGGCGGCCAAGGGTGCCGTGCCCGTGCTCAGCGAGCGCCCTTGAACGCGCGCTTCCCCGACACCATCTCGTAGAGGATGGCGCCGAAGCTGAAGATGTCGGAGCGATGGTCGAGAGCTTGTCCGCGGACCTGCTCCGGGGACATGTAGCCGACAGTTCCCATGACGGTTCCGGGCTGGGTAGGCGTCGGGCCAGTCATGGTCGCGCTCTCCTGCGAGGACCGGCCTTCGCCCATGGCTTGTTTGGCCAGGCCGAAGTCAAGAATCTTTACCCGATTGTCTTTAGTAATAAAGATGTTGTCCGGTTTCAGGTCGCGATGAACGACGCCCTTTTCATGCGCCGCCGCCAGACCGCGGGCCATCTCCACGGCGTACTCGGTCACGCGGCGCTGGGAGAGCGGGCCGCTGCCCATCTTCTCGCGCAGAGTCTGGCCATCGAGCAACTCCGAGACGAGATAGTGCAGATCGCCCTGCTGGCCGACGTCGTAGATCGCGAGGATATTGGGATGGTTGACGGTGCTCAGCAACCGGGCTTCATGCTCGAAGCGCTGCAGCCGGTCGGCGTCGCGGGCGAAAGCCTCGGGTAGGACTTTGATGGCAACCTCGCGCGCCAAGCGGGTGTCGCGCGCGCGATGGACCTCTCCCATACCGCCTGCACCCAGCGGAGACAGTATTTCGTAGGGGCCGAGTTTGGTGCCGGGAGTCAGGGCCATGCGTGCGCCATTATATTCTCTGCGGAGGATGTCTGGGACTCGCCCACGGCAGCCTCCGAGCGGATCAGGAAGGCTCGGCTCGGGAAACGATTCGCGAAGTCCCGGATGCTCATCCCGCAAGAATAAGGAGAACACCGCCTATGCTGTTCTCATCGGCGGCGCGTGGCCTTGCTCTTGCTTCTATTCTTCGTTTCCGAGGCGTTCTTTCCCTTCTTCCGCGAAGCGGTCCCCGGCTCGTATTCGCTCTGCACTAACCCGCCTTCATAAGTGCGGGTCGCAACGTGCCGCAGAGGAATGTCCTGCGGCAGAGGTCCAAACAATGGAATGCCCTCTCCGATCAGGACGGGTACGCGGGTCACCACTAATCGGTCGATGACTCCGGCCGCCAGAAATCGCTGAATAGTGATGCCGCCGTCGATGTAAGCATGTTTGAAACCGCGGGCTTTAAGCTGAGCTGCAATTTCCGCCGGCTCGCCTGACATCTGGCTGACCACCCCACGCTTGACCGATGAGAAATCCAGCGGCCGGCTGCTGAGGACGACAACCGGCTTCTTGCCATAGAACCACTTGCCGAAGGTCAACACGACCTCGAACGTCTTGCGTCCGATCACCACGACGTCAACGCTGCCATAGAATTCTTCGAAGCCGTGTGGCACCTGTCCACCGCTGTCCAGGAAATCGAGTGCGTGGTTCGGACGGGCCAGAAACCCATCGACGCTGACTCCGCAAAAGACCGAAAGCCTCATACCACGCCTCTCCAGTCTTGCTGACCCCGTCATTCTAGACCCTTGTCATTCCGAGCGGAGTGGCATCGAGCAGACCGTGTACAATCACGTCATTGCCGGAACGGATCTACCATGCTCTCCCGCCGACTCTTTCTCGCATTGACCAGTAGTGCGATGCTCGTATCCCCGTTCTCCTTGCTAGCGGACCAGGCCCCTACGATGCTCGATCACATTCTTCTCGGCAGCGACGATCTCGATCGTGGCATTGCCTTCGTCGAAGAGCGTACCGGTGTCCGCGCCACATTTGGCGGAGTTCATCCCGGACGGGGTACGCGCAATGCCCTTCTCTCGCTCGGCGAACGGCACTATCTGGAAATCATCGCGCCCGACCCGAAACAAGACACCGTGGAATCGTTCGCTGCGCCGATGCTTACGGCGCTCAAACAACTGTCTAGGCCTCGTCTGGTTGGTTGGGCGGCGCATCCGGGGGACGTCGACGCTTTTGCCAAGAAACTTCGCGAAGCTGGGATCGCAATTCAAGGACCCCGGCCGGGTTCGCGCTCGCGTCCAGATGGATTGATGCTGCATTGGAAAACCCTCGGTCTTGCCGACGACCGCGGCGGCCTGCTTCCTTTCTTTATTGAGTGGAGTGCGGACTCGGTGCATCCCTCCGTTGATGCTCCGGGAGGCTGCCGCCTCGAACGCTTTGCAGTCGCCGGCCCGGATCCCGGAGAACTGTCGAAGACCATCCAGCGCCTCGGACTCGATGTGATGGTGGAGCGGGCGGACAAGCCTCAACTCCGCGCCCGCATCGCCGGCCCAAAAGGCAAGCTGGAAGCGACTTCCTGACCACATGTCGCGAAGCTTGCTGCAGATTTCGGGACCACTGACCTAGCAATTCCCGCTAACCAATTCCCGTGTGCCCGGTCTATCGCCCGTGCAGGTTCTGTGCTGTGGACAAAGGATCTGTTATCGGAGGGCTTCGCGTGACCACCAACATCTACAAGACACTTCGCCACACGGCAGTTGTATTGTTTCTGACTGCGTTTCTGGCTTTGCTATCACTCGCACAAAACACCAGGGTCCGGGTGCTGAATCCGCCGGGATCGATCTATACCGCTCCCTCCGGGCTGAACAACCAGGGAATTACCGTCGGCGCTTTCGAGTTTTCCGGACAGAATCTGGAAGGATTCCTCTACCATCCTGCCAATAACGAGTACACGTCCATCCAATATCCCGGAGCCGAGTCGACGGAAGCGCTTGGCGTCAATGATTCCGGGACGGTAGTGGGAGCTTTCGCGAATCAGGACGGTCAAAACCACGGGTTCTTCCTGGAGAGTGGCGCCTATCGCCAGTACGATGTCCCAGGATTTTCTGGCACCACCATCGTGGGCATCAACCAGGCGGGAGATTTTGCCGGAACCATCGGGTCGAATGGTTTCTACCAGGGCTACGTGAGCATTGGCGGCGTAGTTACAGCCTTCACCGTCGATGGCGGCGCCACGAATGCCTATGGAATCAACTCCTCGAACGTTTCGGTCGGATTTTTTGTAAATTCCAGCGGAACCGCGTTCCACGGCTTCATGCGTGACAACAGCGGCAACATCACGCAGATCGACTATCCCGGCTCCCTTTCATCCGCCTGCACCGGAATCAACGACGCCGGCGTGATCACCGGCTTCTATGAAGACTCCAATGGCGATCACGGCTTTGTTCTGATCAACGGCAAGTTTCAGAAGCTGGCCGCGCCCTACGTCGCGGCCATCAACAATCACAACGTGATCGTGGGATCCGTCACCGGCAAGACGAACACCTATGGCTTTATAGCGGCTCGTTAGTAGCCTTGAGCGAGGGACCTGTTGCGTGAGAAAGAAGCAGGTCCCTCCGCGCTTCGTTGGCTATGACAAGGGCGTGTGGAAGTCGCGCCGTTCCTGGCCTGGTTCGAGAGGCAGCACGGGTCGGCACAGTTGAAGCCACCCCCAATCGCGCTGAGTGATCAGTCTTCCACCACTCTCGCGGTCATCTCTTCTGCTGGTTCGCCGCCTGCCATGGTCTGCGCCACGATGAGGCGGCGGGCCTCGATGCGAATCTTCGGCAAACCAAGCCAGAACAAGAACGCGCCTCCCACGGCAGCTACTGCCCCCATGGAAACGGTGATCGGGGCTCCCAGGCGGTCAGCCAGAGCTCCGGCGAAGAACGCGCCAAACGGAGCCATGCCCATGAACATCATGGTGTAGACCGCCATCACCCGCCCGCGCAGGTGATCGGGAACCATGGCCTGGATCAAAGTGTTCGACGAAGACATCTGTAGCATCATGCAGAATCCCACGGGTAGAAGAAGCAGTGTCGAAAGCCAGAAATTCTGCGAGAAGGAAAACAGAATCAGGCTTACCCCGAAACCGGCACAGGAGAACGCCACCCAGCGTCCCAAACCACGCACGCCGGTCCTGGCTGCCAGAGTAAGAGCACCCAGAAGCGCCCCCACGCCGGTCGCGCCCATCAGGATGCCCAAACCTTGCGCTCCACCATGCAGAATTCGATCGGCAAAAATCGGCATCAGCACGGTGTAGGGCATGGCGACCAGGCTCACCAATCCGAGCAGCAGCAGGAGGGCGCGGATAGGCCCGGTATTGCGCACGAAGCGAAAGCCTTCGATGATGTGCGCCATAGGAGAAACGTCGGTTTTATAAGAGCGTGGCTGCACCTGGATGAGGAAAAGTCCGATGATCACGGCGATGTAACTCACGCCGTTGGCAAAAAAGCACCAGCCTTCGCCGATCCTGGCCACCAGCACACCGGCAATCGCCGGGCCGATCACTCGCGCGCCGTTGAACATAGAGGAGTTCAAGGCGATGGCGTTCATCAGATCTTCCTTCCCCACCATTTCGACCAGGAACGACTGCCTTCCGGGGATATCGAAGGCGTTGACGACTCCCAGCAACGCGGCGAGCACGAAGATGTGCCACACCAGGACCATATGGGTCAGGGTCAAGGCCGCCAGGATGAAAGCAAGAATCATGGAAGCGGTCTGGGTGGCGATAACAATTCGTTGACGGTTCATGCGATCGGCGGCAATCCCACCCAGTGGAGCCACCAGAAAGACGGGGAATTGGCTGGCGAACCCGACCGACCCCAGCAATAACGAAGACCCGGTCAGCCGGTAAACCAGCCAGGCCTGGGCGACACTCTGCATCCAGGTTCCGATCAGCGAGATCAGTTGTCCGCTGAAAAACAGCTGAAAGTTGCGGTGGCGCAAGGCGCGCAGCGTGGCAGAGAGCTGGATGTTCCCTGATGCGGATTTCACGGAAGCTTCTTTTATGTGCTCTGATGACTATCCTACCAGCCCGCAATGAGGTGACGACCTCTGCGGACGCAAGCTTGGCACCTCCACGAAGTACGTCTCATGGTGATGTTGGTCACCGAGTTTGACAGGCAGCGGTAATATAATGCGCGGCTGTAAGGAAAGAGTTAGCTTGTGCGTCGACTTCGCTCCATTCTTTGCGGCCTCCTGTTCGCCGCGGCGGTTGCATTCGCGTCTGCGCAAAACGGCCCCTTTGCGTGGTCTCCCGTCGCACCTGAGGAACTCGCGCTGAAAGAGGTGCCAGGGCGTCCCGGGTTGCCCGCGATCATTCTCGATCGGAACATCGTTTCTGACGACATTGCGGACCAAACCAAGGCGACGGTACGCATCAAGATCCTGACCGAGGCGGGGCGGAAGATGGCCGACATCGCCATCCCCTACTACGACGGCGCACAGCACTTTCAGGACCTTCGCGCCCGGGTGGTGACTCCGGATGGAGTCAGTAACGAGTACACGGGGAAAATCTACGACAGGGTTCTGGCCAATAAGGGGAATTACCGCCTGTTCGAAAAGGTGCTTACCTTCCCCGACGCTCAGGTCGGCAGCATACTCGAGTGCCACTACGAACTGCAGGGAACTTATACGCGCGGGGTGGAGTGGCTGGTCGATGGAGGCCTGTTCATCCGGCACGTCAAACTCACCCTGCGGACCAGCCAGGGCTATGCTCTGACCTGGTTCCGCATTCCGAAGCCGCCGGATGAAGACCGCAACGCACATACGATCACGGTGGAAATGAATGACGTTCCACCTTTTGTGAACGAAGAGTACTCGCCGCCGGAAAAAGAGCTCAAGATGAGGGTGGATGTCGTGTACCACAGCGGGTTGAAGTCGGCTGACGAGTTTTGGCGCGACGAAGCCGACGGTTGGGACCGATCGATCCGAGACTTCCTCGGGAACAACCCCAAAGAAGTCCGTAAGGTCGTGGATCAACTCCTTCAGGCGTCCGACACGGTGGAGCAGAAATTAAGGAAGCTGTACGCACGGGCTCAACAAATCCGGAATCTCGATTTCGAGCCGGAACGTGAACAGGAACAGTGGAAGAAAGAGCACGTGACCAAAGCCAACAACAATGTGGATGACGTTTTGAAAAACGGCTACGGCAGCCGGCGGCAAATCGACATCTTGTTTGCGGCCATGGTGCGGGCTGCTGGACTGGAAGCGGACGTCGTACCGATCTCGGAGCGGGACGACAAATTCTTTGATCGCAACCTGCTCGATGGTTGGCAGTTTGATGCAGAGATCGTGCGGGTGCATCTGCCGGATAGGGACCTCTTTGCCGACCCAGGAACTCCTTTCTGCCCGATCGGATTGCTTCCCTGGTTTCGCACCGGGGTTGCAGGACTGCAACACGGGGAAAAGAAATTTTCCTTCTTTGCGACTCCCCAAGCACAGGCCGCCATGGCGCGGACCTCGCGTAAACTTCAGCTGGAGTTGCTGGCCGACGGCAGCCTCAAAGGAACCGTGGAGAATACCTACTCGGGCATCGAGGCGCTCCATCTACGGATTCGCTTCAAGAACATGGATGAAGCCGCCCGCCGCAAAGTGTGGGAGGACATGGTAAAGGACCACTTCGCGGAGGGAAGCACGGTGACCTTGGACAAAGTCGACGGATTGGCGGATCCCAATGTCATGTTGCGCACCCAATATTCCATCCTGGTGCCTAGGGTCGGGACGCGGACGAAGCGGCGCTGGATCGTGCCGGCCAACCTTTTTGAAGCTGCAGTGGCGCAGCCCTTCGAAAATCAAAAGCGTTCCCACCCCGTTTACTTTTCGTACCCCAATCAATCAGTGGAAGACATCACGTTGAAATTTCCTGCGGGCTACGTTATGGAAAGCGGCCCGGAGGCGCGGCAACGGATTGAGCAGGACTTCGGATACCGCTTTCAGTTCGAAAAGCTCGGCGATCAGGTCGTCCACGTCGTGCGCAGCGTCGAGATGGGGCGCTCTTATTTTCCGGTGGAGTCCTATCCGATCCTCCGGACTTTTTATGGCGAGGTGAGAGACGCAGATGCTTTGCAAATCGTGCTTCGTAGTGCGGGCAACTAAGCTTTGCCTCTTCGTGGCAGTGGTGTTGCTGAGTGCCGTACCTGCACGTGCCGGCATACCAGATTGGCTGCGTGAACTTGCCGCGCGCCCCCTGCCAACCTATCCGGACGATCCAGATGTCGTGCAGTTGTTGGAGGAGCACACCACGACCATCAAGAAAGACGGGGAAATGCGAATCTACTATCGTCGCGCCTACCGGATCGTCCGGGACGGTAAAATCGACGTCAGCCTGGTCAGGGTCTACTTCGACACGGAAACCCAAATCACCTACCTCAAGGGCTATGCGATCACGTCGAAAGGTGTGGAGTTCGAGGAAAAGGAAGGGGATGCGGTGGACACGTCAGCCCTTTCCGGTGGAGTGCTGTTTAGCGACAAGAAGCTCAAGATTCTGAAGCTGCGTGGCGTGGAGCCGGGGGCCATTGTCGGATACGAATACGAACAGCGGCAACGACCGGGCATGTACGACGAAACCTGGTACTTCCAGGCGAGGATTCCAGTGCAGGAAGCCCACATGATTCTGCGCCTGCCCCCAGACTGGGAATATCGGGCTTACTGGGCGAACCATCCCGAAGAACATGCAAAGCCCATCGGTGACAATGCCTGGGCATGGGGACTGTCGGACATTCCGGCGATTTCGAGGGAGCCGGTAATGCCCTCTGAAGACGTGGTGGAGGGCAGGCTGCAGCTCAAATACTTTTCATCCCGGCCGGAACTGAAATCCAGCCAGCTAGGGTCATGGGACGATATCGCACGTTGGTACAGCAGCGAGGTGACTCCGCAGATCGCTTCATCTCCGCAGATGAAAGCCAAGGTGCAGGAGCTTACGGCCGGCCAGGCCACGACTCTGGACAAGATCCGTACCCTCGCTGGTTTCGTACAGAGCAACATTCGCTACGTTGCCGTATACATCGGGTTAGGCGGCTACGTGCCACATCCAGCCCCGGATGTCTTCGCCAACCGTTTCGGGGATTGCAAGGACAAAGCCACCTTACTGGCCTCCATGTTGAAGGAGGTAGGGGTCGAATCCTACCTCGTGCTGACAGATACCGACCGCGGGCTGATTGACCCCACTATCCCGATTTTTGCTTTCAATCACGCCATCCTTGCCATTCGTGTGCCGAATGGTGTTTCGGCGGACGGGCTGCCTGCTGCCATCAGAACCGGGTCGTCGGAGACTCTGCTTCTCTTCGATCCCACGTCGACGCTGACCCCCTTTAGTCAGCTTCCACCCTATCTCCAGGGTAATTACGGTCTTGTGGTCACTGGAAACGGCGGCTCCCTCGTTCACCTTCCGCTCGGCGCACCCGCTCAGAACCTGCTGCAACGCGTCGCGCGATTCCACCTGTCGCCGGACGGCGGACTTACAGGAAGCGTGGAGGAAATCCGCTCGGGAACAGTTGCATATTTGGAACGTCAGGATTTGCAAGACCTGCAGGATGAGCAGCGCGATGAAGTGATCGAGCGCCGTTTGCACCATTTCCTAGGCAGCTTCTCGCTTCAATCGCTCGGGGTGGCGAATCTGGATGCCATCGGTGAAAATGTCCGCGCCAAGTACGAACTACAAGCACCACGCTATGCCCAACTTTCCGGCGACCTGTTGCTGGTCCGCCCGCGCGTGATCGGCCAGAAGTCGTCCGACTTCCTCGAGAAACTGAAAGAGCGCAAGTATCCTGTGGAATATGACATCACGCGGACAGACACAGATTTATTCGAGATCGAACTGCCACCCGGTTACCAGGCGGATGAACTGCCGCAACCAGTCCATGTAAGCACCGACTTCGCGGAATACAAAAGTTCGACCTCGATTACGGACAACCGGCTGCATTACGAACGCACGTTTACCATGAAACAGGTCTCCTTTCCCCTGGCGCAAGTACCTCAGTTGCGGGAGTTTCTACGCCAGGTGGCGGAAGATGAACATTCCTGGGCGATCTTAAAGAAGAGTGGGAGCCGGGAATAGCACGCCATTAGCCGTACGCCCTGCAGAGGCTCGCTGGTCGCGGACTCTCAACGGGTCACGGTTTGCATTTCCCAGCAATTTCACTAGAATGTTGTGAACCCACATACCCTCCTCCCAGTTTGACGGTATCTGGTGCTGAGCAAATTCGAGCCCCGAGCGGAAATCTGGATATGAACGGCGAAGGCGTATTCGTGTAGACAGCGGTTACAAAAGTCACTTGGCGTAACGTCGGACTGTTCTTACCATGCAGGTGATGGGCAAATCGGGTAATTGAGGCTCCATGCAAGGCATTGCGGTCACCCTTCTGACCTACGAAAAAGAGCGGCTGGCACTCCTCCAGCAACGCCTGGAAGCCAGCCAGATTGGCCGCAATGTGTTCGGTCACGTCGGTTTTCCCTTGAACCAAACCGACGCCATTCTGCGCCAAATCCAGGACGTTCGGGCTGAAGTCGTGGTGGTGGACATCGATCCACAGAACGCCGAGCGCGCCATCCGGGCCATCGAATTGATCCAGGGCACCACCAGCGACATCGTGATTTTCGCCGTCGGAGACCTGGACCGCCCCGAGACTATCGTTTCCGCCATGCGGGCCGGGGCTCGTGAATACCTCGAGCGCAATGCCACGGTGGAAAGCCTGGTGGAGGCACTCACTCGCGTCTCGGCCTCGCGCAGCAAGGCCCGTACCACTTCGGGCCGGGCGCGGGTGTTCATGGTCACCAACGCCAAAGGGGGCGTGGGCGCAACTACGGTTGCCGTCAACACTGCCATCGCTCTGCAGGAGCTTTATGGCGGCACGTTGCTCATTGACTTTGCGCCTTTAGGCCATGCCGCCCTTCACCTCAATGTAAGACCGACTTTTGGAATTATCGATGCCCTGCAAAACCTGCACCGCATTGACGGTTCCCTGCTCGAAGGCCTGATGACCGCCTGCAAGGACGGCCTGCAACTGCTGGCCGGGCCGCAACAACCGCAGGTGGCCGCGCCCAGCGCGGCCGAACTGGCCGGACTCTTCGATCTGCTGGTTTCCCACTTCCGTTTTGTGGTGGTGGACTGCTCCAACCGGGTGGATGAGACCGCACGCCTGCTCTGCGATTTGTCGAATGCCGTGTTGCTGGTGGCCCAGGCGGATGTTGTCTCGCTGTGGAGCGCCGGGCGCAAGCGGAGTTTTCTCGAGGAAGGCGCCGGCCGCGACCGAGTACGGTTGGTGATCAACCGCTATAAGAAGATCCCCGGATTCAGCGACGAGGACGTTGAGGCCGCCACCAATTGCAAGGTACTGTGGAGAGTCCCCAACAATCACCAGGCGATCGCTCCCGCGATCGACAAGGGTTCTCCGGTCGCACTGCACGACGGAGTGGATGTAGGCCGCTCGTTCCGCGGATTAGCGGCTTTGCTGGCCGACGCTTCGACCACGTCCGAGGGCTCCCTGGATCTGGTGTACCAGCCTGACAAGTCGGAAGCGAAGAAAAAGGCGGCACGAAGCCTGCTGATTTCCCCTCTACGCGCGGGGCACTAAAGCCCTCTTGATTTCCCACAACCTTTACCGCCGACCCTGCTCACAGGTGAGGCAGAGCCATCGGGCGGCCCGCCGGCGGATCCGCAATCAGGGTCTGCACGAACTTGCCGGCGCACTGCCACCAACCGTCGAACAGCCGGCCGCTGTCACAGTGGACGAATAGCGCCTGCCAGGTATTGACACCGTACGTGGGTGTGACGCGGCGCTCGTTGCCTTCGAGCAAACCCGGTTGCTCATCCGGCAGAGACACCTTGATGGACCGCGTGTCGAGCCGCAGTCCCACGCCCAGAACCTTCAGGGCACTCTCCTTGGCACTCCATAACAAGGTCGAAATCAGCGGGCGGTCTTCCAGCGGAACACCTGCAACCAGCGACTGCTCATCTGGTGTGAAGTAGTCACCGAGGAATACTTCAGTGCGGGGTTCGATACTTTCCACATCACAACCAAGCGCCGTATCCGGCGGCGCAACCGCACAGAGGCCCGTGCCTGCACTATGACTCAGTGAAATAGAGACCGGGGCCGGCTGGTTTGCGACAAAAGCTCGTGGCGCACCAGATTCGGTGGGGCGCACTTCGATGTCGGCGAGGCCCCCAGGACGGTCTAAGTAAAATGCCAGAGCCCGTTTGGCGGTCCATCGCCCCAGGCGCCAATCTGCCCGACGCTTGAGAAAACGCATGCCCTTCAATTGGTCAACCTCGGCCGGGCTGAGCCAGTCGTCGTCCGCCGGCACATCCGCCTGGTCCTGGCGCAGCCAGAACACGTCAGGACGCCTTGGCACTGCCCTGGAACTCTTCGATGCGATAGACATTGTGGCGGGCATTCGCCTCCCTTGGCCTCTCCAATTCGAGCTTTTCTTCCCTCGCGATTCCCCGTTCGACGGCATCAATGAGATAGGGACGCAAGCTCGCGGGTTTGATGATTTCATTGAGGGCCCCAACTTTGAGGGCGCGCTGCACGCTGTGTACTCGATCAAACTCCGCGGCCACCTCACCCAACGTCTCCGAGTGTACGATCTTGAAGAGTTCCTCCCACTGGGCGCGCAAACGGCCTTTCTCCGCGCCCTCCGCTTGGGCCATTGCTTGACTGAGGGCTTGCATTCGCGGATCCCTGCGGGCCCGAGCGTCGACTTCGCCGGCGAAAACGACGGCGGCAGCGGGTGCGCCACCGATCACCGAGGCGTAGGTTCCCTCGAGCGCCACCACTTCGAGATTCTCATTCAGGGTCCGCGAGAAGACCACGTAGGCACCTCCGTGGTAGCGGGAGATCACGCAAAAGACGATAGGCCCCTGGAAGTTCACCACTGCTCTGCCGATTTCTGCGCCGTATTCCAACTGCAAGCGGCGCATGGACTCGGGTGAGCCGTCAAATCCCGACAGGTTGGCGAGCATCACAACCGGACGGTTGTGGCTGGCAGAATTGATGGCCCTCGCCACCTTCTTGGAGGACTGCGGGAACAGCGTTCCCGCACACCATTGATCGGGGCCGTCTGCCGGGACAAAACCCATCCGCGGCACAGGGCGTGATTCAATGCCGATGAGGCAAACCGGATGCCCTCCCAGATGCGCATCCCATACTACTGCGGTCTCGGCTGCTCGCATGCCCGGCCAGCGCTCCAAGGGAGGATGGTCCTGGTCCACAACGGCCATCATCACCTTGCGAATCTCGAACGATTTCTTACGCCCCGGATTGGTCTCATCGGAGAAAATCTCACCGATGCGAGTGAAGCTTCCGTCATGGCCGTCGCCATGGGGATAGAGTTGTACATCGCGGTCGATGGGATCGCTAGTAGCAGCCGGCCGTGGGAAGCGCTCGCCCGGCGCCACGTAGGTGTGCTCGTAGTGGCGCAAGAGGATGTGGCACGCTTCGTCGATGTCACGGGCCCAATACTGCGCCTGACCGTTGACACCCATGATGCGGTCGTAGCCACCGATGCCCTGATTGTCTTCGGCAGAAACACTGCCGGAGTAGTCCAGGGCACGTTTTCCGGTCAGCACCATGGCCGCCTTGGGCGTCATGATCAGAATACCGCGGGTGTGCATAAGCATGGTCGCCTCGGCATTCCAGTAAGGCTGGGCACCAACGTTGATTCCGTTCACCACCAGATTCACTTCTCCGCCTGCCTGGGTAAATTGCACCAGGCCGCGCAGAACGCTCGCAATCCAATCCATGTTCTCTACGCCGCTGTCCATCGAGATCTTGGCACCGGCTGAAAGCGTAAACCAATCCAAGGGAACACCCTTGATGTGCGCCAGTTCCAGGCCGGCCAGAATACGACGACACTCCGGCTCCGCGATCGCGCCGAGGTCCTTGCTGGGATCTCCGAGCAACACGACCCGTGTCATTCCTTCCGGGTATCGCGACGTGAAGTTGCGGATCACTCCCACAATAATGTTGCTCTTGTTGTGCCCATAGGGACGGCTGACCGGAACCAAGTTCCCATCCGAGTCCAGGTCGTGTTCGACAAAGTCGCCCGGTGGAAACTCTGCCCGGGTATCTTCCGGAGCGCGAGTAAGCATTTTGATGATTTCGTAGGGGTAGATCAACCCTCGCTGGCGCATGCGGACGACCTTCTGGTCGTACTCGGTCAGAGGCTTGATGGGTTGCAGTTTGCTGGCCGGGCGGAACGTAATCAGCATGTCACTACCGCCAGGGCTGGACATGCGCACAACCATGTCGCGCAATTCTCCGGTGGCCGGATTGGGAATGCGCGCCCGCACCACCACCTGCTCCAGGCCCAAGCCGACGGTCGCGGGCGCGAGGCGGTGCACGATATCGTGCAGCTCATCCGGCTCGAGATTGAGCGGCTGCCATACGTACAAGAACACCCGGTTCCAATGGAGACGCTGGTTGGTCGGCCTCCGGGACTGAAACAGCCGAATGCCCGCCAAAGCCTCGGTCAACATGCGTTCCAGATGCGGCAATCCGACGATGCGTCCGGCCTCGTTTCGAACCGGCGTCACATCGCGCACCTCTGCGCAAGCGATCAAGCGTTCGTCTTTGGGGTTGTCACGGGCCACCGCGTGGAGCAGGTAGACGTCTTCCACGGAAGGCAGCCGTTGAATATTGAAGTTGCTTAGCCGCCACAGGTGTAGGCGTTTGCCCATCATGGGGTGCAGACCGCGGTAGAGTTTCTCCTCCACATACCCATCGCCGCTGGGTCGGTAGGTGAAGTGCAACATTCCCGAGAGGCCGCGATCGTAACCTGGCCCCGAAACCGCCACCACAATGCGCCGGATTGGTCGTGGGAAGCCCGCCTGGCTCAAAACCGCGCGGATCTCCTGCTCGGTGGCGTCGGCAGACCCCAACTGGCCGGAATGGAAGACATAAAAGTCGATGACGATGTCCTGCTCGACCGGCACTTGCGCGATCACAGGCAGCGTCGTGCGCACGACGTCCGCCAGTCGCGGATACTCCGCATGGGTGGTAAAGACGTGAATGCGTTTGCCCTCATGGTTGTATTCGGCTGAGGCATAGCAGTGTCCGTCGGTCGAAACGATGTGAAAGTCCTCTAGTCTTCGAATGCGGTAGTACCGCCAGCTGAGCGCCTCCAACATGAGATTGCGCATGGCGGAGTCAGCCATAGCGAACCGGCTGGAGAAGAGCCCCACCAGCGGTTGCGGGCACTCGACCATGGCGCGCACTCTTTCGTGACGGTCGGCGGCATCGGGATTGGCCGCCAGATAGGTGAGATGGGCCTCCACCTGGTCGTACACGTGTTTCCTGGCCTGTTCAAACAGGGGCTGGTCGAAATAGCGATAGCGGACTTCCCGGACCAGATCGCTGAGGGAAGGAAACAGCCCGTTGGTCATGGCGACCATGCGGTCAAGAAGGGTACGCCAGGATTCCCCGGCGTATGGCGCCAGCGTTTCCACGCGGCGGAGGCGACGTTCCAGCACGGCGACCACAACCGGTATCTGCTGCTCCGCTCGCTGGTGCGACTTATAGATCCAGAGCAGGCTCTCTTCGAGTTCCGGCGAACGATCCAGACTCCGCACACCGTAATGCGCGAGGGCACGACGCAGGGCCTCGACAAAGAGTTCGGGAAGGCCTTCGCCACGGGTCTCGAGCATGCGCAAGTAGGAGAACAGGTATGCTTCGGCGCTGGGTTCCTCACCGCTGGCCCGGTGGTTCACTTCAGGCTCGCGCTGGAATAAGGAGTAAATGTCCACGAAGATGTCGAGGATCTCATCTTCTACCTGCCTGGTCGCGTCACTGTCGGGGGGGACACTCTTACTCCATTCCGCCAGCAACCGCGCACTGTCCTTGGGCTCGACATCGAAACCCAGCATCAGCTGGCGCAGGTCTAGCAGGCTTTGGTAGGAATCCCTCGGGACCGGCTTTTCTTCCGCGCCCGAAGACCAGCCAAACACCACCCGCTCGGAGGCTGACTCGGCGCCGCTGTCAGCAGCCGGCTCGATCTGGAGCAGTGGCGCCCCGCTATCCACCTGCACATTGGGAATCGCCATCAACTGGCGGACTTTGCCGGAAAACGGAGCCACGACTTCCATCTCCATTTTCATGGCTTCCAGTACGGCCAGGCGGTCTCCGACGGTTACCGTGTCGCCCGCTTTGACCGCGATAGAAACCACCACCGCGGGAGCCGGGGCGTGAACTACACCGCCATCGTTGCGCTCGATCTGGTGGGATACGCCATCCACTTCGATCCGGTAACGAAGACCTTCGGGAACCGAGATCACGTGGAAACGCCGGCCGAAAGTCGTCAGCCAGTACTCGAACTGACCCAGGCGTTCGATGCGCACATCGATGCGTGCTGTATTGACCTCCAGGCGATATTGCTGGGGCCCCAGCCGATAAGTCTTCGGCGAGTAGGAGTTCCCCCGGTAGCGAAGTTCCACACTACGGCCCACTTCATTGCGCACCTGGGGCCGCCCGCGCACCGCCGAGGCATAGAACTGCGCCTGTTCGACGGCCAACTGCGTGTCGTAAGCCTCGATTGCCGCTTGCAGCAGCGCCACATCGGCATAACGCCGGCACAGGTGGTCACCGCTTGCGGCCAACTGGTCCAGCCATTTGACATGCACGTTTCCGTTCTGGGTCTCTGTCCGGTTCAGCAACTCCAGCAAGAACGACTTGTTGCTGGTGCCACCCTGGATGACGACGACACTGTCCCGTAGAACGCGCTGCAAGCGGGCCAACGCCTCTCTGCGGTTTCGCCCATAGGCGATGATCTTGGCGATCATGGAATCGAACTCGGGCGGGACCGTGTCGCCTTCCGCCAGGCCGGTGTCCACCCGGATGCCGGGTCCGGCCACAATTCTGAAGCGTTCAATGGCACCCGGAGCCGGCGCAAAGCCGTTGTCCGGATCTTCCGCGTTCAGCCGTACTTCGATGGCGTGGCCGACAGTTCGCGGAGGTTCTCCCTCCAGACGGCCACCGCGGGCAACCTGGATCTGAAGCTTGACCAAGTCGAGCCCGGTCGTGCACTCCGTCACCGGATGTTCGACCTGCAGCCGGGTGTTCATTTCCATGAAAGAAAACACCTGGCTCTTCGGCTCGTATAGAAACTCCACTGTCCCGGCATTGCAGTATCCGGCTGCCTGGCTAAGTTGAATGGCTGCCTTGCGCAGCGCATCGTCCCGCTCGGGAGACAGAGCCGGGGAGGGCGCCTCTTCGAGGATCTTCTGATGACGTCGCTGGATTGTGCAGTCCCGCACACCTGCGGCCCATGTGGTCCCGTACTGGTCTGCGATGATCTGAACCTCCACGTGCCGGGCCTCCAGGATCAGCTGTTCCAGAAAGACGGTTGGGTCGCCGAAGGCCTTGAACGCCTCGGAACGGGCACTCTCGAAGGCTTCGGGGAGGCGGTTGGCGGAGGAGATATGGCGAATTCCGCGGCCTCCACCTCCGGCGGTCGCCTTGATGAGGAGCGGATACCCTAATCGTTCACCATGGCGCAGCGCGTCAGCCAGAGTCTCCACCGGCCCTCCGCTCCATGGCGCCACTGGTATCCCGGCCTGTTCTGCCAGCCGTTTGGAGGCAATCTTGTCCCCTACGCGACGCATCACCTCGGCATTCGGTCCAATAAACACAATCCCCATCTCGGCGCACAGGTCGGCGAATTCCGCATGCTCGGCCACAAATCCCCATCCCACCCAGACCGCGTCAGCCCGCGCGGTTCTCAACGCCCGTTCCAGCCGACCGTAGTCGACGTAGCTGCTCTTGGGTTGCTGAGTGCTTGGATCGAGAGCCTGCGCCAGACCGAGGCCGACGGCCTCATCCGCTTCACGCACGAACATGGCGTGGCAGTCAGGGTCGGTAAACAGCGCGATGGTGCGCAGGGACGTGCCGTACTCCTGATTGAACTCGCGTGCCGCGTGAATGAACCGCATAGCGGCCTCACCGCGGTTAACAATGGCAACGCGCTGAAATTCTCTCTGCATATTTCCCCCTTCCCAGGTCGTTGCGGGCATCAAGAAATAGCTGTTACGCAGCAACGACCTGCAGGGACATCACGTCTTGGAGAGCTTTTAGAGACTTCTCATCCACGGCATTGGGAAGTGCGACTGTGCGATAGCCGGTCAGACGCAAGTACCGGTCCCCTGCCGCGTTGATTACCTCAGCATCGAAGCTTTGCTTATCTGCATTGGGAGTGACGACCGCATACAAGTCTTCGGCCGGAGCCGACGTACGGTACCAGCAAAGCCGGTCAATGTGCTGCGGCAGCCCCATCCGGCCCAACACGCCCATCTCCCAGAGCCCGGCAGTCTGGAAGCACAGCTCAATCAACCGGGGAGCCGCAAGCGTTTGCAGGTCGGGTGGACGATGATTGTCGGGCAAGTCTTTCGCCATGCGGCTGATGATCCGGCTTCCGTCCCACCAGGCTCGTTCGACGACCCGGTAGGCCGGTCCGTGGAAGTAAAGACGATAGATTGCAGCGGACTCGACCACCGCTCCCGTCAGCCTTCCCATTGGCGGTGCTGCCATGACTGACGGGGCTTGCTTGGTCAGCCGCACGCGGGCGGTGAAGTGGGTTGTGATCTGCGCCTCTGTCTGATTTGACAGCAACCGGCTGCCAATCAACTGGCAGTCGGCCGTCAGTGCCTCTCCCTGCGGTGAGAGCACGGCCTGCACCGCGACAGTTCGAGGCTCGTGCCGATAGAACTTGAACGGCGCCAGAAGATTCACGTTTTCGATTTCCGCAACGTGCCAGCCGGGAAGCAGGCACTGCGCCGCTTCCGCGAAGGCCTCAATGCCCATCACGCCGGGCAGCACCGGCGTGCCGTCAATTTGATGGTCGAACAGAAAGGGCTGCGCCTTCGGATCAATCGTGCACTCAACTTTCAGACCGTTGTAGACGTCCATGCCTGCAATCTTCCCGACCATCGGTCCGGTCGCGGGTGAGCGCTTCTCGCGCCAGGCCTCGATCGCCTTGTCATCCAATCCACCGCTGGTATCCCATTCGTTCAAAAGGACACCGAGCCGTTGGCCAATGACGATCTCCCCACGGGTTGCTCCAGAGACCAGTTCGCGCCGGATCAAGGGAACGCCGGCTTCCGGCGGCAGCATGTCAATACCGGCGATCTCCATCATCTTGGGAATCGATCCGCGTGTGGCCATACCGATTCCGCCCCACGCCGTCCAGTCGATGACGATACCGCGCGTAGAGGGCCGGGTCGTGCGGAAACTGGAAGTGATCTTGCACAACAGATCGTTGGCCGAGCTGTAGTCCGTCTGCCCGGCATTGCCGAAGCGGCCGGCAATCGAACTGAATGCCACCGTCGCCTTCAGCGGCATGTCGCCGATGGCACGCAGCAGATTGAACCAGCCGTCGCTCTTGACGTCGAAGACCAGATCAAACTCACGCGGATCTTTGTCCGGCAGGAAGTGGCTGCGCTCGATTCCGGCGGCGTGCAGGAGAACATCGATGCGCCCGCTGCGCTCGCGCAGCTCGCGAATCACTTTTGCGACGGCCTCTGCGTCCGTAAGATTGACACTGAAATAGTGCGCCGTACCTCCTGCGGCCTGGACCGCGTCAATGGCCGCCTGGGCCGCTTGTGCCCGTTCCAGAGCCGCCAGCTCTTTTTCCACCAGCGCCGGCGTGGCGCGCTCGCCGCGGGCCTGGATGCGGGTGAAGAGCTCACGCTTGAGACCTTCTTTATCCGTTGCAAAGCGCTTGAGATCCGGATTGTTGGGATCCGGCTGCGGCACCAGATCCAGCAAGTAGAACGTGCCTCCCGAAGCCGCCGCCAGATCAGAGGTGATTGCCGACACGATGCTGCCGGCAGCTCCGGTGATCAGAAAAACCGTCTCTTTGGACAGGGCCATGCCAGGCTGGCCATCGGAGACGGGACGCTCTTCCAGACCAATCGTCCAGCGCAACCCCTTCTGGTAACCGATCTCGACCGCGCCTGGGTCATGCAGAGTTTCGTCGATCAGGATCTGCGCGAGATCCGCGGGCTGACGCTCCGCTTCAAAATCAACCACCTTGACAAGGGCGTCCATATGCTCGCGTTTGTACGTCTTGGTAAAACCGCCGGCAGCGCCGCCCGTGGGCGCGACAGCTCCGGCCTCGTCGTAGCCGTGCTGCCCGCCACAGCGGGTTGCCGACACGAGAAATGTTCCTGGGGCGGCAATGTGCTCATAAAGAGCGCGCATCGTGATGTACAGCGATTTGAGGAGCAGCCAAATTGCCTTATGCCAGGCAGCGAGGTCAATCTCCTGCAGGTTCCCCTCGTGATCGAGAGCCGGCAGCCAGTAAACACCGTGAATCGGACCAGCCGATAGCCAGGTCTGCAGACGAGCGATCAATGCGTCGGCATTGGGCACGTTGTCGATGCGTAACACCTCAACTCCCAGTTCCTGGAGTTGCCTGATTAACGCGTCGGCTACACCTCCGTCATCCGGCATGATCACAACGCGTTTGCCTGAGGACAGGGTCACACCCGTTGACTTGCATAGATTCAGAGGTGGCCTTAAGACAGGCGTCGGCACTCGGCGGGGAATCTTATTGACGGCGTCAAAGCTGGCTAACTCCGGACGCGGCTTTGGCGCTGGCTTTGGACTCGACGACACAGACGCGACCGGTTTCCGTTCCGCAGTTGCAGGCACAGCTTCCGGCTGCGCGGCTGTGCGAGGTTGACGGTCGTGGGCAAACTTGATCACGTGCGCCAGCGTTGGAAAGTCCCGCAGCTTGAGATCCGCATCGCGAGGAATGTTGAACGCAGCCCGCACCGATGCGAACATCTCGGCCTGCTTGACCGTATCAACGCCAAGGTCGGCTTCGAGGTCGAGGTCCAGGTCCAGCATGTCGGTGGGATAGCCGGTCTTCTCCGCCACGATCGCCAGAACTCTCTCTTTAATGATGGCGTCGGTGATGGCAGGTCCGGGGGCTGGGGATTGAATTGGCGTAAATTCCGCGGCAGGGGTGGCCACCGGCTGCCGGGTCCCGGCCAGCTGCGGGCTGACCGCGGCTGGGGCCGGAGCCCCACTCAGGTCTGGCCGCTTCTCGAAGACAAAGCGGATGACGTGTGCCAGGGTCGGATAGTCGCGCAGCTTGCGATTTTCATCGCGCGGGATGTTGTACATCTCGCGGATGGCAGCGAACATCTCGGCCTGCTTCACTGTGTCCACGCCCAGGTCGGCTTCAAGGTCGAGATCCAAATCCAGCATGTCTTTGGGGTAGCCGGTTTTCTCGACCACCAGTGCGAGGATTCTTTCCTTTACCTCATCGCTGGTGTCTTTCGGAGCAATGGTGACTGGCGGCGTGGCTTTGATGTCTTCCATCGGCTTTTCGACGGGCGCTGCCGCGGGCGTGCCCACCAGATCCGGACGCTTGTCGTAGACAAACTTGATCACGTGGGCCAGCGTCGGGTAATCGCGCAGCTTGCGGTTCTCGTCGCGCGGGATGTTGTACATCTCGCGGATGGCGGCAAACATCTCGGCCTGCTTCACCGTGTCCACGCCCAGGTCGGCTTCAAGGTCGAGATCGAGATCCAGCATGTCTTGCGGATAACCGGTTTTCTCGACTACGAGGGCCAGAATCCGATCTTTCACGGAATCGCCTGGCACCACCTCGGCAGGGATCACTGGCGCAGCGGCTTTGACCTCCGCTTTTGGCTGGGCGGGCTCACTCACCACCGGCGCAGGCTTGGCAACAGCTACAGGCTTGGGTTGCACAGGCGTTGGCACAATCACCGGCCGCGCAGCCTGCACGGGCTCTGCAACTTTTCCAGCAGCCTTCTGATCGGGCACGCGCAGCGTACGATGGATCACTTCGAGCCCGCTCACCGGATGTCCCGCAATCTTGCTCAACCATGAACTCCAGGCAGTCGCCTCAACAATGCGATAGGCATAACCCAAGGCGTCCGGGCTGGGCCGGATTCCGTCTTTCGTTGCCACCCAATGCAACAGGACCATGCTGATTTGCGAACCGAATCCCGCGCCCAGATGCAGGGCATATTCCACGGGATAAGCGCCGCCCTTGGACAGATTCAACTGTCCGAGTTCGGGATCGATCTCCTTAAAATTGGCCACCGGCGGCACACAACCAGTTTCCAGCGCTTTCACCGCCACTACGTCTTCGATCCCGGTCGCCATGGCGTGACCTGTGAACCCCTTGGTGTTGGCGATGACGACCTGACCGGCTTTCTCGCCGAAGACGCGCCGCAGAGCGTGAATCTCGGCGGACGCACTGCCGCCGCGGGCAGGAGTGTAGGTCTCGTGGGAAATGAACACGGTCTTGGGCGCGATCTCGCGGCGCGAAATACCTCTCTTCGCTTCCGCGCCCGCCACCAGATTTTCCATCACCTGGCCGATGTGTTGAACGTCGAGCCGGGTACCGTGAAAGGCGCTGTTGGCGGTGACCGCATTCAGCACCTCACAGATGGGCCGGATTCCACGCTCGCGCGCGGCCTCCGCGCTCTCCACCACCAGAGCGGCGGCACCCATGCCGACGATCATGCCGTGACGCCGGCGATCGAAAGGAATAGCGGCGTCTTCGACGATCTCGTCCGTGGCGGCTGCGCCGGTCGCCAGGAAGCCTGCGCCGATCCACTCCAGCATGTGGTCGGAGGTGACATCATCGGAGGAAATAATAATCACGCGGCTGCAACGTCCGGCGCGGATCCAGTCTTCGGCCAGGCTCACGGCTTGGGCCGTCGTCGCACAGGCAGAGTTGATTTGCGTATTGGGCCCTCGCGCGCCGATGAATTCGGCAAACTGGGAGTGCCCCATGGACAGGACCTTGAATAGGAATCGACGTTCGAAGACATACGGGTCTTTCTCGATCGCCATGCGCAGTTCGCGGATGCGCCGGTCGATTTCCTGTAGCGCGGCCGCGTGTCCGTTCGACTCTGCGATCCGGCTACGCACCCCTTCCAACATGGCCAACTCTCCACGCCGGGCCTGGTCCTTGTAATAGCGCCCCATCTCATCGGCGAACGAGTCATAACCGGGGAACGCGGATCCGAAAATTATGCCGGTGTCGTCACGCAAGGCATCGGGCAATCCCCAGCGTTCGGGCAACTGTGTTCCCTTGCTGGTGGTCTTATAGCGCATGACCAGCGGGATGCCGGCATCACGCAAGGCATCGATGCCGGCCGCGATGGCCAACTGGGTGTCACGGTCAAGGGCAGCCAGGCGTTCCGCCGTAACCCCGTACTCCTTTTCCAGGTCGAAGGCGTTTCCGCGCGCTGCCAACTTGATCACATCCGCGAGATTGTTGATGGACTCAAAGGTTGGCCCGCCATTGTCACTCTTCACCAGACGGGTGATGTGCTTGTCGAGCATGGCCTGGCGGAGCTTGGGCGGAATCAGGTCGATGAACTGCTCGCCCCGCAGGATGCGGGCGATATTGGAATCGTCGAAAATGTGCTTCGTTCCGGGAAGCCCCAGCGCAGCCCCGGTGATCACAACCGGCTCATCATTCGGAATGTTCGTCCGTTTACCGTGATACAACTCCCAGCCACGATCGAGGACATCGGCGAACATGCGGCCGAGTTCGACGTAGCGGTCGCCGTTTGTGCTGGCAATGGTCAGGGCGGCGGCCTTATCGGCAGCGGCCGCTACCGGCGCCGCAAGCGGAGCTGGTTTGGGGATTTCCTTCTGCACAACCGAAGCAGCGGCCGACGCCTCCGTCTTCAGTGTGGCTTCTGCGGGACGGCCACGGCCCAGTCCCGCTGCGTACAGCGCGCACAGCGCCTGGTTGAAGGGCGCGATGTCACCGAACTTTGGATGATTGGTGAAAATCGTGGCAACGTCGCCGTGCTCGCCCAGCACGTCTTCGGCAAACCCCTGCAGCGCTTTCTTCGGTCCAACCTCGACAAACACGCGTGCGCCGGCTCCGTACAAAGTGCGCAATCCTTTTACGAACTGCACGGGACAGGCCACCTGTCGGGTGAGAATGTCCAGCATCTTGGGCACGGCGTCAGAACCCATGGGATAGAACTCGCCATCGACATTGGTCACGATCGGAATCTCAGGGGATTGCAGGTGCAGGCGCTCCAGCTCTTTTCGCAGAGGAACGCCGGCGCCGGCCACGATCGAAGTGTGGAAAGCGTGGCTGACCGGGAGGAAAACGGCATCGTAGCCGGCCTTCTGGAAAAGCTCGACCGCCTGCTCGACAGCTTTGCTGGCGCCGCCAATCACGCCCTGGCTGTTGCTGTTGATATTTGCGATGACGACATTGCCATCGACTTTCTTGATCGTCGCTTCAATCTCGGTCAGTGGGGCGAAGACCGCGGCCATCTTGCCGTTGTCGTCCATGGCTACGGCAGTCATGCCGCGGCCACGGGCGCTCACCGCCTCCAGTGCGTCATGGAATGGCATCCCACCTGCCGCTACCAGCGCTCCGTATTCCCCGAGACTATGTCCCATCGTCATGTCCGGACGAATGCCATACTCGGCCAGGAGCCGTGTCATCGATTCGTCCGTTGCCAGCACTGCGGGCTGGGTTATCTCAGTTTGGCGAAGATCATCTTCCGCTTTCGCGACTGCCTTCTCGTCACCGCCATCCACAAAGATGAATTCGGTGAGCGGCTTGCCCAGCAGCGGGGTCATGACTTGGTCCGCTTCTGCGAAGGTGTCGGCGACGATCGGCTCGCTCTGGAGCAGCGGCCGCAGCATGTTGACGTACTGCGAACCCTGGCCGGTGTAGAGGAATGCTACCTTTCGTGCAGGACCGCTGCCGCGGTAAATCCCTTGCGCACGCAGGGCTTTCCACACCGGCGCTTGGTCGGCGGCCAGCGCTCTCACCGCCTTGGCGGCTTTGTCGGCCAAGTCGGCGGCGTCGGTATAGTCGATAACCAGACGCTCGGAGGCCCGTAAATCAGACTCCATTGGCGCGATCACCTCCGGTGCACGGCCTTCGGTAGCTGCCTTTTGTATGGAGCGCAAACGCTCGGTCAGCGCGCTCATGGACTCAGACCCAATGACCAATGCGCCCCGCAAGGGCGTTTTACAAGAAGAAGCATTCCTAGGAGTGTGTACGACTTCCCTGGCATTCATACGGCCCTCACGGCGTACAGTTGACGGTAGTTCGGTCACAGCGACGGATTTCTTGCCATTTCCGTTGAGCCGGTGGGGAATGTATTCCTCGAGCACGGCGTGAAAATTGGTACCGCCAAAGCCAAAGGCACTCAAGCCGGCGCGGCGGACGGCGTCGGGCGAAATGGTCCACGGTTTCAATTCGGTGTTGACATATAAAGGAGAGTGAGCAAAATCAATCCCAGGATTCGGGTGCTCGCAGTGCACGCTGGGCGGAAGAACCTTGTCTCTCAGCGCGAGGATTGCCTTCAAGAGTCCGGCAGCACCCGCGGCGCCCTTGAGATGTCCAATATTCGATTTCACCGAACCCAGCGCCACGGCCCCGACCGGAAGGTGAAAGCCACCGAGCACATTGGCCATGCTTTCCACTTCCACGACGTCGCCCACGGCTGTTGAGGTGCCGTGGCCTTCGATCAAGCTCACGGTCGCTGGGGAGAGACCGGCGTTCTGCCAGGCGCGCTCGATGGCGAACTTCTGGCCGATCGGGTTCGGAGCAGTAATTCCCTTTCCTTTGCCGTCGCTTGATCCCCCCATGCCGCGCAGCACTGCGTAGATCTTGTCCTGGTCACGTTCGGCATCCGCCAGGCGTTTGAGCATAAAAATGACTGCGCCCTCGCCCATCACAAAACCGTCGGCTCCATCGGCGTAGGGGCGCGTGCCGGTCGCCGAGAGCGCGCCGATCTTGCTGAACTTGATAAAAGTGGAGGCACCCATGTTGCGGTCGATGCCGCCGCTGATGGCGACGTCGAAGTCATGTTCGACCAGGCCTTCGACCGCCGCGCTGATGGCCGCCATCGCGGACGCGCAGGCGGCATCCGTCACATAGTTGGGGCCATGGAAATTGAAGAGGTTCGCGATGCGCCCAGCGATACAGTTGGACAACTCGCCGGGCATCGTGTCTTCGGTCACTTCGGGCAGATGCTCACCGATCCGGTCGTGCAACTCTCGGGTGATCTCACGACGAACCGCTTCTGGGAGTGAGGCAAATGTCGAACTGCCTTCCAGTTCTTTTGCGTATTCGGGGAAATACAGGCGCAAGATGGTGAGGTAATGGTGCTCCCCACCCATGGCATTGCCTAGAATCACGGCAGTGCGGTCGAGGTCCAGCGGACGATTCGGATACCCGTAGTCCTGCAGCGCCTCTCGCGTGCAGGCAATTCCCCACTTCTGCGACCCGTCCATGGCTTCGGCCACGCGCGGTGGAATCGGCAATCGCCACGCAATAGGGTCCCAGGCGGATTCCCGCACCCAGCCGCCGATCTTGGAGTAAGTCTTGTCCGGCACACTGTGGTCCGGGTCGTAGTAAAGCTTGGGGTCCCAGCGGTCGGACAACACATCGCTGATGCTGTAGCGCCCCTTCTTTATGTTTTCCCAGAATACCGCCACGTTGGGTGCATCTGGCAGAACCGCTCCTACACCGACAATCGCAATCGCACGATGAGCAGTGTTTTCCATGATGACGCTCCTGCAATACGACGAAGTCATCCGGCACCTGAGAGCAAGCTGGACGTAGGACTTATGAACCCTAGGCCGCTTTCTGCGCGGTTCTTGCCGCGCGGTTGTAGATCACGTCGGCCACGTAATCCATGTCTGCCACCAGCCCTGCTTGCGCGCGATGAATCGCCGCCAGGCCCAGGCCCGTCTCAAATGCCGGGATGTCCGCATCACTCACACCGCCGGCGCCGACGATCCAGCGCAACCCTTCTTCCGCCACTCTGAGCGCCGCTTCACGAGCGAAGATTCTGCCCAATGCGGCAAGTGCGGGCGCATCGAAGCGCCGGCTTGTCTTCTCGTTCAGCCGGTTCTCCTCCATCAGGACGGCCCGGCGCGCGAGACTTCCCGCACACTCGGCGTACGCGATCCACTCGCCCAGACGCAGCAGAATGTGTTGATGGCGGGTCAAGCGCGCGATCCGCGCCTTCTCCATGAGTTCGGCCAAGGCGTGCATGGCCAGCGCCGTATTGTCGGCACCGACATCCGGATGTTTCGCATGCAAATCCTCAAAGACACGGGCTTGCTCGTGATAGTGCTGCCCGCGGGTCTTCAAATGGAGCTGCCAGCGATCGCGGCTGATGGTCATCTCCATGATCTCGGAGGTACCTTCATAAATGATGGTGATGCGCACATCGCGGCTGATCTTCTCCACCATGTATTCGTGGGTATAGCCGTAGCCTCCGAGCGCCTGAATGCTGGCTTCTGCCGCGGCATTGCCGGCTTCGGTCGCCATGTATTTGGCGATCGCGCCTTCAGTGTTGAGGCTGCCTTCCGTCCCGGCATCGATGCGCTCTGCGGTTTCTTCGATATAGGCGCGCGCGGCTTCGAGGCGAGCGACATGCGGCACGACCAGCTTGTGCGTGTAACCCTGTTTCTCGGAGAGAGGTCCTCCCGCCTGAATGCGTTTGGTGGAATATGGGATGGCTCGATCGAGCGCCGCCCAACCTGCGCCTAAACCGAACGCCGCCACCATCAGGCGGGTGTAGCCGAACACAGCCTGTGCCTGGTTCAAGCCCTGTCCCTCGACGCCGCCGAGCAGGCGGTCGGCATCGACATACACATCGTTGAACGCCAGAGCAGCCGTGTTGCTGAGGCGAATGCCGTGCTTGTCCTCGGGTTCGTCGTGGGTGAATCCCTTTGCGCCTTGCTCCACCACGAACCAGCTGGGGCCGGCGGGGGTGTTGGCTAGAACGGTGTAGGCGTCGGCGATGCCACCGTTACTGATCCACTGCTTGGCGCCGTTGATCTTGTAGCCGACGATCTTGCCGTCCTGCATGACCCGGTCGGCCGTGGTGCGCAAGGACCCAAGATCGCTTCCCGCCTCGGGCTCGGTAGCCCCGTAAGCGAACAGAATTCCTTCGTCAGCGATTTTGCTCAGCCAAAGCTTCTTCTGCTCCGGCGTGGCGCCGACGGTGATGGGATCGCTGCCGAGAAAGGTCGCCAGCACCGCTGTCGCGACCCCGAGATCGATATGCGCCATCTCCTCACAAATGCAATACACATCGAAGGCGCCACCCCCCATTCCGCCGAACTCTTCCGGAATGAAAAGCAACTGGATGCCCAGCTTGTCGGGGCTGCACATGTGGCGGACGATCTCGAGCGGGCACTCGTCCTTTTCATCCAGCTCGATCAGGACTTCGTCGGGCAGGCGTTTCTTGGCAAAGTCCCTCAGCGATTTCAAACTCAGTTTCAGTGTCTTGGGTGCGATCATCGGCGGTGTCCTCTATTTCACGGAAACGCTGTGCATTTCTCGAATTTTGGTGGTGAGCTCCGGCAGAAATTCCAGCAGGTCGTCCACGATGCCGACGTCTGCGACCTGGAAAATGGGTGCCTTCGGATTCTTGTTGATGGCAATGATGAACGGATTGCCCTTGAGGCCGGCCAGGTGTTGGAAAGCGCCACTGATGCCGCAGGCCAGATACACCTTGGGTTTGACCGTCTTGCCGGAGCTGCCGACCTGGCGGGACTTCTCCAGCCACTTGGCGTCCACCACCGGGCGGGAGCAGCTGACCGCCGCACCTAAAGCCTCGGCCAGTTCTTCAGCGATCGCTACGTTGTCCTTTTCCTGGATACCGCGGCCGATGGAAACCAGAACGTTATGCTTGGTGATGTCCACAGCGCCGGCTTCCGGGACGATTGTTTCCAGATAACGGCGCTTCGCGGTGAGGGCTCCGACTTCTGCCGACTTGTCAACCACCGTTCCACTGACAGGACCCGGCTGAGACTTGAACGAACCAGGCCGCACTGTAATCACGGCGCCAGAAGAAATGTCGCAGAGTACATGGGCGCTGACTGCCCCGCCAAATTCCTGGCGGACGAGCCTCAGATTCGTCCCGTCATTTCCTTCGATCGCCAAAACATCCGAGGCGAATGCCGCATTCATCTTGATGGACAGCCCGGGCGCCAGATCGATGCCGAAGTGATCGTGCGCGACCAGCACGATGCTGCCGGGAGGGAGCACGTTTGCCAGCGCCTGCCGGACCAACTCCGCGTTGGGATAGGACAAGGCCTCGTTGGCAATCTTCCAGACTTCCGCGTAAGACGCGCAGAGGCCTGTGCACGTGGCCTCAAGGTCGTTGCCCCAACCAACCGCGATCGCTGTCGGGACTGCAGTCGGGTCGATGACTTTGGCCGCCGCCAGCAGTTCGGTCGCCGAGTCATCCGGGACGCCTGCCTTGTGAACGATGTAAGCAAAGATGCGAGGCATTAGTTCAACCCTCCTTTAGCTGCGACCGTTTCGATGAGCTTGTCGATGTTTTCTTCGCGGCTGCCTTCGAGCATTTCGGCGCCCTTGCCAAGTGCAGGAACGAAATAGTCGACGCGTTTCACTTTCGCTGCAGCTTCCCCAACCGCACCTGGATCGAGGCCCAAATCAGAAGCGCTGAATGTCGGAATCGGGATCGAGGCCACTTGCCGAATGCCCTTCATCCCGACGTAGCGCGGTTCGTTGATGCCGGTCTGAATGGAGAGCACACAGGGCAACTCGATCTCGTTCATCTCCTTGTTGCCGCCCTCGATTTCCCGGCTGACTTTCAGCTTTCCATCTTCAAGAACTTCAATGGAATTGACCAGAGACGCGAACGGATAGTCCAGCATTGCCGCCAGCATC